>WNGR01002961.1_pt1 | contig 41770 bp, 46 predicted proteins | sample 5407581 | NCBI WGS metagenome assembly WNGR01 (sample SAMN13153383, study PRJNA577476) | soil metagenome | isolation source: 80 cm soil or saprolite under Garry oak tree replicate 2 | place: USA:California | collected 2016-06-15 | reverse complement strand
CCAGCAGGTGGAGCCCGTCCACCAGCTTGCCGGTCGCCGGCGCCGCGTCGGCCGGTGCGGCCAGCTCGTGCAGGGAGTCGGCCTGGCCGTCGATCACCTCGGCGGCCTGCCGGACGGTCGACGCCACGGCCGCCAGGCCTTTGTGGGTGGACGCACTCCCGATCTTGGAGAACACGCTCTGGAGCTGGGTGGTGAGGTTCTGGCCGGCCGCGTTCACCTGTTTCTCGTACTGGGCGTGGGTGAGCGGCGCGGCCCTGCTTCCGCACGCCACGGCCAGGACCAGCACCAAGCCGAAAGCGATGCGGCCTACCAGGCGTCCTCGCGGCGGCCGCGTGCCCAGATCTCCAGGCTGTCCGGGCAGAAGGTCCATTCCTCCAGCCGGCGCTCCAACTCGTCCGGCGTGAGCCACCCTCCCCACGCCACCTCCCCGGGGTCGATCCGAACCTCGCCGTCCCACCGGACCTCGTAGACAGCAGACCAGGCCCGCTCCTGTCTACCCAGGTACAGGTGCCGGAACACCTCGCGAAGCGGGGCGCCCTCCACCCCCAGCTCCTCGCCCAGCTCGCGGGCGGCGGCGACCTGGTACGGCTCGCCGGCCCCGACCATCCCGGCCACGAACATGTCGTGGTGGCCGGGGAAGACGTCCTTCCAGTCCGCGCGGCGGTGGACGAAGACATCCCCGTCGGTGCGCCGGCACAGCACCGCCACGGCTCGGTGGAACAGGTTCTGCGCGCGCACCTCGCGCCGGGTGGCCTGGCGGACCACCCGGTCGCGCTCGTCCACGACGTCGACCACCTCGTCGCCGGGCCCTGAGACCGCCACGCCGTCCATCGTACGCAGCGCGGCCTGTGGTTCACTGGACCGCATGGTGGTGCGGGTGATCGTGGCGATCGCGCTGGCGTTGGTGATCGCGTTCGTCGGGCTCAAAGCCCTGAAGGCGGTGGGTGGCGGGGCCGCGCCGCGGGTCAGAAGCCCGGAGGACTCCGAGGACGTCGCCGACCTCGACGTGTTCTTCGTGTGCCGCGAGTGCGGGACCGAGTTCCAGGTCACCCGGCTGGGCGAGGTCCAGGTCCCCCGTCACTGCGGGGAGAAGATGGAGGTCGTCCGTCGGCCCCGGACGGTCCCGGGCGACCCCACGCTGAACTGATCCGGCGGCCTACGACGCCTGGGTGGCCTCCCAGTTCCACGTCCGCCAGTCCACGCCCTTGACCTTCTTCCCGCCCTTGGTGGCCACGTTCCACATGCCGGTCAGCCACACCGCCCCGTGCACCTGGGTCGGATCCGCGCCGGGGTCGGGCGACGCCGACATGAAGTCGCCCCACCGGCACGAGGCCAGCCGCTTGCCGAAGAAGCACGTGGAATCCACGTTGGGCCCGGGTGACTGCTTCACCAGGGTCCATGCCGACAACGGGTCGGCCGGCGTCTTGTCCACCATGAAGATGGCCGCGTCGGTGGCCGAGGACGACGTGTTGAAGCCGAGGACCATGGTGTCGCCGAAGGCGGAGGCCGCCGGCGAGACCAGCCGGTCCGGCGCGATGGCCCCGTTGAACGCGAACAGTGTGGGGTCCGAGACGCGCCCGGATTGCAGCAGCGCGTGGCCGGTCGGCTCGATCTCGAACCAGTCGATGGCGCTGCCGGCGCCCCCGGCCACGGTGTGCTCGGTCCAGATCGCCGCGACACCGCCGTGCGCCGGGTCCACGGCCGAGACCGCCTGGAGGAGCCGCGCGTCCTGCGTGGACAGCCGGGCCGGGGCAGCGTTCGCCTCGGGTGCGTCCGGCGGGATGCTGTACTGGCTCACCGTCACGGAGCCCCCCGATGAGACCGTGGCGCTGCCGTCCGCGGCTGCGGTGACCGAGAACAGCGACACGAAGTTCCCCGATGAGTGGGGCTTCCCCACGAACTTCGAGGCCACGGCCCATCCCGTGGGATCGGAGTCCGTCTGGTTGACCCCCACCGGGGTCCATGCCTTCGAGCCGTCCGGGTTGTGGAGGTTGCTGGCCACGCCGACCTGGAAGTCGCCCGGGGCGGGACAGGTCTGGCCGGCCGGCGGCTTGGTCACCCAGTCCAGGTCGGAGCCGAGGTAGGGCTGGTTCTTGCTGCCGAGGTCGAAGTCGTTCACCCCCCAGAACACGAACCCCTGGCTGTCCCCGAGGTGCGGCTGGTCGGGGAGGATCGCGCTGAACGAGAGCGGGTCGTCGTACCCCAGGCTCACGGTGTACTTGCACCAGTCCCCGGCTCCGTTCGGCGACGCCGTCTTGGAGAACCCGAACAGGAAGTCGAACCCGTTCGTCAGGTTCCGGTACGCGACGTCGGCGTCCAGGACCACGTAGTAGAACCGCTGGGTGTCGGGGTCCCAGATCACCTCCGGGTCGGTCAGGAAGAAGTTGGCCGCGGCCGACAACCCGCCCAGCGTGGAGAGCGTCCCGGTCGAGATGGGGGCGTTGGAAGTCCGCCTGTAGATGGCGAACCGGGTGTTGATCATCTCGATGTACCGGTCCGGGCCGATGGCGCCGTTCGAGTCCGACGGGGAGCCGCTGGGGTCGAAGATGCCGGCCCAGCTGTGCTCGAGCACGGGGGCGCTGTCGGCCGGAGCCGCGCCGGCCGCCGGCGCCGCCGTCCTCGGGACGCTCCGATCCGCGAGCGCCTTGGCCCTGGCGAACGCGGCCGGGTGCGGGACCAGATAGCCCCGATGGCGAAGCTGCCGGGACGCCGCCGTCCCCCGGGCACGCCCGGCCACCGGCGCGGGTCGGGCCCGATCGAGGTGGAAGGGCCTCCGGGCGGCGGCCTGTCCGGCCGTCCCCAGCCCTCCGATCGTCATCACGACCACCACGCCGGTCGCGACGATGCCCACCCCCCGACGGACCATCTCAGACGATGCCGGCCTTCTCGTTCTGGGTGATGCGGTCCGCCATCGCCGACATGACGGCGGAGGAGATGGTCGGCTCCTTCCTCAGGATCACGGCGAGCTCCCGGGCTCCCAGGATCATCACCCGCATGTCGGTCTCGGAGGTCACCGTGGCCATTCGCTGCGCCCGCGACAGCAGCGCCATCTCCCCGAAGAAGTCTCCCGCGCCGAGCCTGGCGATCCGGTGTGCCTTGCGGTGCACGCGCGCGGTCCCCGAGACGATGACGAACAGGTGGCGTCCGTACTCCCCTTCTCGAACGAGATCCCTGCCCGCGGGAACGTCCAGCTCGTCGGCTTCCGACACCACGAGGCGGAGTCCCCGCTTCGATACCCGCGAGAACAGGGGCACGTTGGCGAAGTGCTGCAGGATCGCGTGGGGGATCCGGGCCATGGCGGGAGCGTACCTCAGCATCAGAGCGACCTTCCAGGGGCCGCCGGGGCGAACAGGCACCGCTTTAGCCTTCGGCGATCTCCCTGGCCTTCTCCTGGAGCTTCTTGAAGTCCCGCTTGCGCCGGCGATCCTCCGGCAGCAGGGCGTCGGTCCGGGAGAACCCCCACCCGGAGAACTGCACGGCGACCCGTCCGTACACGCGCTTGAGCTCGGCGCCGCACTCCGGGCACGGGCCGGGCGGGCCCTCCCCCATCCGCTGGATGACCTCCAGCCGATGCCCGCAGGAGCTGCAGCGGTACTCGTACAGCGGCATGTCCACAGGATATCCACAGCGCCGTCCACAGCCGCGGACATCCGCCGTCCACCGTGGGGAAATCCCATGGGGATAATTACACGGGTGTGGTTCGCCATACGGAAGAAGACGCGCCGGCTACGGACCGGTCAGCGCCAGCGGGTGGCGCCCAGGAACCCCACGGCGATGGAACCCAGCCCGGAGAACAGCCACAGGTTGGAAGCGGTCCCGTGGGTCCCGGGCATCAGGCCGAGGTAGTTCACCACGATGAGGGCGGCCCCGCCGAACAGCAACGCCAGGATGAGGCCCCCGAACCACCGGGGCGACGGCTTCGGCTTCTTCTTCGGCGGCGGCTGGTAGCGTCGCCGTTTCGACTTCGACTTGGGCATGGGGGACAGATAGTACCTAGCCGGGCTCGAGGGTGAGCCGGTGCTCCGCGTGCTGCTCCACCGCAGCGCGGCTGAGCGGCAGCGGGTGGTACTCGCCACGGGCCCACGGCCCGATGAAGTCGTTCCAGTGCTCGGAGGCCGGGCTCCCGGACTGCCCCGTGGCGTGCATGCCGAGCGACCGGTCGACGTCCGACAGGTCGATCACGTGCCGCCACGAGGAGCCGCTGACCACCTCGAACCCCACACCCGGCTCGAAGCCCGCCGCGGCCACGGTGTGCTCGTCGCCCCCGATCTCCACGGTCCCCGCCACGAACAGTTCCTCCATGCCGCCCAGGAGCGCCAGGGGATGGGAGAACACGGCCGTGTGCAGGGCGCCCCACCGCCAGGACGCCATGTCGTCCCCGAGGCCATGGGCAAGCTCGTCGAGCGCTCCGTCCAGCGCCCGGCGGAGCACATCGTCCCGGGCCGCCAGGCCGTCCGCCCCGAACCACCGGGCCGTGGGGTACCGGAGCATGGCCGGCAGCACCCGGTACATGAACTCGCTGTCCCACTGCCGGTGGGCGTAGTAGTGGGCGAACAGCTCGGGCCCGAGGCGAGGGGCCAGGACCTCCCGGGCCAGGTGCTTTCCCCAGGCCTGGTAGATGGCGGCCGGGGTGGAGTCCGCCGCCATGTCGGCATCCCATCCGGCCAGGTAGGCCAGGGCTTCCTTCTGGCGCTCGCCGGCCGGTTCCACCTCCACCAGCAGCGGGAGCACCTCGCGTGCCGCGATGGACACGGTGTCGTGCTGGATGCGCCCGAACGTCTCCGCAGTGTGCTTCTCGGTGGCCGTGAGCAGCTCCACGATCCGCCGCTGCCGGAAGGGAGGGATGAAGTCCTTGGTGATCAGGAAGGGGTAGGAGTCCTCGTGGATGCGGTGGTTAGCCGTGGCCAGCAGCCCCTCCTCGGGGTTCTCCGTCCACGGGAGCTCCTCGAACGGGATCCACCCGTCCCATTCGAACTCGTCGGTCCACCCGGGGACCGGGACAGTCCCGTCGCCCTTGCGGCGCAACGGATACAGCCCCGAGCACTGGTAGCCGATGTTCCCGTCCACGTCGGCGTACACCATGTTCTGGCCGGGGCACTCCCAGCCCCGGGCCGCCTCCCGGAACTCCTGGAAGCTGCGGGCCTGGGCCACCCGGAGCAGCGTGCTGGGCTGGACGGCGTGATCGGCGCCCACCCACCGAAGCGCGTAGGTCTCCTTGATCCCTCCCTCGACCACCTGGGGTGTGGCCACGCCGATCATGTAGGAGTCGAGGATGGGCCCGTGCCGGGTCTCCCGGACCTCCAGGACCTCGGTGTCGCCGCCCCGGACCTCGATCTCCTCGCGGTGGATGGTCAGCGGCTCCCACCGGCCCTGGTACAGGGCCGCCGTGCCGTCGTCGGACAGGCGTTCCAGGTACAGGTCCTGCACGTCGCCCTCGGTGTTGGTGAGGCCCCAGGCGTGGTGCGGGGTGTGGCCGATCACGATGCCCGGCGCAAAGGGCAGGGTGATCCCGGAGGCCTCGTAGCCCGGCGCCGACAGGTGGCACTCAAACCAGATGGACGGGGTCTGGAGCTGGAGGTGCGGGTCGTTCGCCAGAAGCGGCTTGCCCGAGACCGTCCGTGACCCGGACACCACCCAGTTGTTCGAGCCCTGGCCGGGAGGCGGCAACGGCGTCTCGCGCAGCAGGTCAATGGCGGAGCGGCGAGAAGCCACACCGCCCTGCTTGCCCGGGATGGCCACCCGGGGCTCCGTGGTGGAGGGCGGGAACAGCAGGTCCACCGCGTCCCACCCCACGGCCTCGGCGACGGAGACCCGCAGGAGCTCCTCGTCGAAGTTCCGGCTCAGCGACCAGGCCATGAAGGCCGCGCCGGCGGCGCCGTAGGCCAGCCCTTCGGTCCCGTGGGGGACAGGGTCAGGTTCCAGGTCCAGGACCCGGTACTCGACGGGCAGGCCCGGCATGGCCTCCAGCCAGGCCATGTGCCCCTCCAGCGCGGCCGTCACCATCTCGAGCGACTCGTCGTCGTACGTGGCCACGATGCGGTGTGCGGTCCGGTTCAGCCCGATGGTCCGGGCGAACCGGTCGACGGCCACGGCCATCTGGCTGAACATGGTGGACAGCCGCCCATTGGCGAAGCGGAGCAGGAAGTCCAGCTGGAACAGCCGCTCGGACGCCACCACGAACCCCTGGGCGAAGAACAGGTCGTGCAGGTCCCGGGCGTAGATGTGGGGGACCCCCCACGGGTCCCGGATGACCTCCACGGGGCCGTGCAGGCCCTTCACCCGCAGGGTCCCCTCGACCTGCGGCAAGGCCTCGCGAGCCTGCGCCTTCAGGGTCTCCACGAACTCGTTCACCGCTTCCCCCTTCGCACCGGAACCTACTGGCGGGTAACGTTACGGTGCCAGCCCGAACGGGGGCAACCGGCCGTTTGTGGGGGATCTGCCGGGACTGTCATGATGCCTCCACGCGAGGGAGGAGAGGCCATGACCGACCATCGACCCTGGTTCGCCAGCTATCCCGAGGGCGTCCCCCACACCGTGGAGCCGCTCCCCGAGAAGTCGCTGTTCTCGACGCTGGAGGACACCGTGGGGAAGTTCTCGGACCGGCCGGCGCTGGCCTGGTTCGGCAAGCACCTCTCCTACCGGGAGCTGCTGGGGGAGGTCGAACGGTTCTCCGCGGCCCTGGTCTCGCTGGGGGTCACGAAGGACGACCGGGTGGGGCTGATCCTGCCGAACTGCCCGCAGTACGTCATCGCCTACTACGCGACCATCCGCATCGGTGCGGTGATCGTCGGGAACAACCCGCTGTACACGCAGCGTGAGCTGACCCACCAGCTCTCGGACGCCGGCATCGAGGTCGTGGTGGTGCTCGACCAGCTGTACGCGAACGTCGCCGCCGTGCGCGACCAGGTGGGCCTGCGCGAGGTCGTGGTGTGCGGGCTCGAGGACTACATGCCGTTCCCCAAGAACATCCTGGCGCCGCTGCTGGTGTTCCGGAAGAACGCCAAGAAGGAGGGTCATCCGTGGCCGCCGGTCCCGGCGGGGGCGAAGGTCCGCCGGTGGAAGGAGCTGATGCGGAAGGCGGGGACTGTCCCACCGGTCGCGCAGGTGGACGCCACGAACGACGTGGCGGGCTTCATCTACACCGGCGGCACCACCGGCCTGAGCAAGGGGGCCATGCTCACCCACTCCAACTTGGTGTCGAACGGGCTCCAGGCCACGGCGTGGTTCCCGGGCATCCGCCCCGGTGAGGACTCGATCATGGCGGTCATCCCGTTCTTCCACTCCTACGGGATGACCGTGGCCATGAACCTGGCCATCCAGAACGGCCTCAAGCTGTGCATGCTCCCGCGGTTCGAGCTGGACCTCACCCTGAAGGAGATCCAGAAGGAGAAGCCGACGCTCTTCCCCGGAGTCCCGCGCCTGTACATCGCCATCAACGAGGGCAAGGAGACGCCCCAGTTCGACCTGTCCTCGATCCGGTACTGCCTGTCCGGGGCGGCGCCGCTGCCGCTGGCGGTAGCGGAGAAGTTCGAGAAGATCACGGGCTCCCGCGTGGTGGAGGGCTATGGGCTGACCGAGACCTCGCCCATCACCCACGCCAATCCGCTGGAGGGCAAGCGCAAGGAGGGGTCGATCGGGCTCCCGGTGCCCGACACCGACTGCAGGCTGGTGGACCTGGACGACCCCACCAGGGAGGTCGAGCCGGGGCATGAGGGCGAGCTGGCCGTCTCGGGGCCGCAGGTCATGAAGGGGTACTGGAACCGGGACGAGGAGACCGCGGCCATGATCCGGGAGGACGCCGGCGGCACGCGGTGGCTCCACACCGGCGACGTCGCCAAGGTCGACGAGGAGGGCTTCTTCTTCATCGTCGACCGGAAGAAGGACATGATCCTGGTCTCCGGGTTCAACGTGTATCCCACGGACATCGAGCAGGTCCTGTACCGCCACCCCAAGATTGAGAAGGTGTGCGTGGTCGGGGTGCCCGACAAGACCACCGGGGAGGCCGTGAAGGCGTTCGTGGTGCTCCGCCACGGCGAGCAGGCCACGACCGACGAGATCATCGGGTGGTCCCGGGAGAACCTGACCGGCTACCGCGTCCCCAAGCAGATCGAGTTTCGCGACGCGCTGCCCGAGACGCTCGTGGGCAAGGTCCTGCGCCGCGTCCTGCTGGAGGAGGAGAAGCAGAAGGCCGCCTTGAGCTCGAGCTGAGCTACCACACCGCCACGGGACGTGGGTGGCGGTAGGCGCGCAGCGCCCCGTCCTTGGTGACCAGCCGCCATCCGTGCTCGATGGCGGTCGCGAAGATCAGCCGGTCCGCGGAATCGCCCGGGAACGACGATGGAAGGGTGACCGCCGTGTCCGCGATCGCCGGGCTCAGCCCGACCGTCCGGACCTGGCGGGCCAGCTCGTCGAGCCACGAACGGATGGGGATGGTCAGGGCGATCCGCTCGTGCCTGGCGAGCCAGGCCAGCTCGAACCATGAGATGGCGGAGACCGCGAGCTCGTCGGCCTCGTCCAATGCCGCGGCGGCAGCGGGGCTCACCCGGTCCGGCTCGGCCGACCACCAGTGGATGACATGGGTATCGAGCAGGATCGCGGTCACGATAGCTTCCAGGCGACCCCGGTCGAGAACAGGTCCTCATTCGAGCCTGCCGTCATGGCGACCCCGGCGAACGAGCCCTTCACGGCCTGGGAACCGGTCGCCGGCACCAGCCGGGCCACCGTTCGCCCGTGCTTGGTGATCTCCACCTCTTCCCCCGCTGCCACCTCATCGAGCACGGCGAGGATCTTCGCCTTGGCCTCGGTCGCGGTCAGCTTTCTGGTCATGCTGACCAGTATAGGGGTCATCCCTTGCCATCGGCGAGAGTCAGGAAGTTCTGGACAAGCCTGGGGCCGTCCGGGGTGAGGATCGATTCGGGGTGGAACTGGACGCCGTGGCGTGGAAGGTCCCGGTGTCTCAGGCCCATGACCAGTCCGTCCTGTGTTTCGGCGGTGACCTCGAGCTTGGCCGGAAGGGCCTCGCGGTCGACGACCAGCGAGTGGTAGCGGCCGGCCTGGAAGGGTTGGGGGAGGCCCTCGAAGATGCCCTCGCCGGTGTGGTGCACGGGGGAGGCCTTCCCGTGGACGGGTTCTGGGGCTCGGTTCACCCTGGCCCCGAACGCCGCGCCGATGGCCTGATGGCCCAGGCACACGCCGAGCAGCGGGGTTTCCGGGTCGAGCGTCTCGATCAGCTCCAGGAAGCAGCCGGCGTCCTCGGGCCTCCCGGGGCCGGGCGACAGGATCACGGCGTCCGGCCGGCGGGCGGCGAGCGCCCCGGCGGGTTCGGCGTCCGAGCGCACCACCTCGGTGGGGTGGCCGAGGCTCTCCACCAGCTGGACCAGGTTGTACACGAACGAGTCGTAGTGGTCGACGACCAGGATCATCCCGCCACCGCCTGGAGCAGGGCCGACGCCTTGGCCTGGGTCTCGCGGAGCTCCCGTTCCGGGTCGGAGTCGGCCACGATGCCGGCCCCAGCCTGGACGTGGGCCTGGCCGTCCGCGACCACGGCCGTGCGGATGGTGATGCAGAAGTCGAGGTCCCCGGCGAACGTCAGGTAGCCCACCGCGCCGGCGTAGGGTCCCCGCGCCACCGGCTCCTCCTCGGCGATGATCTCCATGGCCCGGCGCTTCGGCGCGCCGGTCACCGTCCCGGCGGGGAACGCCGCGGCCAGGGCGTCCAGCGGGCTCCGCTCCTTCGGGAGCTCGCCCTCCACGGTGCTGACGATGTGCATGACCCGGGAGAACCGCTCCACGGACATCAGCTCGGTGACCTGGACCGAGCCGGCCCGGCACACCCGGCCCAGGTCGTTGCGGGCCAGGTCGACCAGCATGGCGTGCTCGGCCCGCTCCTTGGGGTCCGCCAGCAGCTCCTCCTCCAGCCGGCGGTCCTCCTCGGCGTCACGGCCCCGAGGGCGCGTTCCGGCGATGGGCCGGGTGGTCACCCGGCGGCCCTCCACCCGGACCAACGGTTCGGGGGACGAGCCCGCCAGCTCGAGGGGACCCGGCATGCGGACGAAGAACATGTACGGCGCCGGGTTCACCACGCGCAGCCGGCGGTAGATGGGGAGGCCGCCCTCCGGCGCCGGGACCGACAGCCGCCGGGACAGGACGGCCTGGAAGATGTCGCCGGCCAGGATGTGTTCGCGGGCGCGGCTCACGCTCTCGCGGAACGCGGCCTCGCCCACACTCGCGGTCGGGTCGGCGCCGAACCGCGTCCCGGATTCGAATCTCCTCGAGGGCCCGCTCGCCTGCGTTGCGCCCCGCCGGACCGGGCACGTGGGCCACCAGGAAGAGCCGCTGGCGCCAGTGGTCGAACACCGCCGCCCGGTCCGCCACCAGGAACCGCATGGGCGGAACCGGCGCCCGGCCGGGGTGCGGATGGCCGTCCAGCAGCAGCGCGGCCTCGTAGGCCAGGTACCCGACCAGCCCGCCGGTGAGCGGGGGAAGCCCGTCCAGCCGGGGCGCCCGCAGCGCGCCGGCCACCTCGCGGAGGGCCGCCAGGACGGGAGTTCCCGGCACCGGCACCCGGAACGGCAGGTCCCGGACCGCCGCCTCCACCCGAAGGCCGTCGGGATCGACCGTGACGATGGCCGCGGGGTCGCCGGCCACGAAGGAGTACCGGCCCCACCGTTCGGATCGCTCCACGCTCTCCAGCAGCGCGCCGGGGCCGCCGTTGGCCAGCGCCGGGAACACGCCGACGGGCGTGGAGACGTCGGCCAGGAGCTCCGTCCACACGGGGACCAGGAGCCAGCGTGCCGCCAGCTGCTCGAACGTCTCCGGGTCCGGGTGGACCCGCAAGCCGGTGTCGGTCCGCTGCGCTGCCATCTGCCGCTCCTTCGTCGAACGCTCGGTGTGGATGCCTGGTGGGATCCGGGGAATGAGGAAGGCCCCGGTACGAGCCCGGGGCCTTCGGCGCTGCGCGCTGCGCTCTGTGGCTAGACGCGCGGCGGCGCCGGGCTCCCGGAGCCCCAGGGCCAGCGCCAGGTCGCAGCGAGTCCTGCCACAGTGGGTCGATTGTGGGCGGTCGGCGCCCGGGTCGTCAAGCCGCGGTTCGGGACGCTTCGGACGCAAGCGGGCCGCCGCTCGCTGGTCCCTCGGCCGGGCGACGAGTTTGGCTATGGTGGGTCGTTGGTGGCGGGCGGAGAGAGGCTGGCCGTGAGCGGCCCGGTCATCGAGATCGAGGGACTCCGGAAAGTGTACCGGCGGCTCCGGCGACCGCCGCAGACGGCCGTCGGTGGGCTGGACCTCAGCGTCCCGGCGGGAGGCGTGTTCGGGTTCCTCGGGCCGAACGGCGCGGGCAAGACCACCACGATCCGGTGCCTCCTGGGGCTGGTCCGGCCGACCGGAGGAAGGACCGCGGTGCTGGGCGCGGATTCCCAGGCCTCGCTGGCCATGGTGATCGAACGGATCGGCTCGATCGTGGGGGCGCCGGCCCTCTACCCCGGCTTCTCGGGCCGCCGGAACCTGCTGCTCCTGGGCCGGCCGCAGGGGATCGGGCGGCGGCGCGCCGACGAGGTCCTGGAGCAGGTGGGGCTGGCGGAGCGCGCCGGCGACCTGGTGAAGGGCTACTCGCAGGGGATGCGCCAGCGTCTGGGGATCGGTGCCGCGTTGTTGAAGGACCCCGAGCTGCTGATCCTGGACGAACCGGCCAACGGGCTCGACCCTGCCGGGATCAAGGAGGTCCGCGACCTCCTCCGGCGCCTCGGCGGCGAGGGGCGCACCGTGTTCGTCTCCAGCCACATCCTCAGCGAGATCCAGCAGACCTCCGACCGCGTGGCCATCCTGGCCCGCGGACGAGCGGTCGCCTCGGGTCCGGTGCAGGAGGTGCTCACGGCCGGGCGTTCGGGCCGGCTCGTGGTGGGCCTGCCGGAGGCGGAGCGAGAGCGGGGACTCGCCGCCTTGCGCCGGGCCGGGTTCCGGGCGAGCCCTGACGGCGAGCGGATCCTGGTCGAGGCGCCGAAGGAGCAGGCCGGGACGGTGACCAGGGCGCTCGCGGCGACCGGGCTCTACCTGACCGAGCTGCGCCAGGAAGAGGTGAGCCTGGAGGACGTCTTCCTCCAGCTCACCCGGGAAGGACCGGGGGAGGCCGCCACGTGATGAGGCTCGTGGCGAACGAGCTCCGTCGCCTGGCGGCGCGGAGGCTGTTCCGGCTCCTGGCCGGGCTCGCCGTCCTGGGGATCCTCGTCGCGGGGGTGGTCAAGTTCGCCCAGGCGGACCCCGAGTTCTTCGTGACCTCGCTGCAGGGAGTGCTGAGGGGCACCACCGTCCCGTTGGTGCTGCTGGCCTTCGTGGTCGGCGCGTCGTTCATCGGGGCGGACTGGCGGGCGGGGACGGTGGTGACCCAACTGACCTGGGAGCCTCGCCGGATCCGTCTGCTCGGGGCCAAGGCCACGGCGGTCGTGGTCGCGCTGGTCCTGGCCACGGTGGTCCTGCAGGGGCTGCTGGCCGTGGCCTTGCTGCCCGGCGCGGTCCGGGGCGGCGGCTCGGCCCTGGCGGACGCCTCCTGGCTCCGGACGACGGCGGGGGAGGTGCTCCGGGGAGCGGCCCTGTCGGGGATCGCCGCGGCCATCGGGCTCGCCCTGGCTTCGATCGGGCGGAACACGGCGCTCGCGCTGGGCGGGGGGTTCATCTACCTGGCTGTGCTGGAGGGTGGGCTGCTGAACGCCCTCTTCCATGGCATCGACCGCTGGCTGGTGGTACCGAACGCGATCGAGTTCGTGGCGGGTGGGGAGTACCTGGTCGGGCGGTCCGTGACGGCGGCCGGACTCGTGCTGGCCGGCTACGCCGTGGCAGCCTCGGCCGTCGCGGCCGCCGTGCTCCGTGCCCGGGACGTGACGTAGACCGGCGTGGGACAGTGACGGCCATGTCCACGCGCGTCGCGTACCAGGGCGATCCGGGGGCCTTCTCCGAGGAGGCGGCCCGGGTGCTGTTCCCGGAGGTCGAGGCCGTACCGCACCGGACCCTCCACGAGGTATTCGACGCGGTCACGTCGGGGCGGGCACGCTACGGCGTGGTGCCCGTCGAGAACTCCCAGGCCGGGTCGATCAATGAGGCCTACGACCTGCTGGCCGCGTGCGGGGCCTGGATCGTGGGCGAGGCCGTGGTGAGGGTGGCGCACGCCCTCCTGGCGCTGCCGGGGACCCGGCTGGAAGACGTTCGCGTCGTCTCCTCGCACCCTCAGGCCCTGGCGCAGTGCCAGGAATTCCTGGCCGGGCTGGACGCCGAGGTGGTCGCGGTGTTCGACACGGCGGGGGCGGCGCGGCGGATCGCCGACCAGCGCCGGTCCGGCGAGGCCGCGGTCGCGTCCGAGCGGGCCGCCGAGCTGTACGGCCTGGAGGTCCTGGCCCGGGGCATCCAGACCGATCCCGGAAACCGCACACGGTTCGCCGCCATCGCCATGGACCCCCAGCCCCTGGGCGACCCGGACAAGACGTCGCTGACCTTCGCCACCCGCGACGTACCCGGTGCGCTGGTGCACTGCCTGCGGCCGTTCGCCGACCGCGACCTCAACCTGTCCAAGCTGGAATCGCGGCCGCTGGGAGGCGGCGAGGCCTGGCGGTACCGGTTCTTCCTGGACGTGGAGGCCGGACTGGAGGACCCCGAGCTGCAGGCCGCGTTGCAGGACCTGGAACGCGACGCCGCGGTCGTGCGGGTGCTGGGCACGTATCCTCGCTGGAAGCCATGAACGAGATCGCCGTGCCCGAACCGCGGCCGGGCCTCCGGGCCGTGGAGGTCTATCAGCCCCCGCAGCCCCAGGTTCCCGTTCGCCTGAACACGAACGAGTGCCCCTACCCGCTCCCGCCGGCGTTCGTGGACGACCTGGCCTCGTTCCTGCGCGACGCGGAGCTGCACCGGTATCCGGACCGGGAAGCGCGTCGGCTGCGGGGCCTCCTGGCCGAGCGGTTCGGGGTGGGCCCGGAGCGCCTGTGGGTGGCCGGCGGCTCGAACGAGATCCTCCAGCAGGTCCTGCTGGCGTACGGCGGGCCGGGCCGGCGAGCGCTGGTGCTCGAGCCCACGTACCACATGTACGCGCGGCTGGCCTGGATCACCCACACCGATGTCGAGCGCGTTCCGGTGGAGGCACCGTTCGTCCTGGGGCCGGACCACGTGCGGCGAGCCGGGGCCGTGCGCGCCGCGGTCACGTTCGTGTGCTCGCCGAACAACCCCACGGGGAACGCGCAGCCGCTGGAGGTGGTGGAGGAGCTGGCTCGGTCCGTGGCCGGCCTGGTGGTGGTGGACGAGGCGTACGTCGAGTTCGGCGGGAAGTCGGCCGTCGGACTGGTGGATTCGTGCCCGAACGTCATGGTCGTGCGGACGTTCTCGAAGGCGTTCGCGCTGGCGGGGGCCCGGCTCGGGTACTGCCTGGCGCAACCCGCGGTGGTCGAGGACCTCCGGCGGGTCCGGCTTCCGTACCACGTCTCCGCGCTGACCCAGGCCGCCGGGCGGGCGGCGCTCCGTCACGCCGACGAGGCCATGGCCATCCTGGACGCCGTGCGTCGCCAGCGGGATCGCATCGTGCGGGAGCTGGAGCGGATGGAGGGGGTGGAGGTGTTCCCCTCCGAGGCAAACTTCGTGCTGTTCCGTCCGAGCCGGTCCGCCGGAGCCGTGTGGCAGGCGCTGGTGGACCGCGGCGTGCTGGTGCGGGACGTGTCCGATGTCGTTCCGGGGTGCCTCCGCGTGACGGCCGGGACACCGGAAGAGGCGGGCGCGTTCATCGCCGCGCTTCGGGAGGCGGTGTGACCGCACCACGCGAGGCCACGGTGGAGCGGACCACGCGCGAGACCAGCGTGAAGGTGGTGCTGCGCGTTGACGGCTCCGGGACGGCCAGTGCGGAGACCGGCCTGCCCTTCTTCGACCACATGCTCCTGCAGCTGGGGACGCACGCGGGGTTCGATCTGGAGGTCCGGGCGAAAGGGGACCTGGAGGTCGACGCGCACCACACCGTGGAGGACGTCGGCATCGCGGTGGGGCAGGCCCTGGCCGAGGCGCTGGGGGACAAGGCCGGGATCCGCCGGTTCGGCTCGGTGTCGGTTCCCCTCGACGAAGCCCTGGTCGAGGTGGCCCTGGACCTGTCGGGGCGGCCGTTCGTGGTCCACGAGGTCCCCGTGCCCGCCGAGCTGATCGGGGCCTACGATCCCGGGCTGACCGAGGACTTCGTGCGGGCCTTCGCCACCACCGCGGGGATCACGCTGCACGCCCGGCTGGTCTGGGGCCGGAGCCCCCACCACATCGTGGAGGCCGAGTTCAAGGCCCTGGCCCGGGCCCTGGGGGACGCCTGCCGGGTCGGTGGCGCCGCCGGCGCCGGCGCCCAGGGACCGCCCTCCACCAAAGGCGTCCTGGCGTGATCGCGATCCTCGACTACGGGATGGGGAACCTCCGGTCGGTGGCGCGGGCCATCGCCCGGGTCGGGGGCCGCGGGGAGGTCACCTCGGACCCGTTGGTGGCCCGGCGGGCGGACGCGATGGTGGTTCCGGGCGTGGGTGCGTTCGGAGCCTGCATGCGCGGCCTGGCCGGCTCGGGACTCGACCAGGTGATCCGGGAGTTCGCCGCGGACGGCCGGCCCGTGCTGGGGGTGTGCCTGGGGATGCAGGTGCTGTATGAGGGGAGCGAGGAGGACCCCGACCCGGGGCTCGGCCTGCTGGGCGGCGAGGTCCGGCGCCTGCCCGGATCGGTGAAGGTCCCGCACATGGGCTGGAACGACGTGCGGTGGACCGGCGACCATCCGTTCGTCCGGGGCATCCCCAGCGGCACGCCGTTCTACTTCGTGCATTCCTACGCGGCGCCGGGCGACCCGGCGGTGACCGTCGGCGAGACCGAGTACGGCGTGCCCTTCGCGGCGGCCGTGGCGAGGGGATCCATGTTCGCCACCCAGTTCCACCCGGAGAAGTCGGGGGACGCCGGCCTGGCCCTGTACGAGAGCTTCGTGAAGGAGGTGGGGGCGTGATCGTCGTGCCGGCCATCGACCTCCGGGGCGGCCGGGCCGTGCGGCTGCGCCATGGGGACCCGGCGCACGAGACCGCCTACAGCGACGATCCCGTGGAGGCGGCTCGGGGGTTCGAGGCCGACGGCGCATCGCTCCTGCACGTGGTGGACCTGGATGCGGCGCTCGGCACGGGCCACAACCGCGAGGTGGTGGCGGCGATCTGCCAGGGGGTCTCCGTTCCCGTGCAGACCGGCGGGGGGCTGCGGTCGCTCCAGGCGGTGGACGCGGCGCTGGCCCGCGGGGCGGCTCGGATCGTTTTGGGAACCTCCGCAGCGCGCGACCCGGAGTTCGTCCGCCGGGCCGATGCCCGCCACGGCGACCGCGTCGTGGTGGCCCTCGACGTCCGGGAGGGCCGGGTCATGGTCCGTGGCTGGCAAGAGCCGGCCGGCCGGCTCGAGGACGTGATCGCGAAACTGGACGCGCCGCGGTTCCTGGTCACCTCGATCGGCGTGGACGGGACCCTGGAGGGCCCCGACCTCGAGCTGTACCGGACGGTCCTCGCCCTGACCGAGCGCCCGGTGCTCGCGAGCGGAGGCGTGCAGGGCCCGGGGGACCTCCGGGCCCTGCACGCCGTCGGCGTGGAGGGGGTGGTGGTGGGCAAGGCCCTCTACGAGGGAACCCTCACCCTGCGCGACGCGCTGCACGAGGCCCGGCGATGACGCTGTCCAAGCGGGTCATCCCGTGCCTGGACGTCGACGCCGGCCGCGTGGTGAAAGGCACGAGGTTCGTCGACCTGCGCGACGCCGGCGACCCGGCCGAGCTGGCCGCCCGGTACGGACGGGAGGGCGCCGACGAGCTGGTGTTCCTGGACATCACGGCCACCGTGGAGGGGCGCGCCTCGACGTACGACGTGATCTCGCGGACGGCCGAGGAGGTGTTCATCCCCCTCACGGTGGGGGGCGGCGTGCGGACCGAGGAGGACGTCCGCGCGCTGCTGCGGGCCGGCGCCGACAAGGTGGCCGTGAACACCGCGGCGGTGCGCGACCCGGCGCTGCTGTCCCGGTGCGCCAAACGGTTCGGGACCCAGTGCATGGTGGTGGCCATCGACGCGAAGCGTTCGAACGGCCACTGGGAAGTCGTGGTCGACGCCGGCCGCAGGGGGACAGGCCTGGACGCGGTGGCATGGGCCGCGGAGGCAAGCGAGCAGCGGGGCGCCGGCGAGGTCCTGCTCACCTCGATCGACCGCGACGGCACCGGCCAGGGCTACGACCTCGAGCTGCTCCGGGCGGTGGGCGAGGCCGTCCGCGTCCCGGTGGTCGCGTCGGGCGGCGCGGGCGCGCTGGAGCACTTCGCGGATGCGCTGACCGAGGGGCGGGCCGACGCCGTGCTGGCGGCGTCCCGGTTCCACTTCGAGCAGATCACGCTGGCCGAGGTGAAGGCGTTCCTGGCGGAGCGAGGCATTCCGGTGAGGCCGGCATGACCGAGACCGAGCGGGCACTTGCAACCGACGAGTTGCGGTTCGACGAGCGCGGCCTGATCCCGGCGGTGGTCCAGGAGGCTGGCACCGGCGAGGTGCTCATGGTGGCCTGGATGAACGGCGAAGCACTCGAGCGCACCTTGCGCGACGGCCGGACGTGGTTCTGGAGCCGCTCCCGCCGGGAGCTGTGGGCCAAGGGGGAGACCTCGGGCAACGTCCAGCACGTCGAGGAGGTCCGCGCGGACTGCGACGGCGATGTGCTGCTGGTCCGGGTACACCAGGTCGGGGTGGCCTGCCACACTGGCCAGCGGACCTGCTTCCACCGGGAGCTGGCCCGCTGATGCTGCGCCTGGTCATTCCCAAGGGCTCGCTGGAGGAGCAGACGCTGGCCCTGCTGGAGGCGGCCGACCTCAGGGTCCGGCGGGGCTCGTCCCGGGACTACCACGGCCGCATCCAGGACGACCGAATCGAGCGCGTCTCGCTGATGCGTCCCCAGGAGATCCCGCGGTACGTGGAGGAGGGCTTCTTCGATCTCGGGATCACCGGGCGCGACTGGGTGGTGGAGACCGGGGCCGGCGTCGAGGTGCTGGCCTCGCTGGAGTACGCGAAGAGCGGCGCCGGCATCGTGCGGGTGGTCCTGGCGGTGGCGGTGGACAGCCCGGCCGACCGGGCGGAGGACCTGCCCCCCGGGACTCGGATCTCCACCGAGTACCCCAACCTCACCGCCGCGCACTTCGACCGCCTCGGCGTCCCCGTCCGGGTGTTCCCCTCGTACGGCGCCACCGAGGCGAAGGTCCCCGACATCGTCGACGCCATCGTGGACGTATCGGAGACCGGGACGACCCTTCGAGCCCACGGGATGAAGGTCATCGCCACCCTCCTGGAGTCGGAGGTGCTGCTGATCGCCAGCCGCGCCGCCGCCGCGGACCCCGAGAAGCGCCGGGCCATGGACGACATCACCACGCTGCTGCTGGGCGCGCTGCGAGCCCAGGGCCGGGTGCTCATCAAGCTGAACGTGTCCGAGGAGTCACTGAAGGACGTGCTGGAGGTGCTTCCCGCGATGAAGGCGCCCACCGTGTCGCCCCTGGCGGACGAGGGCAACTACGCCATCGAGACCGTGGTGGAGAAGGCCTACGTGAACACGCTCATCCCGTTGCTGAAGGCCCACGGCGCCTCCGACATCCTCGAGCTACCGATCTCGAAGATCGTCCCGTGAGGCCCATGCGGATCGACGTGAACCGGCTCTTTGAGAGGCCGTTCTCTCAGGCGGCGAAGCTGAAGGGAATCTCCAGGTCGATGCCGTAGCGTTCCCTCACGGGAGCGGTGTCCAGGCCGCGGCTGCGCGGGTGCAGGAACTCGACACCCACCACGCGGCCCGCATCGTCGAGATCGACGTGGATATTGGGCCCCAGCTCCTCGGTCCGATCGATGGCTGCCTCGTCTTCATCGGAGAGGAGGAGGACATACAGGGCCACGGTGAGATCGATTGTCTCGATCGTTCTCCGCACCCGCCAGTTTCCTCGGTCATCGTAGCCGAGACTCTCAGCCGCCCATAGCGCCCCGAGGACCCGCTGGGCTGTGACAGCCGGGACGCCTCCGCGCGATCCGGCGAAGACGATTCCTCGCATGCCGGGTCAGCCTCACCCGGTCAATGGAACGAGCGGGTCGGACACTCCATGCCGGGCCGATCGCATCGGGGCTCCTGCCTCCCCGGTCCGAGCGTTGTTGCGTCTACGGTTGGCTGGCCGGGCCCGCCTCGAGGCGTTCCCTCTCTACCTGCCGGATGACCCGAAGGAAATCCTCGCGGGCTCCCTCTGGGACCCCGGATTGATCCAGGAAGCACGGCTCGCACAGCGGGCGACTGCACCGCGTGCATGCCACAGATCGCGCAGCGTTCGATGCCGCGTCCGCAACTCGAGCACCGCAGTTCTTCGGCCGGGGCGACCCGGCCCTGCGACATCAACAGGCTCCTGTTGTGCGTGCCGGCCTCACCATCTGCGCATTCGCAGTGCTCGACCGCCCGGATGACTCGGAATCCGGCTTCGTCAGCGCCGCTACAGCCCCGGTCCGGCCCCGGACTGCGCCTCGTTGCCCGCCTCCGCGTCGGCGGCGCGCTCGAGCGCCAGGCCGCGACGGCCGCGCAACAGGAGGATCCACCCGGCGGCGGAGACCACCAGGGCGGCCACGGCTAGCACGACGAAGCCGATGATGATCCAGGTCTCCCGGACCACGGCGATCATGGCCGGCGGGCCTCCAGCCGGCGGCGGCGGAGGTCCGTCCTCCGCTCGGCTTCCAGGCGCTCCAGGTCGACGTTGGAGTGGTCCGCGAACGACATGGCGGCGGCGATGGCGGGATGCCGTTCCTCGATCAGCCGGTGCATCGTCTGGGCCACGCGTCGGTAGGTGGGGTGGCCCTGCGGCGTGGATCGGAGCTCGATGAGATGCATGGCCTCGCGGGCGTTCATGTGCATGTAGAAGCGGATCCGGTGGGCCATGCTCACGGCGTATTGCGCGACCTCCGTCAGGCCCGCCCCCCCCAGCTCCTGGAACAGCGTCCCGGACTCCCCCATGACCCGGTCCCAGTCCGCTGCCAGGCCGGCGTCCTCGACCTCCGGAGGCCGCTCGAACCCGAGCGAGGGTGACAGCCGCTGCCACTCCATGGTGAGCATCCGGTGGCGTTGGAGGTCACGGAACGCGCCATAGTCGCAGGTCACGTCGAACCGGTACGCCGTCCGTTCGAAGGCCCGGCCCGGCTTGTGGCGGCGGTTCCTCCGGTCGCCCACGTAGGCCCGGAGCGCGGCGGCCCGCTCGTCCGCAGTCATCGACCGGGCCCGGTCCTGGAGCTGGGCGTCCGGCAAGCCGGAGGCGGCGTACAGCGCCGACGCGACGACCTTGATCTCGCCGTCGGGGTCGAACTCGGTGAGGACGACCTCGGGTTGGGGACGGGGCTCCTCCCCGGACAGCAGCCGGGCCGTCAGTGCCTCCGTGGCCGATCGTGTCTCGGCCAGGTACGCCGACCAGGCGCCGCCCCGGTCCGGCCGGTCCACCCGTGACAGGAAGGCCGGGATCACCTTGCGCAGCTCGACGAGCATCATGTCGGCGAAGGCCCGGACCTCCTCCAGGGGGTGGGCACGCATCCGCAGCAGCAGCTGCTCGTAGGCCTGCCCGCTGGCGTAGATGCCGACGTTGGTCCGGGTTGCCGCCGGCAGCAACCCCCGAAGCGTGTCGCACGCTTTGGCCCGGATGGTCGTCCGGTACACGAAGTCGGAGTCGGCCGGATCCTTCGGGAACGCCCCCCGATAGAACTCCTGCAGCCGGGGCAGCCATGCCGCGTACGTTTCGAACGCCCCGTCCAGGACCGACCGGTAGCGCTCGGCCAGGGCCGAGGCCTCGACCTCCGAAGGCACCACGTACCGCCACCTGCCCCCGGGGCGGTCGTCGTACGGGACGTAGCGGGTGGACTGCTCGAGGTACCCGGCCAGCCGGCCCCATTCCAGGACCTTGGCCAGCAGCTGCGACGACTGCTCGCAAGCCAGGTGGACCCCGCCCAGCTGGGCCACCGAGTCGTCGCCGTATTCCAGGAACACCCGCTCGTACAGGTCCTCGGCCCGTTGCAGCCCGACCGCCGCACTCGCGGATCCGGACGATTCGCCCACGAACTCGTCCAGGAACAGCCGCCGAAGGGACTTCGGGGAGCGTGAGTACCGGGCGAACAGGGCGCCCTTCACCACCTCCGGCAGGTTGACCAGCGCGAACACCGGCCCATCGAGGTCGGTGAAGTGCGGCCCGAGCAGCGAGCGCTCCTGGGCGCTGAATTCCTCGGGAACGAACCAGATGGTCAAGGCGGCCCGATGCTACCCGACGCCGGTGACACCCTCCGCCATTCCGGCTCAGACGAGGCGTGCGATGGCCACGGCCAGACCCAACAGGACCGTCAACAGGCCGGTATTGAATGCCATGAACCGGAACGTCTGGACCCGAAGGGATTGCTCCAGCTTGGCCTCCAGGCGAATCTCCAGGAGTTCAAGGTCGCGTTTCGTGGCGACATCTGCCCAGCCCACTGGCGGCAGATGCTCCATCAGTGTGGCGGCCTCCTCCGAGCCGAGGACCTCCTCGAGCTTGAGGTACATCCGGTGTCTGGAGCGCTCATCGATCGCCATTGTCTTCCCCCTTCCGACGCGGCGGCAACACGCGAGGGGGACGGAGGGCGAGCCTAGCCTGTTGGTGTGACACTCACGATGGGCTGGGCGACGGCGAACCGCTGGGGCCTGACGGACCGGTGGGGCCGGTGGGCGAGGGCGGCGGGAACGACGTGAACAGCGTGACCGTCGATCCCTTCGGGACCTCGCTTCCGGGAGGCGGGTCGGTAGTGGCCACCTTGTCCAGCTCGGGGCAGTCCGGATTCGAAGTGTTGGCCTGGCCGCCCGCCTCCACGTGGAACCCGGCGTTCTCCAGCTCGTTCGTGGCGTCCGCCACGGACATGCAGATGACGTCGGTCGGGACCACGGCGGTGGGCTTCCCGCTGGAGAGCACGTAGTCCACAGCCGTTCCGGCCGTGACCTGGGTGTTCGCGGGGGGCTCGGTCCGGACGATCCGTCCCCGCTTGATGGTGTCGCTGGGCTCGCTGGGCAGGCGCTGCCCCAGCTGCAGGTGGACCGCCTGGAGCGCGGAGGCAGCATCGGCCACCGTCTTCCCGGTGAGGTCGGGGATGGCGACCTGTCTCGGCCCGGCGGACACCGTCAGCTGGACCGTCGTGCCTTCCTTGACCTCGGTGTTGGGGTCGGGGCTCTGGTCGATGACCGTGCCGGCAGGCCTCGAGCTGGGCTTCTCGGTGATCTTGAACTTCAGCCGGGCCTGCTGGAGCACGATCTTGGCGGCCTCGACGTTCTTGTTCAGCACGTCGGGCACCTTCACCGTCGGGGTGGACCCGATGAGGCTAGTGGCCAGGATGATCAGGCCGGCCACCAGCGCGCCCAGGACCAGGAGGCCGATGAGGATGCCGGCTGCGACCCGGCGACGGCGCCGGCCCTGGTCGTCCACGGCCGGGACCGGCAGCACAGCCGTGTCGCGGGCCTGCCGGGTCAGCACCTGGGTGGACTGCTCGGGCGCCAGGATCGGGGTGGCCGCCACCGGCTCCCCATGCATGGCCCGCTCCAGGTCTTCGCGCATCTCCTCGGCCGTGGTGTAGCGGTTGGCCGGGTTCTTGGCCATGGCCTTCATCACCACGGCCTCCAGGTCCTCCCCCACCTCCGGGACCAGGTGAGTGGGGAGCACGGGGTCCTCCCGCACGTGCTTGTAGGCCACGGCCACCGGGCTATCCCCGGCGAAGGGGGCCTGCCCCACCAGCATCTCGTACAGGACCACCCCCAGGGAGTACAGGTCGGAGCGGGCGTCCACCGGGGCCCCCTGGGCCTGCTCGGGGGACAGGTAGGAGGCCGTGCCCAGCACGGTGGCGGTCTGGGTCAGGGAGTCGGTGGAGAGCGCCCGGGCGATCCCGAAGTCCATCACCTTCACCTCGCCCGCAGGCGTGAGCATGATGTTGGCGGGCTTGATGTCGCGGTGCACCAGGTGCGCGGCGTGGGCGAAGGACAAGGCCCCGGCCACCTGGGCGGCCACCTCCGCGGCCCGCTCGGGCTGCAGGCGGCCCTCCTGGTGCAGGATCTCGGCCAGGGTCCGCCCGGCCACGTACTCCATGACGATGTAGTGCACCCCGCCATCCGAGCCGGTGTCGTACACACTGACCACGCCGGGGTGGCGCTGGACGAAGGCGTCGTCCCGGGCGTACTGGGGCCCGAGCACCTTGATGGCCACGGTCCGCCCGAGCACCGTGTCGGTGCCCCGGTACACCTGGGCCATGCCGCCCTGCCCGAGCAGGTCCTCGATGCGGTACCGGCTGCCCAGCAGTCGCTGGTCCTGGCTCACCCGGCCACTCTAGTGGCCGTGCGGCTTCGGCTTCTTGTGGTGACGTGGCGTGGGCTTCCCGTGGTGGCCGTTGGGGGCCGGTGAAGGCTGCGGTGACGGTGACGGGGCGATCGTGCCGGTGGACCCCGGGCCCTTCGACACCACCAGCACGATGTCCGAACCGGGCGTCACCTCGGTCCCGGCCGTGGGGCGCTGACGGATCACGATCCCGGGACGCCCGGACGCCGGTCGGGTTCGGAACACGGGGTGCAGGCCCGACCGTTTCGCCAGCAGCGCCGCCTGGGTTCGGCTCTTTCCTCGGAAGGCGGGGACCTTCACCGTGAGGTCGCTTCCGCCCAGCGCGATCCCGAGCGCGACGGCGACGACGATGGCCAGGACCGCAGCGGCGATCAGCACGCGCGGGGATCTCCAGTCGCGACCGCGCACGGGGGATGGTCCTGGCCCGGGAGGCGGGGTTTCGGGTGGCGTTTCCGGAAGGGCCGCCACCGGAAGCTCCAGCGTGGCTGTGCCCGCGACGGGGAGGACGGCGGTGTCGTCCCCCGGCTGGAGCGGAGCGTCGGCCCGGAGCTCGGCCGCCACCTCCGCCGCGGATGGGGGGCGGGCGGCGGGGTCCTTCGCCAGGCAGGCCTCGATCAGGCCGGCCAGGGATGGAGGAGCATCCGGACGCAACGCTCGGACGGGCTGCAGCGGGTCGTGCACGTGGGCCATGGCCGTGGCCACGGGGGTCGGCCGCTCGAAGGCGGGCTGCCCGGTGAGCAGTTCGTACAGCACCGCCCCCAGCGAATAGAGGTCGGAGGCCGGCGTGGCCTGCCCCCCGGAGGCCTGCTCCGGCGAGAGGTACCGCGCCGTTCCCATGACCATCCCCGTGCCGGTGAGGCCCGTTCCGCCGGCGGCCGACGCGGCGATGCCGAAGTCCATCACCTTCACGTCGCCCCGGTCGGTGACCATGATGTTGGCGGGCTTGACGTCGCGGTGGACCAGTCCGTGCTGGTGCGCGTCGGCCAGCGCACCGGCCACGTCGGTGCCGATGCGGGCCACCAGCGCGGGGTCCATGGCTCCGTCCTGCCGGAGCCGTTCGGCCAGGGTCTCGCCATGGAGGAGCTCCATCACGATGTACGGCCGCCCCTCCTCCTCGCCGTAGTCGAACACGCCGGCGATGTTGGGATGGGCCAGCCCGGCGGCGGCCAGGGCCTCCCGGCGGAACCGTTCCACGAAGCGCTCGTCGTGGGACAGGCCCTCGTTCAGGACCTTCACGGCCACCCGCCGGTCGAGGGTCTCGTCGTGGGCCGCCCACACCGTCCCCATCCCGCCGGACGCGATGCGCTCCTCCAGCCGGTAGCGGCCCCCCAGGACCTGGGCCGTCGCGGGCTCGCGCCTGGCCGCGCTCATCCGCCCGTCCCCAGCGCGGCCTCGATCACGGCCTTCGCCACCGGTGCGGCCACCGTCCCGCCGGTGGCCTCGGCCTGGAGCGTCCCCCCGTTCAGCACCACGACGGCCACCACGATCTGCGGGTGGTCCGCCGGGGCGAACGCCACGAACCACGCGTGGGGGTTGCCGCTGGCCGTCTGGGCGGTGCCCGTCTTGCCTGCCACCTGGACCCCCGGGATCTGGGCCTGGGTTCCGGTTCCCCGCTCGACCACGCTGATCATCATCTGGGTCATCTCGGTGGCCGTCGTCGAGGAGATGGGGCGGCTGTAGACATGGGGCCCGTACGAATGGATCACCACGCCGTTCGGGTCGAGGATCTTGGTGACCAGGCGGGGCTGCATCTCCGCGCCGCCGTTGGCGATGGCCGCCGCGACCAGGGCCATCTGCAGCGGGTTCGCCGCCACGTCCTGCTGCCCGATGGCCGAGAACGCCAGGGCGGGCAGACGGTCCGGGAAGAACGACGGCGGCGGGAACTGCCCCTCCGCGAAGGGCACGTCAAACGGCACCTGCTGGTCGAACCCGAACGCCCGGGCCTGGTCGTACAGCTTCTGCGCACCGAGCTTCAGGCCCAGCTCGGCGAAGGTCACGTCGCAGGAGATGGTCAGGGCGTCGGCCAGGCTGATCTGCGGCGCGCCGCCGTTGCAGACCTCCCCGCCGAAGTTGTGCAGCACGTGCGTGGTCTGGGGCAGCTTCAGCGAGGACGGGTTGGGCAGCATGGTGTTCGGGGTCAGGCCGTTCTCCAGGGCCGCCGCCATGTCCACCAGCTTGAACGTCGAGCCGGGCGGATAGATCTGGTCGGTCGCATTCGACAACAGGGGTTTCGAAGGGTCGCTGTTCAGCTGCTTCCAGGCCCGGCGGATCGCATCCGGGTTGTGCGAGGACAGGCTGTTGGGGTCGTAGGAGGGGATGCTGACCATGGCCAGCACCTCGCCGGTGCGCGGGTCCAGGGCCACCACGGCGCCGCCGCTTCCGTTCTGCGCCGATTGCAGGGCGCTGAGCGCGGCCTGCTGGATCTTCGGGTCGATGGAGGTGACGATGCTGGCGCCCCGCTTGGGGCGGTTCAGGATCTCGTCCTCCAGGCTGGTCGGCAGGAGGTCGTTGGCCCGCGCCGCCAGGTAGTCGTTGTAGGTCTGCTCCAGGCGGCTCCGCCCGTACACCAGGGAGTAGAAGCCCGTGATGTCACCGTACAGCTCCCCATCGGGGTAGCGGCGGAGGAACTTCAGCCGGCCCGGTGTGGGCACGCTCTTGGCCAGCACGGTGTGCTCGTCCCGGGCCAGGATCTGGCCCCGGTCGACCGAGTACTCTTGGATGATCAGCCGGGCGTTGGCGGGGTTGTTGGCGAGCGAGCTGGCCGCGAACACCTGGATGTAGTTGACCTGGGCGAACAGGATCGCGAACAGGACCCCCAGGGCGAACCCCAGCCTGCGGATCTGGCGGTCCACCTCAGGCCCCCTCGGCCGCAGCGGAGGCCGGGGCCGGAGACCGGCGCGGAGCCGGGCCCGCCGAGATCCGGATCAGCAGCGCCAGCAGGATGAAGTTCGCCAGCAGGCTGGACCCGCCGTAGGACACGAACGGTAACGTGATGCCCGTCAGCGGGATGACCCGGGTGACCCCGCCGACGATGATGAACGTCTGCAGCCCGAGGACCGCCGAGAGCCCGGCCGCCAGGAGCTTCCCGAACCCCTCCTGCTGCTCGGTGGCCACCCTCAGCCCCTTGCCCACCAGCGCCAGGTAGAGCAGCAGCAGCGCGGTGGTCCCGAGCAGGCCGAGCTCCTCCCCGATGGCCGCGAAGACGAAGTCCGTGGCCGCGAACGGGATGGTCTGGGGCTGGCCCCGGCCCAGGCCGCTCCCCCCGATCCCGCCGGTGGCCATGGCGAACTCGCCCTGGGCCAGCTGGTACCCCTGGTCGTGCACGAATTGCGGCTCCAGGGCGTGCTCCCAGATCTGCACGCGTTCCTTCACGTGGCTGAACGTGGAGGCGGCCAGGAAGGCGCCGATGGCGAACAGGACCAGCCCCACCACCAGGTAGGCGCCGCGGGCCGTGGCCACCCACAGCATCACCACGAAGATGGCGAAGTACAGCAGGGACGTCCCCAGGTCCTTCTCGAAGAACAGGACCGCCAGGGCCACTCCCCACGCCAGGACCACGGGACCCAGGTGCTTGGCCTGGGGGAGCATGAACGGCCCCAGCCGGCCCGGCGCCACCTGCAGGATCTCCTTCTTGGTGTTCAGGTAGGAGGCCAGGAAGATGGCGATGGCCACCTTCCCCAGCTCCGCCGGCTGGAAGTGCAGCGAACCCAGCCCGATCCACACCCGGGAGCCGTTGATCTCCTGTCCGATCCCGGGGACGATCGGCAGCAGGAGCAGGATCACGCCGATGAGCCCGATCGTGTACGTGTAGGCGTCGAGCTGGCGGTGGTCGCGGACCAGCCACAGGGTCAGCGAGAACGCGACCAGGCTGACCACCAGCCACTGGGCCTGCTGGATCGACAGGTGCGGGTCCAGCCGGTAGATCATGGCGAACCCCATGCCCACCAGCAGACCGGCGGCGGGGAAGAAGGCGGGGTCGGCGCCGGGGGCCAGGCGGCGGATCAGCAGGTGCACCACGACGTAGCCGCCCACGAACAGCACGATGTAGATGGGGAGCTTGGCCGACAGCCTCTCGTGGCGACCCAGGACCACCAGGGCGTACGCGCCGAGGGCGAGGAGCGCGGCCAGGATGGTGAGGGCGAGCTGCACGCCCGAACGCCCCCGGTCCCGCGAGGCCGCGTGCGCTTCGATCATCCGGACGTGCTCTTCCCCGCCCCCTGCTGCTGGACCTCGGACAGCCTGGTCCGCATGTTGTCCACGATCAGCTCGGCCTTGGCCTTGCTGCTCACCGGATCCAGCCCCGAGCCGAGGTCTCGCCACGACGCGCGAAGCGGCTCGACCGCTGCGGCGGACAGCTCGGTCCGGTCGACCAGGCCGTACAGCTTGATCCCGACGAAGGTGGAGGGGATCCCCCGGAACACCGCCACCCGCCCCCCGTCCACCCCCACATACCACTGCGAGTCCAGGTACAGGCGAAACCCCGCACCGGCCGCCGCCAGGAGGAGCGCCAGTCCCACGATCCATGCCAGGAGGCGCCGCCGGCGGCGCCGGCGCTTCCGCTCGAACGTCCCCGGCGGGGGAACCGGCGAGGGCGTGGCCAACGTGGCCGTCATGGTCCGGTTGGGCGCGCCGTCGACCAGGGTGTCCCCGGGCCCGGCGCCCGCCGTCCCAGCGCCACCCGCTGCGCCCCTCGTCCCGGCCTCACCCGGCGGCGTGGGAATCGCCCTGATCTGGGTGATGTCCGTGCCCGTCGGGGCGGCCGCCTCGGCAGGCTGCTCGCCGGGAGCGGAGGCCGCATCGGGCTCGGCGCCATCCCCGGGTCCGGCGGCCCCTTCGGGCTCGCCGCCGCGCACGCTGTCCTGCGCGGCCCGGTCCCCCAGCTCCACCCCGTCGCCGGGCTCGAAGTCGAGGACGATCACCGTGATGTTGTCGAGGCCTCCCGCCCGGTTGGCCAGGTCGACCAGCTGGTCCGCCGCGTCCTGCGCGTCGGACGCCTCCGCCAGCGTTCGCCGGATGTCCTCTTCCGCCACCATCGAGTGCAGGCCGTCGGAACACAGCAGCACCCGGTCGCCGGGGAGGGCGTGGACGGGGACCTCGTCCACGTCCACCAGCTCCTCCACCCCCAGGGCCCGGATGAGGATGCTGCGCTGGGGATGGGTCTCTTCCTCCGCCTCGGTGATCTTGCCCTCCACGGCCATCCGGTGGACCAGGGTGTGGTCCTCGGTCAGCCGGTGGAGCTCGCCCTCGCGCAGCAGGTAGGCCCGGGAGTCGCCCACGTGCGCCAGATGGATCACGTCCCCCTCCGTGAACGCGGCGGTCAGCGTGGTGCCCATCCCCGACAGGCTGCGGTCGCCCTGGGCCCGTTCCAGGATGGCCCGGTTCGCCTCCCGGACCTGGTCGGCCAGCCGGTCCCACGAGCCGTCGCCCATCCGGGACAGCACCTGCAGGGCCAGCTCGGACGCGACGTTCCCGCCCCGGTGCCCGCCCATGCCGTCCGCCACCGCGTACAGGGGAGGGGCCGCGAGCAGCGAGTCCTCGTTGCGCTCGCGGGCCCGTCCCACGTCGGTGGCGGCTCCCACTCGGATTCTCACGTGGACGTCTCCCCCGAGGAAGACTCCCTGGATCGCGTCATCGCTTCAACTCCAGGGTCGTCTTCCCGATGCGGATATGATCCCCCGCCTGGACCTCCGCCGAACCGCTGACCCGCTGCTGGTTCAGGTAGGTCCCGTTGGTGGAGCCCAGGTCCTCCACGTACCAGGCCCCGTTCTTCGAGTACAGCCGGGCGTGGAACTGGGACGCGTACCGGTCCTCGATCCGCACGTGGCACGCCTCGGCCCGCCCGATCTGCACCGCGCCGCCCAGCGGCACCGAGTCGAGCTTCTTGCCCTCCTCGTCCCGCACCACCACGGCGGTGGGGGCCTTGCGCTTGCCGCCCCTCGGCACGGGCCCCCCCGCTGCTACCGGCCGTGTCGGACGGCTGTCGGGGGCCCGAGCCCGTCGCCCGGACACGTCCACCGCCACCGTCCGCAGGGCCCGGAACACGAAGAAGTACACCAGGGCGAGGAAGGCGTACTTCAGGACCGACAGGACGAACGGGGACACCGCCGCGGCGAGCGGAAACATCACCGTCCCCGGAACTCGAACACGGTGCGGCCGATCGTGATGCGATCACCCTCCTCCAGGAGCCGTTCGTCCACGGTGGCCTCGTTGACCATGGTGCCGTTGGTGGAACCGAGGTCGATGATGACGTAGGAGCCGTCCTCGCGGCGAATCTCGGCGTGGCGACGGGATGCGCCGGGGTCCTCCAGCACCACGTCGCAGTCGGACAGCCGCCCCAGCGTCACCACCGGCTTGCTGAGAGGATATGTCTGCACCGGCCGGCCGTCCTTCAGCAGCACCAGCTCCCCGGGGGCGGTCCCCGTTCCCCGTCCCGCCTTGCCACGGGCCGCCTCGCCCCGGGGAGCCCGGCGGTTCGGCCGTGCGGCAGCTCGGGTCTCGCCGGTGAGCGGACGATCCGGGCCTTCCACCAGTTGCGCCTCGGACCGGAACTCGCCCCTGCCCAGGCTCTCGTCGGTGTCGAACTCCACGTGCGGCGGCCCCACCAGCCGCCACCCGCGCTCCTCGGCGCCCTGGCGGACCAGCTGCCGCAGCTCGCCCACCAGCGCGCTCTCCACCTGCTCGAATCGGGCCCGGTCCTCCGGGGCCAGCCAGAAGGTGTAGTGGTTGGGGACCCAGACCTCGTTCACCCCGACGGCCTGCCCGGCCTCCATGTCCCGCAACAGGCGCTTTGCCAGCTCCACGGGCTGCACGCCAGAACGGAATGCCTTGGCGAAGAAACCTTCGACCAGGCTTTCCAGGCGATGCTCGAAGTCTCGGAGAAGAGGCATTTGCGCAGGTAGAGGACGCTCGCGCGGATTATATCCATGCCCCAGCGGGTCAAGCCTTGCGCGCTGCGCGCCCCGACCGCCCGCCCCGGTAGGCGATCGAACCTCCGACACGGGGCGTGACGTATGGGGAGTAGACGAGGCGACCTTCCTCCGGCTCGGGGCGCGATGAGAGACGACGGCTGGAACTCGGGCGATGAGCTGCCCGGCTCGGGCGCCCCCGCGCGGGCCCTGAGCCCGGCCGTGATCGAGCGAATCGAGGGCGCCCGGGCGTACCTGCACGAGCACGCGGCCGAACCGATCACCCTGGCCACGCTGTCCCGGGTGGCTGCCCTCAGTCCGTACTACCTGGTGCGCGTGTTCAAGGCCCAGGTGGGGATGCCGCCGCACCGCTACCTGACCGTCCTTCGGGTGGAACGGGCTCGTCAGCTGCTCGAGGTCTCCTCCCTCTCCGTCACCCAGATCGCGCATCGGGCCGGGTTCGGCACCGTGAGCCACTTCAGCACCGTGTTCCGGAACCGGGTCGGAGTCTCCCCCAGCCAGTACCGCAAGCGCTCCCTGCGGAACCGGTGGGCGCCGGCCGAGGGGTCGCCGACCGTGACCGAAGCCGAAGCCGCCCTCGCCTAGTCCCCTCGAGTCGGCAAGATCGCGAAACGTTCCGGCAAGAACGCGACACCCGGGCCCACCCACCCCTCTCGTACAGGCCAGTAGGAGGAGCACCGGCGGCTCGTCTCGACCGCGAGACGGGAGAGGAGGTGGCGGGCCGGGGGCCCGCACGGAAGTTCGTCCACGACCGATCAAGGAGAGCTCCATGACGCGATATCTGTCGAAGCTGTTGGTGTTCGCGGCCGTCCTCTCGCTCGTCGCGGCGGCCTGCGGCAAGAGCTCCACGACCACGTCGGTCGGCGTCACCGGGACCACCGGGCCGACCGGCGGCGGCACCGGCACGCCGAGCGCCAGCACGTCCTCGCTGCCCCAGGGCGGGACGCTCAACCTGGCCCTGGAGTCGGACGTCAGCGCGGCGTTCGACCCCCAGAAGGAGTACTACTCGGTCACCTGGGAGTTCCTGCGGTGCTGCCTGCTCCGCACGCTGATGTCCTACAACGGACACGACACCGCGCAGCAGGGCGCGCAGGTGTTCCCGGACCTGGCCGCGTCGGCGCCGACGGTGTCGAGCGACGGGCTGACCTGGACCTTCAAGCTGAAGCCCGGCATCAAGTACGCGCCGCCGCTGCAGGCCGAGACCGTGACCAGCAAGGACATCGTTCGGGCCCTGGAGCGCGAGGCCTGCACCCAGTGCGCGGCCGGCGGGTACTCCTTCTACTACGACGTGATCAAGGGGTTCAGCGACTACTCGAGCGGCAAGGCCAAGACCATCTCGGGCCTGGCCACGCCGGACGACAACACGCTCGTGGTGACCCTGACCCAGCCGGCGGGCGACCTGCCCTTCCGGTTCGCCATGGCCGCCACCGCCCCGATCCCGCCCAACCCGAACAACCCGAGCGCCACGCTCGGCGTGGCCCAGGGCCACGACAAGGACTACGGGCGGTTCCTGATGGCCACGGGCCCGTACATGTTCCAGGGGGCCGATGCCATCGACTTCTCCCAGCCCGCGTCCTCGCAGAAGCCGGCGGCCGGATACGTGCCGGGCAAGTCGATCACCCTGGTTCGGAACCCGTCCTGGGACAAGGCCACCGACGACCTGCGCCTGGCCAACGTCAATGAGATCGACGTCCAGATCACCAGCGCCTCGACCGAGGACCTGGCGGCCAAGGTGGACTCCGGGGAGCTGGACATGGTGCTGGACGGCGTTCCGCCGACCGACCAGCTCCAGAAGTACGAGACGGACCCCAACCTCAAGGACCAGGTCCAGATCCACCCCTCGGACGCGGTCCGCTACATCTCCTTCAACCTGGCCCAACCGCCGTTCGACGACATCCACGTCCGGAAGGCGATCAACTACGCGATCGACAAGAACGGATTGCGGAAGCTGCGAGGTGGCCCCGCCTTCGGTGCGATCGCCAACCACATCATCGTGGACTCGCTCGAGAACAACGCGCTGCAGACCTACGACCCCTACCCGTCGGCGAACTCGTCCGGCGACATCGCCAAGGCCAAGGACGAGATGAAGCAGTCGAAATACGACACCAACGGCGACGGGGTGTGCGACGCGAGCGTGTGCAAGAACGTGCTCACGGTGATCGACCAGGGCGATCCCTATCCACAGCAGACCAAGCTGATCGCGCAGAACCTGGCTCCGCTCGGCATCACCCTGGACATCAAGTCCTTCGAGCGGACCACCATGTACGCCAAGTGCAACGATCCGACGGCGCACGTGGCCCTGTGTCCGAGCCCGGCCTGGGGCAAGGACTACGCGGACGCGTTCACGTTCGGGCCGCCGCTGTTCGGGTCGTCCAGCATCGGGCCCAACGCGTGCTGCAACTACTCGCTGGTGGGAGCGTCGTCGGCCGACCTCAAGAAGTGGAACTACCCGGTGTCGTCGGTCCCATCGGTGGACAAGCAGCTGACCACGTGCGGCGCGGAGACAGGGGACCAGCGGGTGAGCTGCTGGGCCAACGTTGACAAGGACCTCATGGAGAACGTCGTGCCGTGGGTCCCGTACCTGTTCGACAACAACGTCGACATCTTCAGCTCGAGGATCGTGAACTACCAGTTCGACCAGTTCGCGGGCCTGATGGCCCTCGACCAGGTGGCGGTGCAGGGGTAGCGCCCGACGCCACGCGTTGCCCAAAGGGGCCGCTCCCGATCGGCGGGGGCGGCCCCTCTGGGCCCCTACCATTGATCGGTGCGCGTTTGGCAGATCGAATCCGAGGAGTGGAGTCGGCTCCGCGACATCCGGCTGCGCGCCCTGGCCGACTCGCCGTCCGCGTTCGGGTCGTCGCTCGCCCGCGAGCAGGACCGGACCGAGGCCGACTGGCGACGGTGGCTGGGGAGCCGCGACGGCGTGATGGTCGCGTGCGTCGAGGAGGACACGTGGCTGGGGATCGCCGGGACCTACGTGGAGTCCGATCAGCCCGGTGTGGTGTGGGTGGTGTCGATGTGGGTGGCGCCGGAGGGCCGGCGTCGCGGCACGGGCCGCCTGCTGCTGGAGGCGTGCGTGGCGTGGGCCCGTGAGCGGCAGGCGAGCGAGGCCCGCCTGTGGGTGACGCTCGGCAACGAGCCCGCCCGGGCCCTGTACGAGGCCGCCGGGTTCCAGCCCACGGGGGTGACCCAACCGCTGCCCTCGGACCCGTCCCTCCAGGAGCTGGAGCTGCACCTGAGGCTCTGATGCCTGCCTGCTAGCATCAAAGCGCCTCTCGGGCGAGTGGCGGAATTGGCAGACGCGCAGGATTCAGGATCCTGTCCGGGCAACCGGGTGGGGGTTCAACTCCCCCCTCGCCCACCAGCCAAAACGGCTCCGCGTCGGCGGCCGGAGCGTCTGTCCGCAGGGCCTCTTGGTAACTCTGTGGTAACGGGACGCCCCGTAGGCGCTCTGCGGAGCCCCCGTGGAGCAACTTCCAGGCCCAAACCGGGGAGCGGCGTACCTCGCCACCAGGAGCCTGAAGGCACGTGGACACCAAGGCATAGGATGCGGAATCATGGGCGGTCACTTGGGCGGAAAGGTCGCAAGAGTCCTCGCCGTCGCCGCGGCCTCGGCACTGGCAGCGAGCTGCTCCTCCTCAGGAACCACCGTCACCGTCGCGGTGACGGCATGACACGGCCTCGGGGCCTGAGCATCGTTTCCGTCCTACTAGTTGCACTCGCGACAAGTTGCGCTCATGGAGGTGGGATTGGGGGGAATGACGGCGCAGCCAGGGATCTTACGGGCAACCTCGTAGCGCCCGAATGTGGCGGGGGCTTCGATATCGAGCGATCTCAGGTCGTCCTTCACAATGAGTCGAACGCAATCATCGGTACTGCCATGACATCTTCGAACGCGCTTCCCATCCCTGTGCCATGCCAAGTCACGTTCACCATCCCGAACACTCCGAAGGCCAAGTTCTACACGCTGACAGCGGGCGCACACAGCGGTCCGGCCTGGTCGGAAAAGGATCTCGAAGCCCAAGGCTTTACCGTTACACTGACGCTCGGGAACGCCGTGGCGGTGCAGCCCCGGAGCGCGTTCTGTTCCGACGCGAAACAAGTCAACGACTTCCTCTACAGGACCAGGTTCGACTACGGCACGCAATGGCGGACGGAACGGGAGAGGCTTCAACAGATGGTCACGATGCTCGCTGGGGACTACCTGGCCTTTAGGGCCGCAGGCGATTCCAGTTCAGCGGACATCTTGGCCGACGTGCTCCCAGGTCTTTACACGTTATCCCAACTCAACCTGTCCTTCTTCACCTCTCCCGCCGAGACTAGGAAGCTGCTCGCGCCCTCCAACTCGGAGATGCCTCTACTCTTGAAGAGCCAGGCGTGCCCGATGTATTGGGCACAGGTGGACCACCAGTAGGGGAACTGCACGGGTCACAAACCCGAGCGCGCGGCCTGGAGGACTTCCGCGACGGGAGCGACCTTGCCGGTGAGCATGTCCCACAACTCCTCAAGCTCCGGGGTCGCGGTGAAGTCCCCGCCAGGGGGCATCTCGAAGCCAGGCCACAGCTCGGGCCGGCAGAACGGGCACCGGCATCTATCGCCCGTGCAGGTCACCGCGTAGCCGGGTTCAAGCCGGCAATCCGGGGGGTCCCAGCAGTAGGGAACGCCGCCAGGTTCCGGGTAGGGCCTGTGCCCCCACGCCGCCGCCCAATCCCTGAGCTGCTCGGCGAGCCACTCGCGGTGCTCGCGGCGTTGGCGCGCCCTGTTGGCCGCGGCCTGGGCGAGCAGCAGCTCCCGGTTGCGCTCGTAGTACCTGCGGTTGTACTCGCGTCTCTTCTCGGGATCGTCTCGTGCGTACATGGCACCGTTCCATTTCCCACTCCCCTGTTCAGGTCCTCGTTCAGGTCTTTTGCTCGGTCTCATGCCGCCTTTCGGCCCGATGGTTTCTTTCGGAATCGCTTGATCTCTTTGAGTCTTGAACCTACCCCGGGAACAACGCGGCCAAGGGCTGCCGGTACCATGCGGGCGGCCAATCGCCCAGGCCAGGGCCGAGCACCGGGAAGAGCAGCGCGTCCAACCGGCGCTTGATCGTCACGCGGGGGTCCGCGCCGACGTGAGCCTCTGCGATTCCCGCTGCCTCGCCCGTCGCACCGATCGCCCGCCCCCGCTCGACCATCTCGGCGAGCAAGGCGACCAGCGCCTTCGCGCTCTCCTCGATCTGCTCGGCCGCGCCGTGTTGCTCCCGGCGAAGGCGGGCATGCTCGCGCTCGGCCTTCTGGCGGGCCTTCTCGGCTGCCTCGGCCCTGGCGACCTCCTCACGCCGGGCTCGCTCCCGCGCTGCCAGCTCCGCCCACGCCTTGCGACGCTCGGCCTCGGCCTGCTCGGCTTCCAGGTCCCGTAGCCGGCGCTCGGCCATCTTGTCGCCTTCGACGACGGCCAACGCCAGGGCGGCCCGTTCCTGCTCCTCACTCATGCGAACCTCCTTTCTCCGGCCCCCTTACACGCGGGGCATCCTGAAACGGCTCCACGGCCTCCTCCTATGGCCTTCCTGGGGGTGTGGGGGGGGTTGCGCCCGCTCGGGCTACCTGCCCCTGCCACCTGCCGCCGGACCCTGCCCCCCTATAGGGGGATGGCAGGTCCGGCAGGTCGGTGCCGGGCTGCCGGTGGCGGGTATCCGGCAGGTCCGGCAGGTTCACGGCCGCCACCACCTGTTCGGCAGCCCGTTGCCGGGCTTTTCGGCGTCGGCCAGTCCAATGGCCGCCAGCTCCTCAAGGGCGTCCTGGATCGTGGTCCGCTTGAGGGGCGGGCCGCTCCCGTCCCCGGCCAACCGGTCACCGATCTCGCGGACGCTGAGGCCGGCCGGGGGCTCGGGGAGCACGGCCAGGACTCGGCGGCGAGAGAGAGCCAGCCCATCGGACGCTTCGGCCTCCTCGGTTACTTCCACCTCGTAGCCGAGCGGCGAAGCGAGGTCGTTGGGGTCGTGCGCCCACACCCGGCGGACCATCCGGAAGGTGCCGTCCGCGATCTCGCTTCCGGTGAACTCCCACCGCAGTTGCACCGTCGAGGCGCCGTCCGGACCGGTGGCCCTCCGTTCGACCGCCGCCGAGCCGAGGACGCGGCCCCACGCTCCCGGGCCGACACCCGTGAATCGCCGGGCTCCCGATCCCTCGCCGGTCTTGTTCCAGTGGGTCGTGACCGCAAGCGCCGAGTCGGTCTCCTGGGCGATGTGCTGGATGCCCTCCAGGACCTCCCCCATCCCGTACAGGTCCGAGCCCTTGGCCCCACGCGCGGCGAGATAGAGCGGGTCCACCACGACGAGGGCCGGCCGGGTCGAGTCCACCTCCCGGCGGACCTCGGCTAGGTCGGCGGTGTGTGTGAGGTGCGGCACTGCGAAGCACAGCCGGAGCCCGGCCAAGTCGCGGAGGTCGCCCCCTCGCGACTGGATGAGGGCCGCAAGACGGCGGATGGTTTGGCGCTCTCCGCCTTCCCCGAGGAAGCACACGACGGACCCGCGCCCGACCGGGAAATGTCCGAGCCATGACGTACCAGTGACGACGGAGACGGCCAAGTCCTCAACTGCCCAGGTCTTGCCGGCCTTGTCCTCAGCCCCGAGCACGCCGTAGGCGTCAGCCGGCCAGAGCCTTTCGATCAGCCAGGTCGGCGGGCCAGCGGCCGCGACGGATGTTGCTACGGCCGCGACATCGCGCACCAACAGGCGGTCCGGTTCCGGGACGGCAGGCTCCCGGGCAGCGCGGTCGGACATGACCTCCCGGGCGGTGCCGACCGCGTATCCGACCCCGTGCTTCGGCTCAGCGGCCTTGTCGGAGAACGTCGCGATGGCCCAGGCGAGCTGGTCCTCCGAGCAGCCGGCCTCGGCCAGCTTCATGCCAGCGGCGTAATCGCGTTTTGAGCGATCGAACAGGTCGCGCGCCATTTCGAGTAGCTGCGGGTCCTCGATGGGCTTGAGTTGGCGGTTCTCGACCTTCACCGGCCCCGCCCCATTCAGCTCGACTCCCAACCGCCCGGCCAGGGCGTCGGGATACCAGCGCCTCGGGCTCAGGCCCACCATGCGAACCGGCCCCGCCCCCGGCTTGGAGTTGAATGTTCCGGGCAGGCGTAGGAGCGAGTTGTCCGCCCACTTGTGGTCGCCGCCCAGGGCACCCCGGAGCCCCCGGTTCAGTTGCTCGATGATGGCCGGATCCGTGGGGTGGGCAAAGGCAACGTAGGCGTGCAAGTGGCCCGGGGTGCCCGATTCGACCAGGCCCGCACCCAGCTCCTCGATCAGGGCCCTTTGCTGGGGTGTGGGGGTGTGGTCCATGTCCGCCCAAGCCACCTCGCCGGACAGGCCGTTGCCCTTCCTCCGGTCCTTGGTGGCCCTGGGCATCGGGCAGACCCACACGTCTTTACCGGCCTCCACAGCTCGTTCCGCCACGTCCAGGAACCGGCAGCGTTCAACTTGGGTCAGGAGATGGCGCTCCTCGTGGCCGTCGCTGCTGACGGTGGCCCTGCCGACTCGCCCAGCGAGCCAGCCCTCGGTCCTGGGCAGGCCGAACAGCAGCGCCAGGAATCGCTCCGCCTGGTTCCGATCGAAGGTGCTCACGCCTCGTTCTGCTCGATGCCCAGCGCCCGTAGCAGCGCCATCGTGCCCACAATCCAACGGCGTCCGATCCGAATTGCCCCCGGAAGCTCACCCCGACGTGCCGCATCAAATAGCGCCGTCCTCCCGAGCGGGAGGATGCGGAGGCGCCACAGCTCCTCGATCGAGATTGCGGGCGGGAGGTCGGCCAGGTTCACTGGGACCTCCCAGTCTTCCGAGTTGTGCTACCGGTCACGGCTTCCCGAGCGAGATGGTCGATGTGTTCTATCAGTGCCACCCGAGGAACGCGGATGGCTCGGCCGAGTCGGACTGAGGGAATCAAGCCATCGCGGAGGAGACGGTAGGTCGTGTCCCTCCCGAGGCGAAGCTCTTTCGCGACCTCTCGCGGCGTCAGCAAGTCCATGCTCATCCTTCTCCCGATTTCAGGCGGCTCACCCAAGTCTCACGGCTTGCCTGAAGGATAGCCCGGGATCAAATCATGTCAACCAAGCCCAACGGCTTGCCCGACGTGATAGTCTTAGGTCATGCCAGATCGGACCTACCAGGACGCTCTGAGGGCCAACATCCGACGGCTCAGGAAAGAGGCGGGCCTGAGCCAGGACGATCTCGCGGCGGCAGCTCGGACGCAAGGGCTGGCTTGGAGCCAACTCACGGTCTCCGCCATCGAGCGAGGGAAGCGGGGCGTGACCATCGGCGAGCTACTCCTGCTCCAGCCGATGCTGAATCGCTCCCTCGTGGCCTTCCTCGATCCCAACATGGGAGACGAAGAGGTGCTCGACGTGGAAGGCTCCCCCGTCCGGGTGGGCAGGTGGAGATCACTTGTGAAGGGCAAGCCCGTGTCCGGGGCGCAGTCGGTGGAGGACGCCTACAGGCTCATGCGAATCCACGTCGCTCCGTTGCAGCAGCAGCAGGCCGACCTCGCCCGCGCCTATGGCATCCGAGAGGACGACCTCTGGAAGGCGTGGGCAGCAGCTCTGGAGCAGGCTGAGAGAAAAGCGGCTCGCAGGCTACAGGTCAGCGAACTCGAACTCGGCCTCGCCTCCGTTTCGCTGTGGGGGCACGGGCTCACCGAGGAGCGGGATCGAATCCTGAAGGCATCCCAGGGGCGCGGCGATCAGCAACGCCGCCTAGGACACATTACGCGGCGACTGGGGGAGGACCTCCAGGAACGCATCAGCGTCGTACGGAGGGCGCGGAAGCGCCAGGGAGGAAGGAAGCGATGAAGTCGGGGGAGGGCAATGGGAAGCGTATCAAGACCCGGTGGCCGGGCATCTACCGGCAAGGGGGCCACTACACAGTGACCGTTCGGGTCCCAGATGGCGAGGGCGGGTTGAAGCAGAAGTGGCTGGCCGCCCGCACGGTGGAGGAAGCGAAGCGGATCAAGAGCGATACCGAGACCAAGGTCAAGGACGGGAGCTACGTGGCTCCGAGCCGCCAGACCGTCGGGGAATTCATGGCGGAATGGCTCCCGGCCATCGAGCGCAGCATCGCCGCAACCACGTATGCCAGCTACCGCATGCACGTCCGGCGCTACATCGCGGCGGACCTCGGGCATGTCCTGCTACAGCGGCTCGACACCCCCACGATCAACACGTTCTATTCTGGCCTGCTCTCCTCGCACCGGCTGAGCCCGGCCTCCGCGATCCGAGTCCACGCGACCTTGCATCGGGCGCTCCGAGACGCGCGCAGGTGGGGCAGGGTGGTCAGGAATGCGGCCGCCGGAGCGACACTGCCCCGGGCCCGCCGGCCTGAAATGCGGACGTGGAGCGCCGACCAGCTCCGGCAGTACCTCGCCCACGTCAGGGAGGAGCCGCTGTACCCGGCCTACCTCCTCCTGGCAACGACCGGGATGAGGCGCGGCGAGTGCTTGGCCTTGCGGTGGCTCGATGTGGACCTCGGTGCCGGCAGAGTCGCGGTGCGTCGCTCCCTGATCCCGGTGGGCGGAGAGCTGCGGTTCGAGGAGCCCAAGAGCCGTCGTAACCGCTCGGTCGCCCTCGACACTGGCACCATCGCGGCTCTCAAGGTCCATCGCGTGAAGCAGGCAGGGGAGCGCCTCGCCCTCGGGCACGGCCGTCCGTCGGACGATGACCTCGTGTTCACCCATCCAGACGGCTCCCCCATCGCGCCGGGCGGGCTTTCGCAGCAGTTCGCCCTTCGAGCCCGCCGCGCCAACCTGCCGCCGATCCGGCTCCACGACCTCCGCCACACTCATGCGAGCCTTGCGCTCGGGGCGGGTGTGCATCCGAAGGTCGTCCAGGAACGGCTCGGCCATTCCACCGTCGCCCTGACGCTCGACCTGTACAGTCACGTCGCTCCGGCGATGGAGGAGGACGCGGCGGAGCGGGTTGCCGGTCTTTTCCTCGGGGACTGACTCGTTACCAGGGCTTTACCAATAGCCTCATCGCCGCTGGTCAGCGACACCGCACAGGATTGGGCATCCTGTGCCGGGTGACCTCTACCCCCCGCTCCGCGAGACTAACCGGGCATGCAAGTTGTGCGAGTTGATCCGCGGCGAAGGGAGCATCCGAGGACCCGGTAAGGGGGGGGTGGTACCCGGAAAATTCAGGAGGAAGGCATGCGAGGCGGGCGGGGTAGCCCGTAACCGGTTGGGGCCCTCAGACAACCCGGTCGGTGAAGATCGTGCTCCCACACTTCACACACGTCATGAGATTCGATACTTGGTTGTTCACCACGGCCCCTGCAGCTCCCATCTCAAGCGCGATCAACATTGACGGGCGGAGCTTGGCCTGGCCTTCGGTCATAATCCAGGTGTGACCGCAGTGCGAGCACTTGCGCTGCACCGTCCTACGCTTGCCAGTTAGGAATCCCATCGCACCCCTCCCAATCCGCTTGACTGTCGGGATTCTACCCATGGTAAAGCCCTGGTAACGGACCACCCATCAGGGACCGTCAGCGGCCATCAGAGGCGCTCGTCTTGGGTCGGGAAACGGGCTGCTAGATGCCATGATCCGTCACCCGTCATCATCGCCCGTCAGGGCATCAAGAGGATTCAGGATCCTGTCCGGGCAACCGGGTGGGGGTTCAACTCCCCCCTCGCCCACTTCAGGCGTCATGGCGCGAACCCCGCCCTTGTTGCCGGGCTTCGCCTGGTTCCGTTGCGGTCCCTCTCCATCAGGCCTAGTGGAATCCGATTCGGGCTGCTGGGGCGATTGGTGCCGCAGGGTCTCATCCGAGGAGCACCTCGACCGGATCGAAGCCGGTACAAGGAGAACTCCCAAGTTGCCGACGCCTTCGACGTGCAGCTGGGCCCCCAGCAACTCCTCGCTTCGCACCACCGGGCTTGGGCCGCGTTCTGGGAGGAGGAGAGGCGAGCCACGTACCAGCTTGATCAGTAGGCACCGCAGCCGGATAGTTCCCGGCCTTGGGGAAGATTGTCGTACCCCGTAGTGTAGCATCTGGTTGTGCGAGCGATGACTATAAGTAGCATGTCGCGAGAAGGCTCCGCTGCAGAGGTGGTTCTTGGGGAGCTCGACCGGCAGGTGGGGAAGGCCGCCTACAGGCGGGCCGGAGTCCGTGTCTACGAGGGCGACTCCCTTTCTCTCCTGCGGCGCGTATCCGGCGCTCCAGTGGCGCTGACCGTCACATCCCCCCCTTACAACATCGGCAAGGAGTACGAGCGGCCGCGACCTCTGCCCGAGTACCTGGACTGGTGTGAAGAGTGGATCCGTCTGGTGCATGCCGCAACGAGGCCAGACGGAGCGTTCTGGCTCAATTTGGGGTTCTCCTCACCTTTCCGTGGGTAGCCGGACCGTGATCCCTCCGCAGCACAGGTAGATCATCGCGATGACCGCGGCGGCCGAGTGGTGCCCGTAGCCCCGGTGGTTGATGAGCCGGATCTTCGAGTTGAGCCCCT
>WNGR01000537.1_pt1 | contig 41796 bp, 39 predicted proteins | sample 5407581 | NCBI WGS metagenome assembly WNGR01 (sample SAMN13153383, study PRJNA577476) | soil metagenome | isolation source: 80 cm soil or saprolite under Garry oak tree replicate 2 | place: USA:California | collected 2016-06-15 | reverse complement strand
TGCTCGAGTCTTGAGCTTGAGTATTTTCTTCCGTGCTAGGCGTGGCAAGACTAGCAGTAAGGGCGGCCCGGGATCCGGACCGGTCAAATAAGGGACAGTGTTCGAGGTGAAGAGTATTTCGGGTTGGAAGAAACGCGACCGTATCAGGTCGCGGGGACGTCTGAAGGTAGTAGAGGGTTGAGAGCCGGACTAGAGGAAGAGGAAGGCGGTGAATCGACTGCGGCTGAAGTAGATGTGCCGGTCTGGCTTTGGCGCTCGTGTTGTGTTGTGTTGACTGAGGGAAGGTTAGTGAAGGACGCGGAGTCATTGGTGTTGGAAGCCCTGAAGCGAGGCAACACCTGTGCTGGAGGAGTTGTTGATATCTCATGTGGTAGGCACAGTGTCAGAAGAGGGTGAAAGTGAATCTGAGAAGGCCCGGTCCATGGGTTGCGCGATGGTGTTCAGATCTGGGGTCTGGAAAGACGAGGATGATGGCCTAGGGACGGTAGTTGAAAGAGTACCTAGCCGCGGAGTGGACGAACTGTGAACGGAGGCAATTGGTACGGGAGAGTGTGAGACGGAGGGCACAGTAACGACCTAGACAGGATGCGCGGGGTGGATAATTGCAGGTGGGGTTGTGGAAGCGATAGTGGTGCCTTGCGTCACAGTCACGTTACTAGTCATCTCGGGACTGTGGGGAGCCGGGTGTAGAGGAATGGGGTGGTGGCTTTGGACGCCGCACAAAGGATATGCGGAGCCATGATATAGAATGGGATCGTGATCGTTGGTAGACTCGTAGAATGCTGTTGGGATAGTAGGGTCCGTGTTTTCGTGGAACGCGATGTAGCTCCTTCGAATACGTCTGAGGATCTCTGTGGAGATCGTTCGGACGTGAACATTTGCGCCACCCCGCGCCGTGTGGACAAGTTCATTCCACAGGCTGCAAAACTCTTGCTGCAGCTCCGACGATGCACGCTGCACATCGATGTCGAACGGTAATTCGTCGAGAGTCCTGGATGACACGTTGATCAATGCATCCCAAGGGTGTTCGGAGTGAAACCGAACGATTAGCCGAGTAGCGGAAAGGAGGTTGGCAAGTAGCAGATTGGTACGGCCTCCTAAATTATATCTAAACAGGAGATCATCTGATATGCCCAGTAGGGCGGTTACGAGGTTAGACCATCCGTTACCCTGCTGCGAACGTACTATGATGACGGCAACTATGCACCGAACACAGAAGTCGGTGCGTGGGTCGTTGCCAGGGTTGCCAATGCAGCGTATAACCGAGCGGCCAAAATCAACGGATCCTAATAATACATCCCATTCTCCGAAAACACGGCTCAAAGTCCGCCAAGATGCCAGAACTGGTGCTGCGTCGATGGCCTTGGTGCAAACACGGATTCGCCGTTGTTTGGCCGACTCTGAGACCAGATTAGATGTCAAGGTGCGATGCATCAACGAAATTAAAGCCCCCGACAATCCCTCGTCGTCTAATCGAGTAAGACAGCTCAGGGGATCTTCGATTGCTTTTGAGCTGCAAAAGTTGGGAATACCCGCGATGAACCGTTCGAGTTCTTGGTCTTCATTCAGAGACTTGAATGTCCATAGCAAAGCGCGACCATCGAGCTCTCGTGAGTGCGTTTGGGCGGATTCTTCTGCTGCTCTCCTCATTCCCTGGCGACGGCGTCTGCGATAAACTGCCTCCAAGCGACTCCAGGACGTAAGTTCAAAACCAGGGTACGTGAGCCCGGCTAGAAATCTGGGAGCTGCAAGGGAAGTGAGAGTAATGCGCCAGATCAACGGCGAAAGTGGTGTATAATACGGGCCGTTACTCCAAAACACGGGCACATACGTGAAACATATGTACGCCACGGTTAATGACCCGGTCCAAAGAGCCACAAAAGCAAAGACGGTGATATGAGTATTGAAAAGGAGCACAGCAAGTCCCGCAAGGAAGAAGAAAAAGGAGGTGTGATGGAGAGCCCGCAATGCCTCTGCAATGAGGGGAAGGCGGAACTTAATGACCCCTTCATCGAGGAGCTCACGAATTCGCGCTTCCTTGAGTAGAGTGTACCGTGGGTGGGCGGTCGTGAGGTACAAACGTGCCCACTGCTGCAACAAAATAGCAAACAGGGCGCACGTGAGACTGATGACCAAGCTCAAGAACCAGAGCGAGTTGACCCAGACGGCAGACGCTGGCGGAGAAAATGCGGGTGGGTCAGGCAGCGTGGTAGGGACGGTGATCTGTGATCCATTAGAACTGGCAAGTAGCTGGTAAATGTTGGCAAGGTAGAAATTCGAGGTGTCCTGGGGGTTCGGCTTGAGATCCGGGAAGGTTAGTCCAATAGCTGTGGCAACTGTGGCAGAGAACAGCCCACTCTGCAGCCGTAAGGTGGCGTGCGCGTGTATAATATTACAAAAAGGGAACTCACAAAGACGAGGATACTATCAGCATCTGCCTTCCAGCGTTCTGCCGTATCCTTATCCTCTTTTCCAGCCCTTTCCATATACATGGCGAATAAAGCTTCTGAGCCGTCAATCTCTTCTAACTGCACTTGATCTTGTCCAGCCCAAGACGGACCCGGAGGGTAACTATATTGAGCCGTATAGACGCGTTAGAACAAACGAAGGAGTTACGATAAGAATTGCGTTGGGGCACCTGCATCGCTCCTCTGCCCGACTCCGAAAGCTCGAGACATTGAAAATTATGGCGCCGGACGAGTGGACTATTTGGAGGTGTTAGGAAGGTGTCGAGTTCAAGCAAACGTTTAAGGGGGTCCGCCCACAAACTTGCGTAAGTTACAACGTTCGGACCGATCACGTGCACATTGTTTCCGCGGTCGCGCGGCCCTCACATCCACCTCCACCTCATAAACACAAATGATCCCGACGGGCAACATCTATACCTTTCAGCAATGCTTACTAGTACAATTACAAAGGCTTGAAGCTCCATCGCCAAGATAAAGTGTCCCACTATCGTTGCCAGTGACTGGCAGCCCTTGCAACTGAGAACAGCCAACGCCCTGATGCACGTGTACCCCAGTTTGCTGCCGTCGCACAGTTGCAGCATTGTGCGCTGCACACACTGCGCATCACAACAGGTGCGTCGAATTCAAAATTTACGTTCTATGGGTGAGGGAAGGGCCGACCCGGAACAACGTGGATTTGTATGTGCGGCGCGACTTGCACCTGTGACACTGCCGAGACTGCAAAGATCTCGTTCATATCTTTTCCACCGAGACTCCTAGAGAATCGGAATCAAGGAATTGACCTAACTTACAATCTGTGATACGTAACTGTAACATGTCCGTACGCCGTATCATCGATTTTCAAGCTAACAGAGTCCGTGAAAGGATCCCCAGGCATTTTGATCGTGTACAACTGTAGTAATTGCGGCCATTTTCACTTCTCTGTATTCTTCTGCGGGATACATACAGTTTTCCGGTGCTGTAGACATCACTGGCGAGTACTGTCTCTAGAAAAGTCCTCCGTTATGCTAACCTTGTAAGCAAGATTCCAGGTGGACGGACGGCCCTGTGGCTCGTGGTCAGGATAAGACGGCTGCTCTCTTGCGCGAAGGACACCTAACTTATTGGTATCACAGTAAGGCTGCAATATGACAGATCTCACATCCCAAATAATCGATTCTACGTCTGCCTGGAAATATCCAAACCCGGGGCCCTCCTTTGGCGCAGGCGGTCGACTCGCACTCACGGCAAGGTGCGCACTGTGTTTTGTGCAGCTGCAACCGTGCATGGCCCCTTGCAACCACTGAAAAGTCTACGAAGCATTCTTTCAAATTGAGCGGCTCGTTCCAGGTGCTATACTCGATGCGCCGTAAGGGTAGCACGGCTGTTGAGTTCGAAATCCACTTCGTTCGGCCATCTCGGCCATCTCTCGGCCATCTCGGAAATGCACCTATTGTGTGGCCCTTTCCCTTCTCAGGCCACGACACGCTCTCGGTATCTCTCACAACCGTCGTCTTTGCCTCCCATATTCCTTTCCCTCTTCCCATCATCATCTCATACTCATCGCTCTTTCTCTCCTTGTTCACTCATTCTGGCTAACTACGATCTCTCTGTGAATTTTCTCTTTGCCTCGCGCTCTCGGCAACAGCCCACGAGGCACCAGTTCACCGACCATCTTTCATCTCTTTTGTTTTTGTTTGCCATCAATCGCTTGTCCTTTTCCTCTGATCCCTCGGACACTCCGCACTCACATATGTCCTCGACACCGCTGTCTTGGTCTTTGCTCCCCCGACCAACCGCCTTGGTCACGTGCTCGTTTTCTCTGGCGAAAGCGCAGACTCCTCGTTTTATCTCCCTATGATATCTCAGTGCGCGCATCGCCGATTTCGACGCCTGTCTTAGAATGCTTGCTTTCTTTTGGTCATTGGTCATTCCATTTCCATTTGTCTCCCTCCGCGATCTCTTCGTACTGCTGCCTTCCTCTTACAACTCCTCTTCCTTATGACGTTCGGGCTGTCTCTCTATGTTTCCGCTCCCATTTCCCGTCTTCGTCGCTGTCCTACGATACGCTTACCTCTACATACGTGGTCGGTAGGGGCTGACCTGGATGTATTTAAGGCTCCCTTTTTTTTCTTTGAATATTAGGCATCATTGCACAGTTCTTCTCTTCTCCCAGCGTGAATTGAGTCGAGGACGGGCCATATAACGAAGGCACTTTCACCTGAGCCCGCTGTTCTCAACAACTCTTTCAGCTTTGACAAAAGTTGCCTCTGCCTTCAATACCCTCGATAGTCCAGTAAGGTTCCGCATTACTCTCACTCATAGCTATCTCCGTCCTTATCTGAGTTGCGCACTCGCGCTATCGCAGCAGTGGCCTAGCGTATCAATGCATCAACGCATCAACCCCGACATCGTCTTAGCCTAGTAGCCACCGTTCCACCTCGGTCCTACCAGCTTGAGTCAACATCAACCGTTCGCCATTACTTCTGTCATCTTCGCTTCGCTACAGCTCAGTCTCAATTCTCATCGACGATCTGGGTGGCCTGCCTTACCCGACAGTACTGTAGTCCTTCACCAACCTCCAGCTCCCTGTCACTCTTGACAACTCTCGTCTTATCACTGGCCCCTCCCCTTGGGTCGTCTCCTCCCTTCCTATGGTCTCACTCCACCACCAAGAACTTATGCGTGCTTTGTAGCACGCAGAGCGCTATATGATAAACATGTGGAGAAGTCCACATCTAAAGCTAGACAAAAAAAAAACAGAATCGCGAAGTTCGAAACGTGCGAATAAGGAAAGGAAGAACGAATGAATGAAAAAAAACCCCGTGAGAATGAGCGTGTGTGAATAGCGGCAATCATCCCAAGAAAAACAACAAAAGGAACTCGCATCGAAAGAGAATATGAAGCATTAACACAACTACGACGGTGATTGTGGCCCCAACCAATAACTCATGAAGAAGCACGAGGCTATTGCCCCGCCGAGGCCCCGCCAGCGACAGATCCGGGCGGAGAAACGAGCGGCACAGGCGCAGGCGCGGTGCTTCCCGCCCCAAACATTGCCTTGAGCGACATTTCGTTCTTGGCCTGGCGCACGCGCTCGGCCTCCTCCGCGCCGCCCGTCATCTTGAGCTTCTTCCCGCCGACGAAGCCCTTGAGCTCCTCCTCGAACTCGTCCGCGCGGTCCGCCAGCTCGCGCTCCCGATTCTTCTGGCTCGCCTCTATGGCCTTGAGCCGCCGCTCCGGGTCCACCGCCGCGCCGCGGATCTCCAGCATCACCGAGCTGAGCCCGCCGGTGCTGCCCGGGCCGCCCGGCTGTTGCTCCCTGTCCACCACCAGGGACTTGAGCCCGCGTCCGCGCGCCCCGCGTGCACCCGATGAGCCGCGCAGCGAGATGACCTTCTCTACGTGCCCGTATACCTCTGTGACGGCCTTTCTGTCCTCGATCAGGTCCGCGAGGAACTCCTCCTGATGGTTGAGGAACTGCTGCTCTTCGACGATGCTCTGCAGCTCCTCCTCCCACGTCTTCTTCCACATCGGCTTGACCGTGTTGATGTGCTCCGTCAGGCTCTCCAGCTCCGCGCCGACTGTGCTCAGGTCTTCCTTTATCGACCGCAGCACCTGCGGTTTCGGCGAGATGTGCCGCTTCAGCACGTCGTCCTTGACGCCCTCCACTGTGTCCTGTAGCTCCTCCATCTTCGTCAGCACGTTCTGGCTCCGCGCGTCCAGCTTCGTCTTGCCGGCGTCGATGTACGACCGCGCGCCGGGCACCTGGGTCGACGCCATCTGCCTCACTGCCTGGGTCTGCGTGTGCAGCCCCGTCAACGTCGCCTTTGTCTGCTTCATAAACTCTGTATATAGTTGCCGCATGATGCCAAGGTCGCGCCTCAGGTTCTGCACCTCGTCGACCTGTGTTCGCAGGTCCGACACTATCCGGAGCGAGTACTCGGACATCACCGACGAGCCTGTCATCTGCGGCTGCAGTAATAGCGATTGGCCCGTTTCTTGTGGCACTAGAGGCGGACCAACCACGCTGGCCTCAGGTTGGGTCGGCGCGCCTTCCCGCTGTACGAGACGTGACAATCGCCGCGCGACCTTCTGTAACTGGCGATCGGTTGGTAATTCGACTACGCTCGTTTCGTCGATCATAGGAGGTACGAGAACGGATGAACGACGGTTCTCGCCAACAGTTTTCCGAAGGTCTCGGAGTTCCTGCGCAAGGCTCGAGATCTGCACATCAATATGCTTCTTAATCTGATCAAGCGCTACAGGGACAAATTCCATTAGTAACTGCACGGTATATCACGAGCCCAGAGGTACTCACGTTCGATGTTGAGAGATAATAGGCATTTGTCTTTCACCTCGTCGGTGTCCTCCAATTCATACTGCACTCCGCTCGATGGGTCGCGGATGTATATCGCAGGAAAGTCTTCTTGACCGGGATTATACGCGAATTTGTCCACGAAGAGCATCCGCAGCGAAGAGAACGTCAGTCCCGGCTCCATCTTTGCCTTCTTCACCTCCCGCCCAACCTGCAGAAACACAGTGATGGAGTCAGGCGTGCCGGGAGAACTTGGCAAGGGTTTGGGGGCAGGTGTGGCACTCGACGACTCTGCAGGCGTCTGTGCAAGGGGTTGTGGGGTTATGGGCACCGCTCGCGGTAATGGCGGAACGGGAGGACGCTCCTCCACAACCTCGGAAGGCGGGGGTCCCCGAGTGCGCGAGATACTGCGCTGGCGTCGCGGGGACTGCAGCGGGATCGCTGGTGGCACCTCCTCATTTTCCTCATCCGCTTCGGTGAGCGCGGAAAGTTCTTTTGCTGTGAGCGTGCCGCCTCCACCAGCCACTTGGGAACGACGATTCGGGTGGCCAGAACCCAGATCCGAGCGCCCGCGCGGCGCGCCGGTCATCTTGGAGATATTGTACGTTGAGAAGCGCTTCGAGGCGCGGCGCTCGAGCAAATCGCTCTTCTTCAGTGCGGCGAGAGAGCTCGCGACGCCCGGATTTGCTGTGAGGTTGTCGACGGCGGGAAGCTCGGGAGGTGGGGACTGTGTGTTATTGCGGTCTGGCTCCGTCGGACTCTGGGGCGACGAATCATCGACGACCACTGATGGCGGTTGCACGGGTTTGTCAACCAGTGAGTAACGCTTGACACTGGCGGGAACCTGGGGTGCCGACGCTCTGAACTGCTGGACCGGCGTACCCTCGGGATCGGGATCGGGCTCAGGGAGCGGGACATTCTGAGGAGGTGGTGTATATGGGATAGGTAAGCTATGGGCGGGAGCAGATGGAGGGCGAGGATCGCTGGGAAGTCGTGAGGAACGGCCGGAGTTGTTCGGGGGTTGGGCGAGGGGTTGGGGCATAGGGGCGGGGAACCCAAATCCTCCGACGAAGTGTGCGTCACCGTTGGGTGGGGGGTCATAGGTACCCGACTCTTTTCTTCGGGAAGATCCGACTGAGGATTGAGTGTTTCTTCGCGAAAAGCCGTCATCAGTACTGGCGATGGAAGTTTGAGTATCGCGTCTTGCATGGGTCCGGGAGGAACGGGACATTTGGCCACTATCTGAGCGACTGTGTCCAGACGCATCGGATCTTGGCCTGTTGTTGGAGACGATTTGGCGGAAGAGATGTTGCTTTCCACGGAGCCCTTTTAATAGATTGGTGACGATGTTGCGCACCTGAGGAAGGTATCTATCAAGGGTCGCCGAGGAAGCCTCTTCGGAAAGACATTCTTCCAGAACTCCGCGCAACTCATCCGGAAAGCCCAAGAGTTCGCTTGATAGCGAGATGTAAGAACCACGATCAATGTAATTGGATAGGGGGACGTACGACATGTCTATCTCGTAGAAGGCGAATGCGCTTACTGCGGTATTGAAATCATTTCCCAGACGAACGTAGACGTCGCTGACTTCCTCTTCGGAAGATTTGCTGAGCGACCATTGCGTTAGTGATTCGAGGAGCTGCTTGATAGAAACAAGTAGACGAGTGACGGCGGACTCGACGACTGGCTAGATGAAGCAAGTAAGAAGGTCAGCCCTGAGCCCAGGAAAAAGGAACCACCAAGCGTAACATCACCCCTAGCAGATGATATCCGCAAGCCGCAGTGCGAGGTGACCACGCTGGGTGGAGGCAATAATAAGGGGCCTGAGAACTCACAGTTGACCGAGACTTGGTGGACGTCACGCTTCTTGCGATTTCTGATCTAGAAGGAGAGGATTGGGTTGAAGCTGAGGGTGGTAATGGCTGCTTCACGGCCATGACTCGGATAGTAGCAAAGACGAGACCAAGCCGGATGTATGATAGACATCCAGTGCGAGTCGATTGTCGGCCCTGATGTGATTAGGTAACAACACTCTACTGTACGAACAACTCTCCCTTAGACACAGTCTTGACTTGTCCCGCCAGCTTGATCCTTTGCTCTGCCACATCGAATTGTATCTTAAGGTCCCCCCCACGAGCGCTGACCTGCTTCGCATTGACCACCCCGGACAGCTCCTTTGTGGCTATCCAATACGGCGTCGACAATGTGTGCGCGGTGCCGCACACCGGGTCCTCGGGGACTCCCGCACGGGGCGCAAACATCCTCGATTCGAACGCTACGCCCGGGACCGACGATGGCGCCACGACGACGTGCACTAAAAACGGACTATCCCGCTAACCCCAAACACCCATCAACACCAACGACCCACGTCCACACACAGGTCGAGGCAAACTCACCAACGCATCTATATCCACCTTGAGGCTCTTCAAATCGCGCGTGTCCACCTCGATGAGCACATAAAAGTCCAAGTGGGCCGTCCCGCGCCCGGTGTACTTCACGCGCACGTGCTTCCCGAGCGCCCGCGCGAGCACGCCGCGCAGCTGCGCGTCTTCCGCCCCCGCGAGTGCCTCGGAACGCCCCGCGTCGAGGTCGATCTCGACGCGGCCCTCCTCCACGCGGCGCGCGACGAGGAACTTGCCTGACTGTGCCTCGAATCGTATCGTGGTGGGGCCCCGCGCGCCCTCCGCGCCGTGGAGCACCGCCGCGGCCGCCGCGAGCGTGCCGTGCCCGCAGAGCGGTGCTTCGAGCTCCGGGGTGAACCACCGGATGCCGAACGTTGCCGTCCCGGATGGGTCACTCGCGTTGGTCTCGCGCGGCGCGATGAAGACCGTTATTGGCTGGTTGAAGTTCCTGGCGATCAACTGCAACGTCGCGTCGGGAAGGGCGGTCAGCGAGGGCACGCGCACAATCGCGGCGGGGTTGCCGCCTTCGAGCCGGTCCGTGAATGCATTCTCGACGCTGAAGGGGAGTGTCTGTGGGCGAGCGTCGACCGTCATGTACGTATCAGTGTACCTGCGAAGAGGATGCTGTGTATGTATATATACTGGTTCTCAATATTTTTCCTCCATATCAGGCGGCTATTGATGCGAAACCGAATCAGGGACTCAGTAGATGAGATGACTCGAGCTACAAGCCGGGATCCGTGACGGAACGCACGGTAGGCCCATCCGTGGGGGCGTATCACCGTGAGAAGGCGCGTCACTGTGAGAAGCCGTACTTGCAGCTGTAAATGTAAAGCTTATGCCGGAGCCGAATCCGATGAGGACGAGTGGCGTCGTGAACAGACCAGATACAGTACTAAGTTAGTATGGCCTAGCGCAGGCACAAGATCAAACGATTACCCACCGGCGTGTATCATACAGTGTATCATACAGTGTACCCGGGCTTCTTACAAACAAGTTCGGGCTTTGCATCCGACTTGCCGAACAGTGTGTGATCTGGCCCAAGGCGCTGAACTAGTCGGTACCTTTTGAATCACTCTCTTTCGCTTTGATGCTGTGATCTCGAACTCGAAGAAGACGGTACGCACGGGTACTCCAGCACACGGTTACCCTGGCGGGTGAAGCTCAAACACGCTGAACGTTCGACACCATGCAGATCCGAGTCGGGCTCGCAACAGGTACCATGCAATGCTGTAACTCCGTCTATCACCGACGCATGCTCGGTCGGACTCTTCGTTTCTTGTCTGGCCTGCCGATCTTGAATGCAATTGAATACCTCGGAACGCATGGCGTTTGAAATTTGAAATCTTGAGAGGTTACTCGTTTACACATCCAACATAATTCCGAGTCCAAAACCAAACGTCGATAGCATGTGCAACACACAAAACTGACACAGCACAGCGACAACGATAGCAACTGAGCAGGTTAGGGATACATGCAGCTAGAAAACAGCATAACAACAGGACTAAAGTCAAGAGAGAAAAAAAAAATGGCCGGGGGAAGGAAAAGTAAAGGAAGGTGTAGGTAGACAAATAGGTAGATACTGTATTAGATCGTAACTCGGCAGAGAAATTCCCCAATCTTCGTTCTTGCGCTATCCTGGCCATAAATCTTCCGGATTGAGCAGCACCGTGGGCTGCAGCGGTGTCGCGAGGTCCATCGCCACGCCGTCCTCGTCGCCACGGTCGTCCAACAGATCCCTTTCTGTCGGCAAAAACTCCTGCGCAGGCGCAGGCACGAGCAGCTCCCGCAGCGCCTCCTCGCGCGCGGCAGACGCAGCGAGCTCAGCGCGCAATCTACAATGAACGACGATGACGATCAGTGCCGGACACCAACGAACGCTAAAAGGGAGGGCGCAGAACGCACCGGATGCACTCTTCCTCTACGAGCAATATGCGCCGAAAGGTGCGCCATGGCGGCGTAGAAGCGCGAGGTAGCGCGTCCTGCTGCTCCTGCTGCTGCCGGGGCTGGAACCCACGGGGAGAAAAATGTCAGTCGGACTGCTGTATCTGCGAGAGGGTGGCGGGGCGCACCCGGTCGTGCTGCATCTGGGAGAGGCGCTGCTCTTCGGCGCGCAGGCCCGCGAGGTCTTCTGTCACCGCTGCGATCTGCCGCCCGAGGTCTGTCGGGGGTGATGCGTTGCGCAGAGGATGGCGCGGCATGGGAGTCGGGGATGAAGGTTCCGGGGAGCGTACTAATGGTGGTGGGGAAGGCACTAGTGCTGGACCGCGCTGCGGCGTGGGTGACTCGGGTGTCGATGCGCGATTGCGCGGCGGGGTCGGTGGAAGCGGGAGGGGAGTTGTTAGCGTCGGCGTCATCGCGCTGCGGTCTGGTGGTGGACACTCATCCGGCTTCAGCGTCGCACGCGCATCCTCGAGCTGCGGACGAACAGTACACATACGGTCAGGCCGTTCGAATGGTGCGCGACGCGACGCGCTGGGGTGGCGAAGCACGCACCTTCTGTACGAGCCCTGCGATCTCGTGCGTCAGCGCCTCGTTCCGTGCAGCGGACTGCTGCAGGACGCGGATGGCGCCGTCGCGCGAGAGGGGCGGAATGGGGGAGCCCAGGCGGGACGCTGGTGCCGGAGTTGGCACGGTCTCATTTCGCTCCTCGAGCTCTGCCTCGCGCCGCGCGAGCTGGGCCTCGAGTTCCGCAACGCGCCGCAGGGCCGCAGAGCGTGCTTCACGCTCGCGCTCACACTCCTCGCGCAGTGCGGTGAGCAGTGCAGCGGAGTACGCGCGTCCGGCCGCAGTCCACGTCGTCTGCGGCTGTTCGTGCAAGCGATGCGGCTTGGGTGGGACTGTCGATTATCGCGAATGAGCGACCAGTCGCGAAGTAAAAGGAAAAAAAAGAAAAAAAAAAGAAAAAAACGGACCGGCCAGACTAGTCGACGTGAGTCCGCTGTGCGGCCAGAGGCTGTAATCGTTGCACACTTCGACTGTGATACGCGCACGGTGTGGTCAGGATGAGGTGTGTGTTTTTTCGTGCAACGTGCGACGCACCTTTCTCGATGAGGTGCAGGACGGCCTCGCGTAGACTGTCTCGTTCCTCCTCCATCGCGGCTCGCTCGGCCCTGGCGGCACGCACCTGTGCCTGAAGCGCGACGCGATGGCGGCGCTCATCAGAAATCTCCTCGGCATACGTACGACGTTCCGAATCGAGGGTGTCGAGAGTCGCCATGAGACGTGCATGCAATTTGGCCGCGCGGGCAGCATGGGCCGCAAGTTGGAGTTTGGGGTCGGCAATCTAGGTGGGCTGTCATAATGAGATGTGTCGAGGGGGATGACGGAGTAAGGCGTGGCGAGACGCACCTGACTGTCACTATGATTGCTTAAGTCCGTGCGTGAATAATTCGGAGGTCCCATTCGTCGGCCAGCATGTGCAGGTTGGCCGATTATGAAGGCGGTTCATCAACCAATCCAATACTCAGGCAACTTTGTATCTTTGTAGCGCCCCATTGACATGGCTCAATGGTCTAGTAGTATGATTCCTTCTTCGGGTACACCTGAATTTGGAGGAGGTCCCGGGTTCAATTCCCGGTTGAGCCCATTCTTTTGGTTCTCTTTTTTGTTCTCCAGCAACATCACTGACAGGGAGAATTGCCGTTGAGCTTTAAAAAACACGGACAGCTCGTCAATGTGGGGGTTTAGCATCAAATATCCGCAGAGTTTCACTGTAAAGGTTAGACCGTGCCGGTATCACATGTACCGGCTACCTTTTGCTTGTCTCTTCGGGTATCCTCTCCGTTTATAACCCGCGCCACAGACGCTTTGTTCCCTCCTCCACCCCCACAAAATCTATTGAAAATCCCCTCCATAATGGCATCTTCTGCCCAAGTTGCATATTCCGGCAAGGCTGCAGTCCTTGCAAAGAGCGACAATGACGTAGTAATCGTCGCAGCAGTGCGCACTGCTATGACAAAAGTACTTTTCGATATCGTTTCTCGGCTATCCTCTTTCCAACACTCGTTCTACAGGGAAAGCGAGGCGGGTTTAAGAATACCCGCCCAGAGGAGTTGCTCTCAGGCATTCTTCGCGCCGTTTACACGAAGGTCAACCTCGACCCTACGCTCATTGAGGACATCAACGTCGGAAACGTTCTCCCTCCTGGCGGCGGCGCGAGTGGGGCTCGCATGGCCGCTCTTCACGCCGGCATTCCGACCTCCACCCCCATTGCGACCGTCAACCGACAATGCTCGTCCGGCCTCACCGCTGTCAACCAGATTGCTGCACAAATCACCAGTGGACAGATTGACATTGGTATCGGTACGTATTAACGCGTCTTTATGTCTCATCATTCATCCTCACGTGATTGGTTGGCGCAGGTGCGGGTGTCGAGTCCATGACTTTCGGTTACGGTCCCGCGACACAACCCGATGGCTGGTCAGAGGCCGTTCTGGCCAATCAAGAGTCAGATGACTGCCTCATTCCCATGGGCATTACATCCGAGAATGTTGCAGCTGACTACGGCATTACTCGCGCGCAGCAAGACGCCTTTGCAGCCAACTCCTTCAAAAAGGCCGCGGCCGCTGCCAAGGCCGGAGGTTTCCGCGATGAGATCGCACCACTCAAGGTGAAGTGGGTAGATCCTAAGTCGGAACAGGTCAAGGATATCACGGTTTCGACCGACGATGGCGTCCGTGACGGCGTTACTGCGGAGAGTCTCTCCAAGCTGAAGCCCGCGTTCAAGAAAGAGGGCACTACCCACGCTGGCAACGCATCACAGATCTCCGATGGCGCCGCCGCCGTTCTCCTCGCACGTCGCTCGACTGCCAAGCGCCTTGGCCTTCCTATCGTCGGCAAATTCGTCGCTGCTGCTGTCGCCGGTGTTCCCCCGCGAATCATGGGCATCGGCCCCGCGGTCGCCATTCCGAAGGTGCTCAAGCAGGCCGGTCTCAAGGCGGAGGATGTCGAATTCTTCGAGATCAACGAAGCGTTCGCGTCCCAAGCCGTGTACTGCATCGAGAAGCTCGGCCTACCCTACGAAAAAGTTAATCTTCACGGGGGTGCAATTGCTATTGGCCACCCTCTAGGCATGAGTGAGTTCTTGCTCTGTTTGCTCACGGCCGAGGGCCTTGTTGAACATTTTTTCCCCCTTTCTTTACATAGCTGGTGCGCGCCAGATCGCCACTGGCTTGAACATTGCAAAGCAGACAGGAAAGCGCATCTTTGTGACGAGCATGTGCATCGGTTCGGGCATGGGCATGGCTGCTGTATTCGTGAGCGAGCACTAAGCAAGTAGGAAATGACCACTTTTCTTTGTAAACCATTACTGTATTCTCGGGCATCGGTTCTGCTCATATCCAGTATTCCGTGCGCCTGTACTTTACTCCCCCGTAACGTTAAACATTACTGTCGCTAGTCCTGTGACGCAACAGCCAAACAAAACCAACCCCAGAGATGCAACACCAACCAGCACTACACACCATATTGAGGCCTCAGAGAGTAATACACCTATTTGATACAATAGTGGAGGTCGTTGAGCGTGACGTTCAGGCATCGGTGCAAGTGACACTTCGAACACATTCGTGTCTGGGCTGTCTGCCCAAAAAGGATGTCCGAAATGCACGGCTTTACACCTTTCCAATGTGACCAAGTGTGACGTGTGACAGTTACTGCCAAGGTTATTGCATCACATTTTTGTATGATCCAGGGCACCATCTTGTAGTGGAGAGGGCAGGCTTTTTACAGTATTGGTAAAAAAAACCATAGAAATCAGATGTATAGTACTGATGTAGAGCTAGACGCATCTATAAAGGTGTTGCAACACTGGACCAATGACAGTATTTCAAACGTGCCACGCATGACACAGAGGTATCTCCGACGGTCTAGCGTTCGAGCACTGAACGTACTGAACACCCGGTTCAAACCTCAGTTTCTCGCATGTGATAAATGTGGGGTATCCCATCGGGATTACCCGTTCATCGAAGTTCATTTCCCTCAGTAGCTCGCTCGCGCAGCCGAGTAGGGAACAGAGCTGTGAAGAACGACACCATCGCGTCACAAAGGGAAGGAAGGACGGCTAAATATTACGCTCAACGTCGGGTTACGAAAGCGGACGACAGGGAATATAGACGTGTACATGTACAGTACAGACAGACAGACACGTGTAAATGGGCGAGGAAATGCATGTCCCTCCTTGACGGGCCGCACCCGAAAACGCAACGGGGGCGATCTTGGTAAGGAGGTTACGTTACTCTCCCTGAACGAAAAACGGCATTCAAAGTCACGCAAGTCAAAGCAGTAAAAAAAGGCTCCTTGTGTGACCAAATATCGACAGGTTGAACAACTTTCGTGAAGAAAAAAGAATGATTCATGCGCCCTCCTTAAATACGCATCCGTGTTTCGCACGCACAGACCCCGTCGGTGATTCAGTCGTATCTATCACGTGGTAGCGTGCCCGGTATAAATTATCGCCCCGTGCCGGCATGACACGTTTTTTTTCTTCTTTTTCCTCAGTCAGAACGCAGCAGCGCCCGCTGCCCCGGGTGTGTACCCATACACACGCGTGGGTGCCGTGCGCACAAACTTTCTCCGGTGTATGTGCGAACGCAAGGGTTGATGCTGCGGAGAGCGATTTTCATCGGGACCTGGGCATGCCGTGCGCCTTATTCGTTTTTCTTTCGATCTACTGGTGGTGTGGCTAATCAGTTCTCGGTACATCTGTCTTACTCTCCTTTTGGTTTCGTGTATTATTTGTGTTTGTGTGCCTGCTGGATCGATATCGAATGGTGTACTGCTGCTCCTTTTTTTGTTGGGTTGGCTGTGCAAGGCGTGGTGAAATGCTACTTTGGGGCGTTTCGGACACGATTTCTCTGATGCAGATGCAAGTATGCTTGTATATGCGTGGTGTGGCGTTGTTTCAGCTCACTGACAATTTTCAAGATCCCCCTCTTCTGGCTAATACGTGATCGCCGTTCGCCTCTCCATGGAGAAAAGCAAAAAAAAAAAACCTTTTCATAGCCATCCCAGCGGCCACGACATACTTACCCTGTGCAACGCACGTACATAGGGCGGTAGAAATTTTATTCACTATTTCGCCTGCTAGGCTCACGCTAGCTCTGAATGCCGTTTCCCGTTCGTCTCCACACCGCGATTGACTCCGCTTGCCTCACTTGTCCTGTCCCGTTCTTCCTGGCTTTACTTTTGGAACAGCTGTTCTCCCATACACAACCCATCGATCGACCCACCCTTCTAATAACTCGTCGTCCGGTGAGATTATGATTATAGTCGCTCCACGTAGCGACGCTCGCAGCGCAATTTATCCCGAAATAAGCCGCACATCCTTTTATGGATCGATCGGATCGCTGAGCTCGCCGGTGTTTGCTGGTTGTCGTCTCATCTTCGTACTCACCTCAGCCAGCTCGTTCGCAAGCAACCATACAGGCGTCAGCTGTGCAGTGGTGTGGCCTCGTTTCATGGCGATGATTAGCGAGGTGGTTCGCTTCCATTTCATCAATAGGCCCATTTCAAATATGGGTTGAGTCTTACTCACTTCGACCATCTGCAAGTCCATACTGTAACTGTATTTCCCTTTCATACTGTCGCCGAAGGCCGTTATCCCCGTGCTGCGGCTCAAGAGTGACCATTTCAAATGACGTCCTTCTATCCATAAGTTGCGTGGCCCGTGGATGCTCCGTAACCGTCTTGTGCAACCGCATTATCGACGATCGACGCCACTTTCAGAAGTTATCTATATGCAGTACATGCAGGTCGTGCAGTCCCCGTGTGGTGGTGGCTAGCTGATTATAATCAACCTTCCGCTCAATATCTAGAAAACGCGTTGTTGTCAATTGTATGAACGCGCGCTGCCTGTTCAGGCCATCGGGTGGCTCACTATTTCTGACAGCCTTGTTGTGCACGTATTACAGCCATACACTCAGATTGGCAGGGCTGATCGTACGTCCTTCGCACGCCCCCCCCATACCCACACGGACGGACTGACGGACAGATAAACAAGTTGACAGCGAGAAGCCTGATTGTCCCAATCGTGGCGCAACCATCGAGGTGCGTTGTCGGGGAAATCACCCTCGCCACAATTCCGAAGTTCATCGTAGCCCGCGATATGTGCGGCAATGCTGCGGGTGGGCCCGTGTTTCCATGGCGAGATGGTTCCCCACTCGGTGATCGCGCAGTAAACGCGACATAGTTCAGCGCCGAGGATCGCGCGCTGATCCCCGATACAGTATCTATACCGATCTCATACGCGCGAGCAACGCGGTGCCATATAAGCAAAACTGTTGCAAAACTTAAAGACGAAAATTAAAATAAAATAAATATCAAGAAGGAAGAAACAACAAAGTGTGGGTACGTTGGGGGGCGTCTAATGAGTCAGATGTCATGGGTGAAGCTGTGTGTACAGTAGGGGTTCAGGAACATGATGTCGTAACCGAAGGGACGGTGCCGCAAGTAATCGAGCGCGCGACGGATGATGCGGGCCTAAGTGGCACCGAATAAGCCCAGTATGAGCCCACGCAGATAGCGCCGCAGAAAGCGCACCCGGACATTATGCATTCACGGGGCCTGAGGAGAAGGGGGCGTTGGTCAGGTGCGCGATGCGGAGATGTGCCACCAGCCAGTTCCGGCCGCGCGCAAGGTTGGTGCTGTGGCGGGGCTGAATCATGGGCTCAGAGCACCGCCTGGCTCGCAACAAAGCAACAATTTTTTTTTGGTTGCTGACTCTCGATCTGATTATCGATGACTGCCCATGCGTGGACCCGATCAGTTGCTCGGCGGAGGCGGATTTTAGTACAGAACGTGTTCCCCGCGCTGCAGCAGCCGTCCGCTCTGTAGCCCCAATGACTGTGAAATGAGTGCCTGCAGGCCCGCAAGAGGCCGTGGTCATGCAGTAAGTGTGTGTACGGAAGGCATTCAGCTGATACACGCATGGTTGAGATACGGGCCCGTAGTCCCTATTTTGGGCAAGAAATGAAACTGTTTGCGAATGTCCGCACTGACCCTGTGGGAGCATGCGCCAAACACTCTCGTAAACGCCTCGAAATGGGCGAGTGGGCAGAAATGTGGCTAATCCGATCCCTTACAGTGTGACCACTGTTATAACGGTTGGATACGATGTGGTCCGAAAGAAAGAAAAAAAACACGCTGTAGCCGAAAAAGGAACTTGTATACTGTATTTCGGAGGGAAGAGGAAAAGGCAACAGAGGGCGAGATGAATGAAAAACGTGAGGTACGGTTAGGCGAGCCTAAGTTATGTCATAAGGTTAGCACGGACAACCGGGGGATAAATGATCCGTGTGGGCAGGTCTTGATGAAATGGGTATAGTCTGGTATGGTATGGGGAGAAAACGGAGATGCGCGGACACGTTGACCGTTGTTAGAGAGTATCAACCTTTTTGTTTGTACGGCAAGAGCCGACAAGGGATAGATCTTATCTTGAAATCTCTCCACCTGTCGACCTGCAAGTTGCTGTACGGGGAATGAACCTGAACTGAACGACATCTCGTTGAGTTTACGCTATTAAATTCCCGGAATCGAATTGAACGCTGGCGCCGGCATGTTCTCTCTTGTGCCATTCATCGAGTTGATTCCGAGGAAACTGCTCAAAGGAATTATTGTACGGAAATCACGAGCTTCGCATCCTCTTAATGGCTCGCGATACGCCGGCGAACCAATCTGACTGCGCTGCGCTGACTGACACCCAAGCCGAGAATGAACATAATCTCTTCAGTATCGGATTGCCTGCACAGGTTTCCAATGACTCCTTAATTGTGGCCGGTGTTCTGGCGCCTCTTTATGGACAGTGATCAAATCTCTTTCATTCTTACAACAAAAAATCCTCGTCCGAACCTCCGCTTCATCTATACCTGTCATACGTATTATGTGCTCACCTCGTCTCCCTATATCTAGTTCCCCGAGTGCTGCACCTATCCTTTTCCCCGCCTGATCATCGCCCGCCTTATGGTGTTGATCCCAGTGCTCTACTAGTCGTTTCCATGGACGCCCCCCAGCCCCCTCCGATTGTTACCCAGTCACTCAAGCGCAAGGAGCGTTCTCCGTCCCCCGCCAGGAGAACGCCCAGTCATACCTCTTCCACAGCCGGTTCACGACCCTCACCGACCTCTCTACCTTCGATCCGTCATTTTCTCCCTCCTCAGACAGATGTTCAGCTCAACGAGCGTTACCATTCGAGCCGTCATCCGCGGCAGCCGCAGCAACAGCAGCAGCAGCCACCAGGACCAGCTTTCTCCGCGGGGCCAAGCGCGGGTATACCTCGTCTCGATTTTCTGCCGGGACCCGCGCATGCTTCTGTGGAACGAATACATTCGGGAATCGTTGCGGACTCGGATGGGGACGGAGATAGCGAGCAAGCTGCCCGCCCGAAACAGAAGCGGCGCCGGCAGGCTCTCAGTTGCACGGGTCAGTCACACTTTCCGCCGCTCGCTTCCAACTTGGCAGCCGCATCTGATATCGTGTCGTCATTCTTTCCACGCTCGCATCGGCTCTCGTGACATGGCTCCACTTTCCGCTCTCTATGCTATGCATCACGTGGCACAACAGAATGCAAGCGACGTAAAATTAAGTGCGACAGGTAAGGAGCTCGTTACCTTTAACCCCGTGAGCTAAAGGCCTTCTGAATGGCGCGGGATCCCCCAGAGCACACCCCTGCACCCCCTGTATCCGTCGCGGCGATCAAAACAAGTGTCAATGGCATGTCATTGAGCCAGTGTATGTGTGGCCCTTTCAACCCTCGCTTCCGTTCTTTCCCGCTTGAGAAAAAAAACTGACTGACAAACACGAACGTAAACAACGTGTGATCCTTGTAGTGACAAGTACGTGAGCCGCGCCGAATACGACGAGCTAAAGATCCGTGTGGACCGCCTTGAAGCCATGCTGTCGTGTGCACAGCCCCCGACAGGCTTGGCTGCGCCACCGTGTCCCGAATCACCTCAGCAACAGCACCAACAGCAACAACAACCGTCCACACGCCCCATCGGAGCGGCGTCATCTACCGCGGGTCACCGCGCCCAGGGACCCGGACCCGCTCCACAAGTGCCGTACCACCCCCTATCGCCGCCCATTATTCCCGGCCAGACGCCGGCGGGGCTCGCGGGGCCTTCCCGCGCGGTTGGCCCGGGGGCAACAGCGCAGGACTACGGGTCCCCGTTGGCGCTGCGTGCGCCCAACTCGCCCTTGGGCAGGACGGCTCTGCCGCCGCTCGCGTCGCTCGCGAACGGGCCGGGGCCATTCGACGGCCCGCCACCGCCAGGGCCAATGCCCTCGAGAAGCCTGCATCGCGACCGCGACCGCGACAGGGACCGGGACCGAGACCGGGACCACGCGTGCGATCACCAGCAGCAGCAACGACACGGAGAACTAGTGCACCAGTCGTACGCGCCTCCTCCGCCTCAGCTGCAGCAGCCGCTGCAACCACCACACCAGCAGACAAAAAACTCCCACGCGCAGACGCTCACCCCGCTGGGCGAGCGCCTGCGCCTCTGCACCACTCCCCAAGGCCCAGCGGCCGCCATCGTTCGTCTTCGTCACCACCCCAACATCTTCTGCAGCAGCAGGCCGCGCAACAGCGGCCGCAGACGCCGCCTATTAGCGCGCGCAGCCCAGGTCCGCTGCACCGCGACCGCGATCATGCCCGCCTACCGCCGACCCCGCCGCCTCTTCCTCGAGCGACAGCGCAGCGGAGTGCAGTCCGTGACGAACGAGGGCGATAGTGCGATTCCCACACACGCAAGGACAAGTCCAACAGGCACATAGTCCAGGATGGAGCGCCGCCGCGCGCTCTGCCGTTGACGACCCTGCCTCATTTTCTTTCTCATTTTCCATTTTTCTCTCATTCTCGGTTCGCAAACGGCATCTTTGTTCATGCAACATGCAAACTCACGCTCGTATTATGACACGTCCGCCCTTATCATACCCTATTAATCCCATTATACAGTCATCGTTCTCGTCACTTTTTTTTTTTCACAGTAACTTACTATATGGCCAAGTTTTTGTTTTTGTTTTCCCTTCCCTCGCGTATCTTTTTCTTCCAAGTTTTTACATACACTGTCCCTGCGTCCTATAGTAACTACGACCCTTCATCCGTTCCCAGCCGCTTCCGTTCCCATACAGTACCATGGGTGCAAAGTTTATGTCTTCTCCACTTGACATGTTGCCATGATAACTTATGCTTTTGCTAATTTCCTTGTTTCTCACACGGGCGCTTGCGTTATCGCCGTGTTTCCCACAACCATGACCACACAATGACGCCCGGCCCCAGCAACAAACTCCGTCTTCTCCGTCAACTTACCCCCGTGATCATGATTCCGCGCCTGCCCTGCCCGCCCTAACGTCCGTAACCCATTGATAGCCAGATAATGATTGATGTTGCCGCACAACCACCGGCGGTGATGCCCTTGCGGCTTATTAAAGGTGTCTCCCTTTCCTGTCATTATTACAGTAACGAGTTCGCGTCGTCGTCGGCCTTTGATTAGTTGACTGACCGGACGGAACGAACTTGGTATGATTGCGAGGTTCCGTCGCCGCCCCCATTTTTACACCTCTGCCGTAAACACTGGTAAGTTACCAAGTTAGTGTGCCCCATCGTCCGGGTCCCCCATCTTCTCAGGCTCCCCCACATTCGGTCGCTCAGCGCCGCGGCGCGTGATGATAAGGCGACATCAAGTTAGCCCTTTGTGCAATATGAGATAAAGGAGAAGCGGTCATTCCGAGTCAGGTTTAATGTCCCTACTTAGACTACTGTGCTTTCCCTTTTTTTTGGATTGGTTACGGATGGCTTAGCGTAGGTACCGTTGGGTTTTGATGGGAGCCACCCGTGCGGCCAGTGTCAATACGTTGCGTAGCTCATGATCACCGCTCGCTCTTGGCGCAACGAGTTTTATTGACTGTAAGTTAGTGGTAATTAAAGAAAAACAAAAAGGAAGAGATAAAACAACCACCAAAATCAATGACGATTATCAGATTGCCTTAATCAAATCGGGAGGGCGTGTTGGATGAACTTACGCAGATAGGCACAACGTGCGAAAGAATTGCGCGTCCGGGACTTTTACCAAGACGAACGGCGACGATAGCATATGTATGGAAGCGCTGAGGGGCTTGGGAGGGCAGGTATATGTGCGTAGTTGGTTAAGTACAAGATCTAGAAGTGGATATATATATAATAAAGGAAAGTACGATGTGCACCCCGCGCGCATCGAGTACTAGCAGCCAAGCAGGCACCTGTGGCACCAAAGTCTGCTGCGATGGTAGGAACGCATCGCCGCGCGATACCGTGCTTAACCAAAGTGGGGCCAGTGGTGGTGCAGGCAGGCACATCTGTCGTTCGTGCCGTGTGGACCACGCGCACCGGCAGGTGACGCGGTGGTGGAACAAAAGGATGGGATCGCGTGGTGGGTGGAGGGGATTGATTATGAGGGAAAGGGCATGCGTATACAGTATGCCGGTGGAGGCGGAAGGAGCGAGCACGGAAAAGCACATCAGCTCCCACAACAGAGATGCGGCTTCCCCACGCTGCTCCCTCCACCCTCCTATCACATCACATCGTTTCCTTTTACCCCACTTCGACTTTCCTTCTCTGCCGAGATGCCCGAATGGCAGCCAAGGTGCCGCGCGCCTGCCCGGAAGGATCGCGTGGTACGGTGCGATTGCGCCAACGGAAGCAGATTAGGAGCTGCGGTAAATGAAAGGAACCAACTGCACCATCATTGTCGGCATGTCGTGACTCAGTCGTGTTGCTTGTAGCATGTGTATGTTTATTTTTTCTTCCCCTTAAGCCCGGCGGCTGGCTGGCTGGCACGGGACACATGGACCCGCACACATGATACCGCCCACTGGGGAAAGCCGCGGGAAATGGGCGTCCTAGGATCACGGTGGTATTTAACGCACGCGCTGGGCGGCGTCTCCACAGCATGCTTGAGAAAAGGGCTATCAAGAATGAAGTAAGAAGGGTCGTTTCGGGGAAAAAGGAGTGGGAAGGGAGGGGTAGGGGTAGGAGTAAGATCCCGGATATGAACTCATCTGAGGCGTTAGCAAGGCCGGGTGACAAAAATGAAAAGAAAGAAGCGGGAGAGGTCGAGGAGGGAGAGGAGAACTACCCATTGCTGTGGGTTCATTAATCGCCCCATCGCCGAGCATCGGGTGAGAGCATAGACGGCTCGCTTGCCAGCTGGACTGGACACGAGTGGTACACACGCGCGATAGTGAGCACGTGTATCATGATGTCACGACGGACAGCTGGTAAGTGTAAGGGAAGCACGCGGACTCGCGCGAGCTGTGAGCGCGGAAGGGACTTGGCTGGGGGAGAATGGAAGACAGCCAAATGATGCATAGAAAGGCCGAGCTTATTTGTATTTTATCTGCAACAACAGCGGAACGGCACGGGCGCAGACAACTTAACATGCTGGAGGAGTTGCTGGAGAGGACTGGACGGAAGTTTCACACCTAAAAATGGGACACTGAGAGCGAGAGAGAAGGGGGCACATGGGGAGATGGCAGTAAGTTGTATTTAAGGTGTTGGAACCGAAAGCGGGAGGACATAAGGTTGACCGCGGACAAATTGCTTCTTGGGTGCATGGCTGGGGGTCTTCGGCCGTGTGGATGTGAGGTGAACGTGGGTAGATGAGATGACTGGGCCCGTCCAAGTCGAAATCACCGAGACCGAGCGCGAGGATGAGCACAGCACCACGTGAACCTCAGCCACGACCTTCTTAAACGCAACCAGCGCGACCGCAACGCTCTCTCTCTCCTCTCCTCTCCTATCTCTATAACCAACGTTTCACATACATGTCAGAGAAACTCGACACCACCTCCACTTCCACCGACGCCGGCATCGGCGGCGCAGCTGGCAGCGGGGGCCCCAAGGCGATCATCAAGAACGTCGACATGAGCGAGGAGATGCAGCAGGAGAGCGTCGACGTGGCCTCGGCTGCCCTCGAAAAGTACAACATCGAGAAGGACATCGCCGCGCAGATCAAGAAGGAGTTCGACCGACGCCATGGGCCCACCTGGCACGTCGTCGTTGGCAAGAACTTTGGGAGCTATGTGACTCATGGTACGCACGCGTCTGTCGCGTCCATCCTCCTGTTAACGCCTTTTTTTTCGTAATAGAAACTAAACACTTCATCTATTTTTACATTGGCTCGCTCGCGATTCTCGTTTGGAAATCATGATTTGGGAATTGGGAAAGGGCGATAGGGAGCAGGGGGAAGGAGGTAATTGTACGGGGAATAGACTGGGCAGCGGGCATGCCATACCCCTTTCTTTCTTGCATTCTGCGACATATGCACCCATCGATTGACACACGGTCCTGCTTTCGCCTTGTCTCAGCAAAATTAATCACCTGTAGTTTTGTTTCCATGTCGAGCATGCCTGGTCAACGTGTTCGTTTCGCTGAATTAAGTTACGTGTGTGTCTATCAATCATCATCAACAGCATCAACAGTTACAGTAGTACAACCAGCACCGCTATAGTGTGTCTCTTTTAGCCGCTACGCACGAGAACCTCGATCACCGCCTCTGCCACGCACACACCGTCCGCACTATACACCCCCACATACACCTCTCCAACGTCGTCCGCCCGCGGCACGCCCCAGAATTTGATTGTGTCCCGGCGCCTGTCCCCGCGCGCGAAGTCCAAGTCTGCATAAAGGAACGCAGGCAGTAGCTCCCCCGACACCCGTCGCGCCACAAGACCGCCCACACCAGCGCCAGCGCCGGCGCGCACGGGCAACCTGAACCGGAAGCGCTCTCCGACGCGCACGAGCACCCGCAGCACCTCCCTACCGCGGCCCTGCCCCCCGCTCCCCAGGCTCGACCGCGCCGGGTGGGAGGACTCAAGTGACGAGAACGACCCCGACGCCTCCCGTCCGACAGCGTCCTCTCCGAGCGCCCGCACGTACCGCAGCCCCACATCTAGCTCGTCCGCCTCCCCCGCTCCGTGCCCGCCCGTCAGCGCCGGCGGCGCTACCACGCGCACCACACTCGCGCTCAGACTCGATGCGCGCGCTGGCGGGGGTGCTCCTGGCCCCATGGCGGCCCTCTCGCGTGGCGCGGGTGCCCGCCCGGCGGTGAACGGCACCATCCGCGCCCGCGCACCACCGCTGCCGTCCGCAACTCCCACGTGCGGGTATGGGTGCCCGCCCACGCTGCGTACACTGCGCACGCTCCGCGCCCGCGCGGCACGATGCACGACCGCCTCGGCCGCGTGCGAGCGCGTAGAGGAGTCCGACGCCAGGGACATGACCGAGTCCAGCGAGCGCCGTGCACCCGGCGCGACGGTGGGCTGCGGCGGGCGCGGCGGCACAAAGTCCGCGCGTCGCTGCGGGATAGACCGGTCACCGGTCGACGACGACGGCGAGCCACGCAGGCTTGATGTGGTGCCCAAGTAGCCTACCGGTTCGTAGCCCGCGAGAGAGGGGATCGCCGGCGTGACCGGTATGCCGGGTGCGCGCAGGTCGCCTGCTTCTTGCACGAGTACCGGCCGCCCGATGGATGACTTGTTCGCAGGGCGGTTGCGGTTGCTGACTTTGCGCACCGTCGAGCGGAGACGGTCGAGAAATTCGGCTTTGCTGAGCTGGCCCGGGCTGGCTAACGCACGCTGGTCATCGCCCGAAGATACGCGCGTCATCGTACGTGACAGTCCAAGGCCCAATTCTCCCCACCGTCCGTTGGTGTAGCCCTTCTCTGCATTGTCGTAGCCGTCCTCGGGCTGGGAGGCGTTTCCGATCCCGTTCCACCGTCGTTCGTTCTCCGTCATCGCACGCGCCGCGGTCGGACCTGTGAGCGCAGGGTCGGGCGGGTGCGCACACCCGCGGAGTGCTGCGAATAGCAGGCTAAGTCCAAATATTCCCCCAAGCAGACCAAGCGCTATACCCAATCCAAGAGCAAGCCTCTTGCGCGAAGCGTGGTGCTGTGATCCCCCAGCAGGTGGCCTATGTTCGTAGTCTGCGGGAGTGAGCGAAATGGGGAGACTAGTATGCGATACCGAGTGCGTCAGACGAGAGTAGGCGGTGAACGAGACGGTGATGTGACTATAATTTTGGCCGGACGACGGGATTGTGCCAGATAAGATAGTAGAGTCCGTTCCGAAACGCAAGTAAGCCGCCACATCCGGGGGATCAAACGAGGCGATCAGATCAGCAGCCTCCCCTTGTGTAGCGTTTGAGAAGAATGTCGACAAGCTAAAGTGCACGTCTTTGCCAGGAGTCACAAGGAGGGAAGGAAGCGGATCCTGAGAGAAGAACGAGGGCACAGCTGCAAGCTTGAGTTGGGTGTCCAAGGTCTGATTGAATACCGTAGTGAGGACGACAGGGAGGACGATATCGCTCGGGAGCTGCCCGGTAAGCCGACGTGAGTCCGCGTCATAGTGAAGCCAACTGTACGGTGAGGTATTAATAACCACCGAGGCTACGTCACTAGGTTCGATGGGGGCACCATCGACAAATACGCCAGCAAAGTCTATTGGTGAGTTGAGTAAGATGTCGAAGGACGATGACTTAGTGATGTTGATCGTAGGAAGACCTCCAGGCGACGAATGCAGCTCACGGGAAGCGATGACCACGTTGAAGGGCACAGACGCAGCGGAGAAGCCAAACTGGTCAGAGGCATGCAAAACGAGCTCGAGGAAGTACGGAGTAGGATGTATGTGCAGAGGAGGGGCCACACCGTCCAGGGTTATCCCGTTAGGGTCAAACTCCATCCAGGGTGGCAGAGGGGAGCCGTCGGCCTGCAAGGCGGCATAGCGGGTGTCATCGGGACTCGTAAATGTGTCGCCGTCGAAGCCAATGCTAAAGGACCAGCTGGAGGGAATCCGGAGCGTCGGCATTCCCGTCTTCATGAGCGCAGAGTGATCTGACAGCAGGAAGACGGACGAGAGCGAAGGATTATCAAGTCTGAACTGCGAGGCAACGGGTTTTGCGAGGTCTGGGGCGGGGTGCTGCGTGACACAGAGCGAGAAGGAAGAGGCCGCAAAGTCAGAGGTCTCCGGGTCCGTCGCCAGGACTTTGATGCGGGACGTGCCCTCGTCTTCCAGAGCAGGAGTTCCGCTGAAGGTCCGAGTGGCAGGGTCGAACGCGAGCCAGGCTGGGAGAGGCGAGGCCGAGTAGACGAGTGACGCGTTCGTCTGAGACAGGAAACTGCCCTCCGCAAATTTCCAGGAGTATAAGAAGCCGACACGTGCGATGGGTGGGAGCTGACTGTCGAGCGGGAAAAGCACGGAAACCGAGGAGGCGAGCACAGGGGTGAGGATGTGAGCCGAGAGAAAGAAAAGAACGATGAACATAGCGATGAGATTTGAAGGAAGGTGAGACGTCGAAAAGCACGGGCGCGGTGTCGTCCAGCGACCTCGCTGTTGAGTACGACGACGAGAACGGCGGATGCGCAGCGACGGCGGGAGTTGGAGTGTTGTTTAAACAAGCCTGAGCTCAAAAAGGAAATGTTCCTCTGCATGCCAGAGCCAGTCACGTTCCCATCCTCCTCAAAGTTCTTTCCTCCACCATATCAACCCGACATCGATGGCCCACCCATTTCAATGCTCGAAACCGCCAGGCAAAAGCTGCTCTTGATCGTCAGGGACCTCTCCGACCCGTACAGCAGAAACACGATTCAGCATGAACACCTCCGTCTACTGGCTGACTCGCCAGGCTTCGCCGCCTTCTTCCTCACATCTCTCGATAGATACGAGCGGCTGCTCAACGCCAAACCTGTCCTTATTCAAGGTGCGCCGCTACAGACGTCCCTAGCTCTGCACTACCCGTATGCACCAGAACGCGTTGCGGACGACCCATGGAAGCTCCTTGTCGCAGTGATGCTTCTCAACAAGACCGCAGGACGTGTCGCCGTGCCCGTATTCTGGACGCTCATGGAGCGCTGGCCGACACCCGAGGCACTCGCCCAAGGTCACCTACCCATAATCTATTCGTTATCCTTGTTCACGCGTTGAGATTTGCCTTGCTAGCTGATCGTGCCGAGCTCGAGGACCGCATCCGCTGCCTCGGCCTCCAATCTACCCGCGCAAAGCGCCTTATCGCCCTATCCGTTGCATATCTAGATCGTCCCGCAACCGCTGGGTGGCAGCATCCACCCAAGGAGCAAGAGCCATCCGCGACGACGACGAAAAAGCGTCGCCCTGAACCGCCAACGCCAGTCTCGCATCTCCCGGGAAGTGGGCCATATGCGCTCGATTCGTATCGCATATACTGTGGTGGTCCAGGAGCATGGCGCACCGTCATGCCTCGCGATAAGGAGCTCGTTCGCTATATCGTCTGTCCTTTTGTTTGTTCTGATTTTGGTGTATGTTCGGGCTGACGGGGTATGGTTTGATAGAAGTGGCGCTGGGCTGCGGACGGCGTGCAGTGGTCGCCAACACTTGGTGTGATAGGCCACGCCAACGAGACGTACCTCGAGCAGCTCATACACGAATTGGTCGCACTCGACCCATACGCCCGCCGATAGTTTACATTCATATTCCCCGGGCGCTCGCAATCCGAGATTCCGGATCTAGTCATACAGCTTGTTTCTTGCCGCACTCTACTACTCTGTTATTAGCCACTACTTCCCTTTGATCGGAGGTTGAGGACTGCCACTTTGAGCTCAGCTGCTCGACTGCAGTCCTCGTTTTTCACCTCAGAATTTTTTCCTTTGCCTAAATACTTCACAGTTCGCGCAGAGATACCTTTTCTTCCAAACGGCTGAGGTTAGTAGTTTACTTTATTCTCGTATGTTAGTACTTAGTACCTTCACTGACCGTGTACATTAGTCGCTATTTCCCGCCGCGCCTCTAACACTATCACAAATCTTAGTCACCAATGCAAACACCAATACCAAGTTGTCCAGGCGTAATGCGTAATGTCCTGATGGACTCCTACTGTTATCAGACCCCTAAGAAAAAGCACATTGTTGCTGCAGCTCTATCTAGGTGTTAATACAAGTACTCCAACTGTGACCGCGCACGAAAGTAGAAAGATCAAGGAGAGTCTCATGTTCGCCCACGACCCAGATATTACTTGGGCGATGAAGATTTCCCCTGTGTACTGGCGGAATCCACGTTAAAAGTTCGTCATTGCTACCAACTATCCACCCCTCATCGTTTATCTTGGATTGGTTAGTGAAGTCGACCTGTCCGGTAGTCTCCGTCTTGCCTGTCATTACATCCAACATACGAATTGATCCAAATCCCGATGAGACAATACGCTGGCCATCTGGCGAGAATGCCACAGATGTGACCCAACTAGTGTGACCAGTAAATGGGCCTGCGACATTCTCTCCCGTCGTGGCGTTCCACACACGAATCGTTCGATCGTAAGAGCCTGAGACGATGCGCTGGCCATCTGGCGAGAAGGCCACAGACCTGATTGAATCCGTGTGTCCAGTGAATGGGCCAGCCACTTTCTCTCCCGTCGCGGCACTCCACACACAAATTGTTTCATCGTTCGAGCCTGAGACGACGCGCTGGCCGTCTGACGAGAATGCCACAGACCTGACCGATTCCGTGTCTCCAGCAAACGGGCCTCCAACAGTCTTTCCCGTCGTGGGGTTCCACACGCGAATTGTTCGATCGAAAGAACCTGAGACTATACGCTGGCCATCTGGCGAGAATGCCACAGATGTGACCGAGTCCATGTGTCCAGTAAATGGACCGGCAACATTCTCTCCCGTCATGGCATTGCACATACGAATTATTCGATCGTCCGAGCCTGAGACAATGCGCTGGCCATCTGGTGAGAATGCCACAGATGTGACCGAATCCATGTGTCCAGTGAATGGGCCAGCCACTTTCTCTCCAGTTGCGGCGTTCCACACACGAATTGTTCCATCGGAAGAGCCTGAGACTATGCGCTGGCTATCTGGCGAGAACGCCACAGACCTGACCTGATCCGTGTGTCCAGTAAACGGGCCGGCCACGTTCTCTCCCGTTGTGGCGTTCCACACACAAATTGTTCGATCGTTTGAGCCTGAGACGATGCGCTGGCCATCTGGCGAGAATGAAACAGACCTGACCCAATCCGTGGGTCCAGTAAATGGGCCCGCCATGTTCTCTCCCGTTGTGGCGTTCCACACGCGAATCGTTCGATCGTGGGAGCCTGAGACGATGCGCCGACCATCTGGCGAGAATACCACAGACGTGACCCAATTGGTGTGTCCGGTAAATGGGCCTGCAACATTCTCTCCCGTCGTGGCGTTCCATACACGAAGTGTTCGATCGGAAGATCCGGAGACTATGCGCTGGCCATCTGGCGAGAATGCCACAGACGTGACCCAATCCGCGTGTCCAGTAAATGGGCCAGCCACATTCTTTCCCGCCGTGGCGTTCCACACACGAAGTGTTCGATCGGAAGAGCTTGAGACGATGCGCAGGCCGTCCGGCGAGAATGCCACAGACGTGATCCAGTCCGTGTGTCCAGTAAACGGGCCTGCGACATTCTCTCCCGTCGTGGCGTTCCACACACGAATTGTTCCATCGGAAGAGCCTGAGACGATGCGCTGGCCATCTGGCGAGAATGTCACAGACGTGACCCAATCCGTGTGTCCAGTAAATGGACTTGCCACATTCTCTCCCGCCGCGGCGCTCCACATACGAATTGTTTCATCGTTCGAACCTGAAACTATGCGCTGGCCATCTGGCAAGAATGCCACAGACGTGATTGAATCCGTATGTCTAGTAAACGGGCCTGCGACATTCTCTCCCGTCGTGGCGTTCCACACGCGAATTGTTCCATCGGAAGAGCCTGAGACGATGCGCCGGCCATCTGGCGAGAATACCACAGACGTGACATAATTGGTATGTGCAGAAAATGGGCCTGCTACATTCTCTCCCGTCGCGGCGCTCCACACACGAACTGTTCGATCGTAAGAGCCTGAGACTATGAGCCGGCCATCTGGCGAGAATGCCACAGACCAGACCGAAGCCGTGTGTCCAGAAAATGGGCCTGCCTCTGTCTCTCCCGTAGTGGCGTTCCACACACGAATTGTTCCATCGGAAGAGCCCGAGACGATGTGCTGGCCATCTGGTGAGAGTGCAACGGAATGGACCCCACCCCCCACGTTTGAAATCACCATCTCCGACGATGGCCAATGAGACAATCTCCCACGTTCTAGGCGTAACATTCGAGGAAATGAGCTGGAATAATGTGCAGAGACAAGAGAACGAGTCGGCGCAAATGGTAGAGCAGAAAGATAGACATGTGGAGCACTCTTTGCTATGGCTATCCCGAAATATCGTACAAAGGCAGAGGCGTCATTGATGAATGCCCGCAATTTCTCTAGTTCCACTTGAGAAACCTGCGATTATAGCTATTATTTGTTTGCCTGCCTCACCGAATCAACAATTACACTTACACCTTGATCGGAGACTAGCCACGCATCTAGAGATGACAATGCTGGTAAAGCAACACGAACACTACTCGCCAAGCTAAGCACCTCCAACCAAAAGAGAAAATTCTTGTCGAAGAAGACTCGAAGTTTGTCAAAGAGATCGGTTTTGAAGTCCAAGTGGTTGAAATGATCGTTCCAGTATCGACAGGCATACAATAGAGCAGGTGGGATATGTTCAGCAATGCGCGATTTAAGGTCTTGGACATCGCTGTTGGCAAGATATGATGATTCGAGGTTGCAGATGTTGAACTTGAGGTCATGAAGCACTAAATCGAGACAGGAATAGGCCAAACGATGGTGGGAATGGCCAAGGTCAACGTAGAAGTCGCCGCTCTTCTCTTCATTTGTCAGGAAATCGAGGAATGAGGTATGGAGAGGAACAACGGGAAGTGTTTGATCAGATGAATTGACATTACTCAGCAAAGAGCTTAGGCGACGGAACATTCTACTAATAGATTCAGGATCGGAGTTATCACCAATAGAGACGCGTTGACGTAGAGCGATGAGGGAACGAGTGGAGAGCGGTTCAAATGCGGCAATGAGCTGTCCCACGACAGAGCGGAATAGACGCTGCGCTCCTTGATGTCTGAAGTATCCTTTAAGGACTTCTTCGTATAACTCGTCCAATGGATCTGGTCTATGACGATCCACTGTGCGTTTTAAAAGGTGCTCTATGCATTTAACCCTGCTAAAATCAAAGGATTCGGGAGGATCTAAGATGTATCCACAAGCAACCGCTGCCCACTGGAACAGTCCCTCCGCCTTTGTTGCCAGCGCATCGCAATAATGATTGAGTTCTTCAGAGAGGAGCGTCGTCCGAAGGAAGGTGAGAATATCGTCATGCGTTTTAGCAGCTAGTTCAAGATCATCCATGTATTTGATGCGAACTGACGGAGCTCCAACGAACGCGGACTCGATACCATCCTCCGGCCGTGAGGTGATCAGCACACGGAAGTTTGACGGAAGTCTAGAGAGGTTTTTAGAAAGAAATTTGTGTAACCCGTTTCCACCAATCACATCTCCGCTCTCGTCTAAGGCATCGATTACAACAATAATAAGACCGACGATGTGCAGATCCTTAAGCGGTTCCAGGATAAGGGATTGAAAAAGTGTGGGATAGTCACGAGTACCGACCCGAAGAGAGGAGTTGTCCTTGATGACCCTTCCAAGTGCGGCTTTGAATGATGGATAGCGGTCGGAGAGATCGCGAGCAAGAGTTGTAAAGAGGTGGTAAGCCTTGCGTTTGGATTGCTCCTCACGTAAAAATATAAAAGATGACGTAAGACGATGCATTTTGTCAAAACGATGCGCGATCTCATGTGCGATAGATGACTTTCCCGTGCCTGCCTGGCCAAAAAGAATGAGACTACGCTCAGAGTCAGGGTTGTCCACCCAATTAACGATGAAGTCCAAAAAGGCCATGCGGGTTCCCGGATGACAGCCTTTCTCAGGTGTGAAGCGCGAGCCTGTCCGATACGGGATTTCTCTGATTTTTGCATCTAGCTCTGTGATAATTCTCAGATAGATAACCCTCAAGATATCGGAACTACGTACCGGCATCTGAAACTTGGCTCGATACCCACTGAAGCTGAGTAGATATCCAATCGACCTTGGCTGAAATTATTCCCACGTCATCCAGAATTTGGAACGCAGTTATCTCTGTAGCGGTGGTGGCATGGTCTAAGAAATCCTTTCGGAGTTCGAGAAGGACGGTGCGGAAGTCCCCGATTTTTATGTTGACTTGACCGCCGATATTTTTTAACATTCGCTTCCCTGAAAGCCGCATGATTACGTTGGCGACTGAAATGGGTGAAGATTACGTACATAATTGCGAATCCTTTGCGTACGATCGGATAAAGTCACAGCAATTGCAGACATGCTGCAGCATGAGCGTAAGGATATGTGCCTGCTTGGACTCATGCCCGATAGCTTTGAAGGTGTGTTCCTGGCTTGCGAAATCAAACGCATCGTGCATGGCGACAAGTAAGGTTCGGATGTTGTCGTCACGTTGAAACTGTTCTAGGAGGGTCTAGCACCAAATAAACCTAGCATAAATATTTCCATCCGACAATAACGCAAACAGATTACCTTAGGGATCGCAAAAAGTAGACCATATGCCATCTTTGCATATGGGTGAAGCTGAGAACGAAATTCGGCTCGGTCAAAAATTGGCAAAAAGGACATTGCACGCACTTCTATGACTGGGCTCACAATATCCATGACCCACTTGATCCTCTGAAGAGCACCTTCCCATGTATTCGAGAGCTTAATCGTCGTCATGACTTCATCGGCGTTAAGGAGAGCATTCTTGGCAGGTGACATTCCCGCACTGCCGTCGGCCGCTGGCGGCATAGAGGCGGTAATCTCGCCCGGAAGGTCCTTCGGATATGAAAGTGTTTCAAAGCCGGCGGCAACGGTGGATCGAGTGGAGTCTTGGGCCAAAGCGGGCTTCATAGCTTCTCCAGCACCGACTAAATCACGCTTTCCTGGATGGGAAGTCGTGTTCGTTGACACAGTGATCGTCAAGTAGAGTGTGACCGGCTGCATCGACTGTCCAGCTGGTCTACCGCCGTTGGTAAGGGCAAAAGGAACGTCTACGCCCGAGATGTTCAGCTAGTCAAACGAGCGAGGTTTCTAATAAGAAACGAACCACTTTGGGACTCGAGAGGGATCATCTCATGCGTTCCGATAAGGATATCTCGACCTGCAAACCGCGCTGCATAGAGGCACAGTACAAGGCGTGAAGACGATTGTACATGGCTAAACAGGATTCTCAGCCGAAACAAAGAGAACTACGAAAGGTATGTCTTACAAGGCATCAATGTTCTCGTTCCACTCCACATTTGGTCCCTCAGCCGGAACGCTTGACGTCTTCGTTTTCGTCGTCTGACTGGATACAGTAACAAAGAACTGCCTCTTTTTGCCAAACCGGTTCTTGACATTAGGAACATTGCGCGCTCGGAGGACTAAAAAAGAGATTAAACACTTATCGGGGAATCAACGACCCAGATTCAAGTACATACCCTTGACCTCAACACGCAGGTGGGACGGGCTTCCCGATTCGATCTGAGTGCTGTCCAAGCACGGTTCTGGATCCGATATCACTGGAAAAAGCAGGGAATGACGCACCTTATTCCAGAGTTTTCCGATACAGAGGGACCTGGGCTAGAGTAATTGTCATCGATGGGGATTCACGGGTCAATGACCATTTACGAACGGATTCAACATATCTTGTGTGAAACTAGCCATGCAGGAGTCTTAGAGCGAGGGTGGCACAGACGCGTACTGTGTTGAGTCGAGAGTTGATTACTCCCAGCAAAAAATGCGTTGAATGGGATAGAACCTAAGCGTAACTTAGTACCACACAAGTTTCAAGATATTACCTACGTAAGCGTAAGCCCGAGCATGTTACCATCTTATTTCAAAGTCCGCCACTCAAGTCGCATTTTGTGATTCACTTGGCGTGAGTCGCGTGACGGAAGTTGAAACTCGGGTCTTGCAGGCTCGGCTTTCTTCCGACACAACCACCCCCCTACCTTATGCCAAACTGACACTTCAGGGGGCTAGTCCATGTATTATCACGTCGACTATGAAAGTCCGATTGGTGAAAGGTACCGCCGATGTTTTTCTCTTCACGATTTGGTCAAATTTTTGAAACTCCCAAGATGTAACAATGCGTTTTTCTCCCATGAGTGGTCATGAGTCTTCATCCGACCTACGAGGACCGGGCGCACAAACGTGGCAGCAAGGATGATGACCTCGAGGAGATCGACATCACTTCGGTGCAAGTTCCACAGCCACCCCCAGATCTGAATCTCTATCGACCTGACGTCGATACCTCCGCCGTCGATCCCCGCAAGTTGAAGCGCAAGATTGATCTCAGGCTTGTGCCATGGCTGGCTCTGCTTTACCTCATGAACTTTCTCGATAGAGGTAGCATAGGAAATGCGCGTGTATGTCCGTCTCTACCTGTTATCCTTTCTTCAACTGTGACTCAGGCGCACCTATCGTATAGTTGTACGGCATGCAGAAGGACCTGAACATCACAGATAAGCAGTATCTTATGGCCCTCACAGTATTTTTCTTCCCCTACGCTCTCTTCGAGGTGGTGTATCTCCTGTTCCGTCCAGCGCATGTGGTACTGATTCGGGGTATTGATCCGACTCAATAAGGTTCCCAGTAATCTTGCGCTGAGATATCTACGCCCATCTCGATGGCTCTCTTTTATAGTGCTTGTGTGGGGAATCGCCATGGTAGGTTATTGTAACCCCCACCGAGTTCCTCACACGCTGCATGCTCATTCCTCCGACTCGGATCTATTGAGACGTTCCACGGCTTTGCGCACAACTACGGCGATCTGCTCGGTGCGTCTTTGCCTCTCCTGCTCCGCTCCACAAGCGCACACCAACGATAATGGTGTGAACAGGCCTGAGGTTTCTCTTGGGCCTGGCAGAGGCGGGCCTGTACCCAGGAATCGTATTCTACCTATCTTGGTGGGTTTAAGTTTGATTTTTTCTGCGGTGCGCCACTACTTCTAGTTGGGCTGACTTCGAGGTGTTGTGCTCGCTGCTAGTTGGTACAAGCGCTCGGAACTCGGTTCCCGCGTCGCTGTGTTCTTCTCGTCTGCTACGGTCGCAGGCGCATTCAGTGCGTTGTTTACGCCAACGTAGTCGGCGCTGCCATCGGGAGACATACCATCTGATCACTGCGACGCGGCATCGTCGCCTTCCTACCAGGTGGCCTGCTCGCGGCGGCGATCCACAACATGGATGGCGTCGGCGGACGCCCTGGGTGGGCCTGGATATTTATTCTCGAGGGACTCGCCACAATCCTCGTCGCGACCGCCTCCTTCTATGTCTTGCAAGACTTCCCGGAAACCGCCAAGTTCCTCACAGAGGCCGAACGTACGTGCACACAAACATCGCTGACCACGTGAGCGATAGCGCCGACAAAATGTGACGTGATAATCAGGCGTGTACACCATCCGCGGGCTGCGAGAGGACATGCAGTTTAGCGCCGGTGGGGAGAAGTTTGAGTTCAAGTACCTGCGCCAGTGTTTGACGGATTGGAAAACGTATATTGCAAGTGAGTTAAATCAATCTCCGCATTTGACTCAGAGGGCTGACGATAATCCTCTTATCCTACCTTTCAGTGGGAATCTACATGGGATTGTATGTGTCGTGTTTGGGTGTTGGCGCACGCCGTGCTACTAGGCCTATGCTAACAGATGAGAAGTGACGGCCCATTGTTCGCATTCTCTCTCTTCACACCAACTATCATAAACGAGGTAAATAAACCGGCGTTGCTCACATCAAAGCGCTTCCCTCATCCTCCCGTCGCAGTTGGGATTCAAGGCCACGGCCGCCAATCTCCTATCCGTGCCGGTGTATGCGTGGGCGTGTCTGATTACGTGCGCCGTCGGCTTCTTGGGAGACCGGCTCGGCAGCAGGGGTCATATAAACCTGTTCAGTCCTTTCTCTCTCTCGTTTGGGATTCAGAGTACTGACGGATTTTTCCGGGGTGCTAGGGTGCTCTTCGGAACAGGCCTGGTAGGATACATCATCTTGATCTTCTCTCAAAACGCCGCGCTATCATACTTTGCGGTCTACCTGGCTGCGTCGTGAGTCTTCACAAACTGGTCCTCTTCCCTTTCATTCAAAGGCCCTTTTCTGATCCTTTCCAAGTTCTATATATCCCACAATCCGTAAGTTGTCACACATTTAAACCCCTCGCATCCCGCCGATCCTTACTACCAAACCGCAATCCCGAACAGCGAATTCTGTGTAAGTAGCCATCGTCATGATCTTCTGCTGTGATCGCGAACTCTCTCACGTGCTTCTGTATAAAAGGGCTTGGGTATCAAGCAACGTAGAGGGTTCGTATAAGCGGAGTGCCGTCCTAGGCATGGCCATCGGGTTGTAAGTCAATTTCTCGCCCTCTGCGGACCCCGCTATTCCCCGTTACGCAGCAAGGAGCTGACGAGTCATCGTACCGTACCTCAGCGGCAACCTCAACGGAGCGGTGACCGCCAACGTCGTACGTCAACCAGTTTCCTTGTCTTGTACGAGACGCATCCGCTGACCGCGACCCCGCACGCACGCACCCCACCCCTGGCAGTACCGCGCAAGGGACAAGCCGTGGTACCGTCTTGGCCACGGCGTCGTGCTCGCGTACATCGCCCTCGGCTGGCTGTGCTCCCTCGCGTACATCGTCTTCCTCCGGCGGGAAAACAAAGCGCGCGACCGTGGCGAGCGGGACGAAGTGATCGATGACGGTGATGATCCTGAGAATACGAAGAATGATCGATACGGTAGCGTGGCGGACGCGCGCAGGGAGAAGGGCGATATGTGGAGCGGATTCAGATATACCTTGTGACCACCCTAGGTGCTGCTTTTTACGTACCATGGGAAGAATCCGCCAAAGAATTTGTCAGCGCAGACGCGTGGTCTCTCAGACCCAGTGAGAATCCCGGTGAATGAAAAGGGATGGGGTTGAATGAAATTGAAGTGATTGTGTGGTGAATGAACTGTATAGATTCCGCTTGAACTATATTGTGTATAGATCTAGATTATTCAATGCAAGTGAACTATCCTGAATACACCTGCATTCGCAACATGCTTTCATGGCATTGCTCTTGTTGTCGTGAGCAAGCATGAATATGCTTGTGAATATGTGAATACCATCAACTTTTTACAGCCTTGTTCTCTGCTGTGGGTTGCAATGCGTCTGGCTCTTCCATGCTAGACCACTATCCAAGTCCATCGACTTCTCTTCGACGTGCTAGGCACTTCTGGCTAGATCTTGGCGCTATATCTCTGTCTGAGTCTCGCTCCACTTAGGGTCGACCAGATGCTGACATTGCATGACTTACAAGCAAAACCCTACTACAAATGTGGGTGCTCACGATATTGCAAGATACTTTGACTTGTCTCGAAGACAACATTTTATGACCATGCAAAGTATCAGAGACTTGATCACCATACATTGAGCCTATTGCCCGATCTGCAGCTCTCGTACTCATTCGCTCTTGTGCGTATCAGAGATGTCTATGTCGTCTACTAGTGGCTATCAGACCTCAGGACCATCAGCTCATCCTATGGGGACTGAGTCACGCTCGCATACAATGGGTAATGGGAAGTGTGCTTGACTAGATTCATACCACAGTGCACCGAGGGAGCAGCCTCTCGATGACCACGCATGTGAAAATGAAAGCATCAACCCTACACAAGATGATAACATTGTACCAGACCCATCAGATCAGGATCCTCAGGGATTGCCACAATTGGGGACTTGGGATGCAGATGGGGGCAACAAGGCCCCCCACCATGAACCCGGTGATGGTAACACAGGCCCCCCTGCGCAAGAGGGTTCTCACAACGCTGATCAGGATGCCAAACGTTCACGTAGCCCTCCCTTGGATGACAACGATAACCAACAAGGGGATGGGTGCGCATACCCTGGGCCTGATGCACAACCTGATGATCTCCCTGGTGGCCCAAATGACTGGAATCCAGATAACTTTGTGCCCCATCTTGCAGCGCTTTGCACTTCTAGGGATTTTATTAGACATCTTTGGCATGCATCCTTAGACAATGACCCTATCCCTGCCAACATTCGTGAGCAGTTGCGATCTCCTCTCACTGAGCCTATTAGCATCGATAAGGACTTAAGATTAAGTCTGAGGCATTTCTTAGGGACTATAACTGGCTCACAAGCAAATTATAAGAGTGTCTGCTCTGCTGCCAGAGAGTACAATCCCGAAACGCAGACTCTGTCATACAATCATGTGAAGTGAACGATCACTGAGCTGACAGGAGTGGTCCCCATTATGACTGACATGTGCTACAAGTCTTGTGTAGCATTCACTGGGCCATTCTCAGAACTTTGTGCTTGCCCTGAGTGTTCTTCGGTGCAGTACAAGACTGTCACTCGGGGGAACAAGCTTATGCCCATACCTTGAAAGCAGGCACTTACAATACCTGTGGGACCACAGATACAGGCTCAGTTTCGGTCACGCGAAAGTGCTTGGAACATGGGCCATCGGCGTCGAGTTATGAACACTCTCCTGGCAAGGTTGCATGAAGGAGGTTCTATTGATGTGTACAACGACGTCTACTGCAGCTCTACCTTGCTTGAAGTGGCTATGCGTGGTGATCTCACACCTGACAACGTTGTCTTGATGCTCTCAATAGACAGTGTGCAGCTGTATCAGAGCAAGCAGTCTGATTGTTGGATCTACATATGGGTTCTCCTCGACCTCGCTCCCAACTTGCACTACAAGAAAAAGTATGTCTTACCTGGCAGCTTCATCCCTGGTCCCAACAAACCCAAAAATCTGGATTCATTTGTATACACTGGGCTTCATCATCTTTCTGCACTGCAGAGAGATGGTCTATGTGTCTGGGATTGCCTAACAGGGCGCATCTTTACATCACGGCTGTTCTTCTTCCTAGGGACTGCCGATGGACCTGGGCTGGCCACGCTTCATGGACAAGTTGGTCATCATGATGCATTTGGGTGTTGAGTATACTGTGGGCTGAAAGGATGGCACAAGCCTGGGGGTCCACACTATTACCCTGCACTTCTCAAGCCCATCAACTACAATCTCCCTGGGTGCGACCATGGTGATGTTGATGTGTATCGCCTTTCGAAGGCATCTACTAAACTTTATCATGATAACTTGGAATGACTTGAACGCTGTGAGTCTGATGCCGAGTTCAGACAAGTGTGGAAGGAGACTGGCCTTTGCAAACCAAGTCTGTTTCTGGGTCTGTGTCAGAGTCACTCCTCTGGTCTCCCTGGATGCTTGGCCATCGACCACATGCATATTATTGCAATAAATCTGCCTGATTTGCTCATAGGTCTTTGGCATGGAACTGTGGATTGCGACAGGAACGACTCAAAGACACTCTGGGACTGGGTGGTGCTTGTTGGGGACACATGGAAATCGCATGGTCATGATGTAGCATGCTGCCATCCATATTTACCTGGATCATTTGATTGCCCTCCTCGAAACCCTGCAGAGAAGATCTCCAGTGGGTACAAGGCCTGGGAATTTCTCATTTATGTCTTTGGGTTATGTCCGGCGCTACTTTATGGTATTCTACCATGATGCTATTGGTCCAATTTCTATAGGCTAGTCTCTGCCATTCAGCTCCTTCAACAGTGTGTTATATCTGCCTCTTAGCTTGCGAGTGCCCATCAACGTGTGCTCAAGTTTACTGAAGAATATGAGACTATCTACTATCGTCGAATGGTCACACGGCTTCATCTCTGTCAGCAGAGCATCCATGGACTTTCTCATCTCACTCCAGACACTATTTGTTTAGGACCTGGTCTTTATTCCTCTCAGTGGACTTTGGAGCATACAATCGGTAATCTTGGGGAGAAAATCAAGCAACCTTCAAACCCCTATGTGAACTTAGCAAACTGTGGTCTGCACCGATCTCAGATTTCGGCTCTGCACGCAATTTTGCCTAATCTAGAGCCAGATATCTCTGGTTTACCCCAAGGTGCAGTCAACCTCGGTGATGGCTATGTGCTTCTCAGGGCTTGGGATGAGACTGGCATCATTCTTGAGGGAGCGTATGCTGATGCAATTCAGGCTTTCTTGGTTTCAGACTCAGGACAGGGAGGCGTTCCATCGGACTGGCTGCCCAAGTACATCTGATGGGCTTGTCTGCATCTTCCGAATCTGCAGGTCACCTGCTGTGCATGGAAGGAGATGATGCGCAACTCTTCTGCTGAGCGTGTTTGACGTTCCCACAACATAAAGGTGAGAGACTCAGACTGTCTTATATTAAAGTGATGTTGAATTTAGTTTTCTAGTTTACTTCTGTTGGGGCCCTCCAGATCGGCAAAGTACAATTTTATTTCCAAAGTAACCACTCTGGGGCGGAGCGTGCGTATGCGCTAGTCTCAGTGTGGTCTGGACCAGACACGGACCTTTTGGAAGAATCCTCAAATACAGTATATTCGTGCATATATTGAGGTCAGGCAGATCTGCAGGTCATAGATGCGAAGGCGATCACATCTGTTGTGGCTATGGTGCCTATGACACTGCACGAACATCAGTGTTTTGATGGGTTACTTGACCCACCTTGGACCGGCTGGGGCCAGCTGGGGCCAGCTGGTGCCAGCTGGTACAACACCCTAAAGTTAGCAAGTTGCCATGTCCACAGGCCATGTCCAAATCCTCTACAATCTCCTCACAGAGTGATGACCAGCAAGCAGGAAAGTTCCACAAG
>WNGR01001201.1_pt1 | contig 41809 bp, 37 predicted proteins | sample 5407581 | NCBI WGS metagenome assembly WNGR01 (sample SAMN13153383, study PRJNA577476) | soil metagenome | isolation source: 80 cm soil or saprolite under Garry oak tree replicate 2 | place: USA:California | collected 2016-06-15 | reverse complement strand
GCGAAATCGATCGCATCGGACGAGTGCGCGTGCAGATGTACGGGAAGGTCGCGTGCAACCTCGGGAATGAAGGGGCCGCCAAGGCCCTCACGGCCCGTTGCGAGTACGACATGGCGGGCGCGCACGGTTTCGCGCCGTGCCTCGCTGCTGTCGTCGGCCGGGCCGTGCAGGAGGTCGAGTTCGATCAGGCCGTCGCCGCGGGGTTGAAGTTTCACGACGCGTGTGTCGTTGCGCACCGGCAGATCGAGCACGCAGCGATACCAGCGCAGGTAGTCCATCCATTGCGCGCGCGGAATCTTGCAGAGCGCGCTCCATTGCTCGCGGCCGAACTGGGCTTCGTACCATGCGCGGAACGTCAACGCCGGCAAACGGAGCGCGGGGCCGGTCAGTTGTTTCGGCGAGCGCAGCGTCTGCATCCGTGCGTAGGTGACCCACGGTCCTTCATGGCCCGCCGGCGCCTGATCGAAGAGCCGCTGGTTGTCGATGCCGAGCAGGCGCAATTCGGCGCTCGCCGCGAGGCCGGCCATGCCGGCACCGATGATGGCGACGTCGAGCACGCGTTGCGCGTCGACGCTCCGCGCGGGCACCCAGGACGGAGCGGGAAGCTCGAGCCAGTCGAGGTCTTCGTGAAGCCGGGCTTCGAGCGCGGCCAGTCCGTCGGCGGAGTGTGAGGGGGGCGTTGCGGTCATGCCGTGACTCCGGTGTCGCGGTGGGTGGAAGAGGCGGAATCGGCGCGGTTGTCCGCGCTATCCGTGCGATCGTGAGCGACCAGCGCACCATGCCGCGACGCCGCGTGACGCACGGCGCCGGGCAGCAGGGCGTGCGACACGTCCGCCAGCGTCTCGATCAGCGCGTCGATCTCTCCGGTGTGTGGCCGGCCGGACAGCGTGACGACGCCATACAGAAACGGAATAGGCACATCGAGCGGTCGCACTTCGACGTCAGCGAGACGCGTGCCGAACGCCGTCACCGGATCGACGATGGCCACGCCGAGCTTTTCCTGCGCCGCCATCATTGCGTTGAGCGACGCATTCGTTTCCAGCGTCACGTGAAGTGCAATGCCCGCCTGATCGAACGCACGATCGATGCGGTTGCGCAGACGATAGCGGTTCGCCAACGTCGCGACCGGCCGGCCGGCAAGGCGCTCAAGCCGCAGTACGGAGTCCTGCGCGAGCGGATCGTCCCGATGCAGCACGGCGACGCACGGCGCTTCGATGATGTAGTGCACGTCGAGGGCCGCGTGATCGAGCGGAAGTGTCGCGATGCCGATATCGGCGGCACGCGACAGCAAGGCTTGGACGACCTGCTCGGCGGAGGCGCTGCGCAGTTGCGTGTCGATGCGTGCGCTTCCTTGTGCGCCGCCTTGCGTCAACTTCGCAAGCGCGCGTGGCGCCAGCGCCGCCGCGAGCGCGGGCGTCGCGACGACGCGCAACGGCATCGGCTCGTCGCGGCCGATGGCGCGCGCGCTGGCCCGGATCGCAGCGAGGCCGATCAACGAGCGCTCCACCTCGTCATAAAGCAGAAACGCGCGGCTGGTCGGCGTGACGCGCGGTCCTTTCCGCTCGAACAGCGCGTAGCCGATCTCCTGTTCGAGGTCCTGGATCGTTCTCGTCACGCCCGGCTGCGAGCGGCCGAGCAGCCGGGCGGCGCCGGTCATGCTGCCGGCCGACATGACTGCCGAAAACGCTTCGAGTTGATGCAGCTCCATGCGATGCCTCATCCATGTGGTGGGTGCATTTTAGGGGCCGTTGAATGCGTGATTCTTATAATAAATTCCGCTATGCAATTGACGGATGCGCCGGTTCGCTGTTGCGTGAGCGAACAGGGGCGACTGATCGGCCACAGGCGGAAATCGCGCAAAATCCCATGAAACAAGGGGTTTTGTGCGATTGGTGCCATCGCTCACACGGCTTGCCGCGTTGCGAAGCATCTGCTTTCATAAGCTTCATGGAAGCGCAGGAATAAGCTTTGACGCTTATCTTCGTTGGCCCGCTTCCGGGCGACATGGTTACATCGGCTCACTCTATTTCATGGCGTGAGAACAGCATGTCGATTCTGTGGAACAACAAGCGCGGTGCAGCCCGCACGCTGCTTCAACTGGCTGGCGCGCTGACGATTGCATTCGGCGCTGCGATGCCCGCGGCAAACGCGGCTGATCCGTACTGGGTCGGCGTGACCGGCCCGCTCAGCGGCCAGGATGCGCAATACGGCGAGCAGTGGAAGCGTGGCTTCGATCTCGCGCTCGAGCAGATCAACGCCAACGGCGGCATTAACGGCCATCCGCTCAGCTACGACTTCGAGGACAGCCGCAGCGATCCGCGTCAGGCCGTCGCCATCGCGCAAAAGTTTGCCGACGACAAACGCATCCTGCTCGAACTGGGGGATCTGTCGAGCGGTGCATCGATGGCCGCGTCGCCCATTTACCAGCGCGCCGGTCTCGTGCAGTTCGGCTTCACCAATTCGCATCCGGACTTCACCAAGGGCGGCGACTACATGTGGAGCACGGCGATCAGCCAGGCTGAAGAACAGCCGATGCTCGCGCACTACGTCACCAAAGGGCTCGGCTTCAAAAAGATCGCCGTGCTCTATCTGAACACAGACTGGGGCCGCACGAGTAAGGACATCTTCGCGAAGGCCGCCACGGCGAACGGTGCGCAGGTCGTCGCGGCGGAGGCATATCAGCCGAACGAGAAGGACTTTCGCGCGACGCTCACGCGCGTGCGCAGCGAAGAGCCCGATTCGATCGTTCTGATTTCGTACTACTCCGACGGTGCCCAGATCGTCCGCCAGGCGCGAGCGGCAGGTGTGCGCACGCCGATCGCGGCGGTCGGTTCCGTGTATTCGCCCAAGTTCCTCGATCTGGGCGGCCCCGCGGTGAACGGCGTCTACACGGAATCGAACTTCTTCCCCGGCGATACGCGCCCGGAAGTGCAAAGCTTCGTGCTGCGCTACCGTGCCAAATACGGTGCCGAGCCGGACACCTTCGCCGCGCGCGCCTACGACGCGATGATTCTTGCGGGCGAAGTGATCCGCCGCTACGGCGCTAACCGTGCCGCCGTGCATGACGGCTTTGCGAAAATCAGCGACGTGCCGAGCGTGATTTTCGGCAAGTTCAAATTCGATCCGCAGACGCGCCGCGTGGCCGGTGCAAAGAACCTCGAGCTTGTAGTCAAGGACGGCAAGTTCGCCTTGTGGGACGGTGCGAGCGCCATACACGCGCAATGATCGAACGTACGTACGGACACCGTGGACCACGGGACTGACACGCTATGACTGCCTGGTTCGACTACACGATCAACGGACTGATCGTCGGCAATATCTATGCGCTACTGGCGGTCGGCCTCGCGCTGATCTTCGGCGTATCGCATCTGATCAATTTCGCTCACGGTTCCGTGTACATGGTCGGCGGTTTCATTGGCTGGCTGTGCCTGACGCGGCTCGGCTTGCCGCTGCCGGTCGCGCTTGTCGCGACCATCGCGGGCTGCGCGGTGCTCGGCATCGTCATCGAGCGGATCGGCTTGAGGCCGCTGCAGGGCGCCGCGCGCATCGCGCCGCTGCTCGCCACCATCGGCATCAGTTTCGTCCTCGACCAGCTCGCGCAGATCGTCTTCGGAGCCGACCCGCGTCCGGTGCCGAGTCCGCTGCCGCCGTGGTCGCTCTCGATCGGCGGGGCGACCCTCGGCTCGCTCGATCTGCTGATCGCGGCGATTGGCATCAGCGCGGCGGCCGTGCTTTACGTGTTCCTGCGCTTCACGCGGCTGGGCTGGGCCGTGCGCGCGACCGCCCAGGATCGCGACGCCGCGCAGCAGATGGGCGTCAACGTGAATGCCGTGAATCAGGCCGTGTTCGCGATCGCCTGCGGCCTCGGCGGCTTGAGCGGCTTGCTGGTGGGCATGTATTACAACAGCATCGATCCCGCGATGGGATTTCAGGCGACGCTGAAGGGCGTCGTCGCATTGTTGATCGGCGGGCTGGGCAACGTGCCGGGAGCGATCGCCGGCAGCCTGCTGCTGGGCCTGGTCGAAAGCTATGGCGTCGCGCTGTTCGGCACGAGCTATCGCGACCTGTTCGCGTTCGTGCTGCTGCTGGCGTTTCTCGTGTGGCGGCCAAATGGGCTCTTCAGCTCGAGCCGCCGCCTGCCGCCCGAGCCGCTGACGGGTACGTTTCTGTCGAACCGCCGGGAGGTCAGGATTCCGCGCCGCGTCCTCGTTGCAGTGGTAGCGCTCGCGTTCGTCTTGCCGTTCGCGACGCCATCGGCGTATCTGCTGCAGACGCTGACCAACGGCTGGATCTATGGGCTGCTCGCGCTCAGCCTCACACTTGTCGCGGGGACGGTCGGGCAGATTTCGCTCGGCCACGCGGCACTGCTGCTCATCGGCGCATACGCGTCGGCGCTGCTGTCGGTGAATCTGGGCTGGTCGCCGGCGGTGACGATACCGCTCGCAGGGCTCATCACCGCGGCAATCGGCACGCTGCTGGTCTATCCGTCGTTCCGGCTGCGTGGACACTATGTCTCGATTGCGACGCTCGGCATCGGCGAAATCATCGGACTCGTCGTGCTGAACTGGGACAGCCTGACGCGCGGGCCGGTCGGCATCACCGGCATTCCGCCGCTGTCGCTGTTTGGCTGGCAGTTGACGGGAGTGCGCGCCGTCTATTGGTTCACGCTTGCGGTGCTCGTGCTGCTCGCGCTGCTGCAGGTGCGGCTCTTGCGCTCGCATCTCGGGCGCACATGGCGCGCGATCCGCGAGGACGACGTCGCGGCGCGCGCGTATGGCATCCGGCCCAACCGCTACAAGGCGATCGCCTTCGCATGCGGTGGACTGGCCGCGGGCATCGGCGGCGGCATTGCGGCGCATCTGTACAGCTACATCAACTATCAGACCTTCGATTCGCAGGTGTCGATTCTTGCGCTGACGATGGTGATTCTGGGCGGCCTCGGCAGCGTGATCGGCGCGGTGGCGGGGGCGATTGCGCTGATCAGTCTGCCCGAACTGTTCCGCTTCGCCGCCGACTACCGGATGCTGATCTACGGCGTGATCCTGCTTCTGCTGGTGCGCTTCCGGCCGCAAGGCCTGTTCGGCGCGGTATGACCGAGACGACGATGACATCTTCTTCCACCAGCGGTGCGGACATCCTGTTCGACGTGCGGCGCGTGACGCGCCGCTTCGGCGGTCTCGTTGCGGTCGACGAGGTGAACCTGTCGGTTGCGCGCGGCGAATGCGTGAGCGTGATCGGACCGAACGGCGCCGGCAAGTCGACGCTGTTCAATCTGCTGACCGGGATCGATACGCCCGACGCAGGTGTGGTGCGCTTCGGCGGTGAGGACGTGACCGGCATGGCGCCGGAACAGCTTGCCGCGCGCGGCGTAGCCCGCACGTTTCAGCATGGGCGTGTGTTCGGCAATTTGAGCGTGCTGGATAACGTGCTGATCGGCGCCCACGCGCGTCTTGCCATGACGCGTCGCGGCTGGCCCGTCGTCGGCGCGTTCGCGGAAGTGCTGCGCGCCCTGGCCGGACCCGCAACGGTACGCCGCGAGGACGCCGCCCTGCGCGAGGAAGTGGCGGCGCTGCTGGCGCGCTTCGGCACTCGCCTTGCGCCGCGCATCGACGAGCCGGCGCACAGCCTGTCCTACGCGAACCGCCGGCGTGTCGAGATTGCGCGCGCGCTGGCGCTGCGTCCGCGCATTCTTTTACTCGACGAGCCGACCGCCGGCATGAACGAGTCCGAAACCGCGGAAATGCTCGAACTGATTCTCGAACTCAAGCGCGACGGGCTCACGATCCTGCTGATCGAACACAAGCTCGATCTCGTGATGCGGCTTTCCGATCGCGTGCTCGTGCTCGACAACGGCCGCAAGATCGCGTCAGGCGTGCCCGACCAGGTGCGCAACGATCCCGCCGTGATCGAGGCCTACCTTGGGCATCGGAAGGTTGGGGCAGAGACCGGCCGGAACGAAACGGCCGCCGCATGAACATGTCCAGCCTGCATGTGGTTTCATCGAACCCTTTACCTTCTGCACAAGCCGTCATGACTGAGCCGTTGTTGAAACTCGATCGGATCGACACGTTCTATGGACAGATCCAGGTGCACTTCGGCGTGAATCTCAGCATTGGACGCGGCGAGATCGTGAGCCTGTTAGGTGGCAACGCAAGCGGCAAGTCGACGGCGATGAAGGTGATTCTCGGCCTGCACAAGCCGCGAAGCGGCACGGTCAGTTTCGACGGCACGCCGTTGAACGGCCTGCCGACCTCGCAGATCGTGCGGCGCGGGATCGCTTCAGTGCCGGAAGCGCGCCGGCTTTTCGGCGACATGACGGTGCGCGAAAACCTGCTGATGGGGGCCTTCACGCGCAACGACCGCGCAGGCATCGCAGCGGACTACGAGCGCATGCTCGAACTCTTTCCGCGCGTGAAAGAGCGCCTGACTCAGCGGGCCGGCACGCTTTCCGGCGGTGAACAGCAGATGCTGGCGATGGCGCGCGCGCTGATGAGCCGTCCCGCGCTTGTGTGCATGGACGAGCCGACGATGGGCTTGTCGCCGCTGTATGTCGACAAGGTGCTCGAACTGATCCAGACCATCAACCGGCAGGGCATCACCTTCTTTATGGTCGAGCAGAACGCGAGCCTTGCGCTGCAGATCGCGCATCGCGGCTACGTGTTGCAGACGGGCCGTGTGGTGTTGTCCGGCACCGCGAGCGAGCTGCTCGGCGACCAACGGATCCGTGATGCCTACCTTGGCGGATCGCTCGCGGCAGAAACCGCCTCGTGAGCGGGAAGATGCAGCGCCCCACGCGGGAGGCGACGGGACGACGGGAACGGGCCCTGCAAACCTGGTGTCACTTCAGACATCACCCCAACGGCCAGCGTGATTAGCGTTTGATACGTTCTCCGAAAACCTATCCACAAAACCTTGTTTGCACTTCGTTTTTCAGGCCGCTAGATTCGTTCGTATAGCAATGAATCGAAGGAGGCCCTATGGCCACGCTTTCACCAACGGTTGTCTGGGACGGACTTCGGCATCCCGTGCGCAGTCTGCGGAAGCAATTGTCAAAGTCCGCGTCCATTGCGTCTGATCAATCCCTCGGCGAGCGGCCTGCCGCTGGCCATGCTGCCCAATCGGCCGAGCGGCTCGAACGCATCGCGGCTTACGCGCGCGTCGGCTACTTTCATATGGAATACACCGCCGGCATGTTTGTCGTGCCGTTCGATGCTCCACCGGAATAACGCGGTGACCGAACGCCGCGGCCCGCGTGCGCGGCAGGCAGGGGCGGAGCAGGGCGGTCCCGGGCCGCAGCGACAAAACCGATGCTTCTTTAGAAATCACAATTAATTGGTTCGGCTTCGGGCTCGTCTCTTTCATAGTGTCTCCTGATGGCTATAGGCGGTTGCTTTCGCCGTTGCCTTGAACCAGCGCGAAGGATTCGCGCGATATCGAAGGAGACGTCATGACGCTTGAACTCGCAGAACGGCCCACCTACGCGCTGCTCGAAGCCGCCCGTTCCCGCGCCGTCGAAGCCGGGCTGTCCTACGCGGGCGGCGTGTCGCCGCAGGATGCATGGGCACTCGTCCAGGCCGGCGCCGCCGTACTGGTGGATGTGCGCACCGCCGAAGAACGCAAATTTGTCGGACTCGTGCCGGACAGTCCGCATGTCGCATGGGCGACCGGCACGAGTCTGACGCGCAATCCGCGCTTTGTGCGTGAACTGGAAGCCAAAACTGGCAAAGATGCGGTCGTCCTGCTGCTGTGCCGCAGCGGCAACCGCTCCGCGCTGGCCGCGGAAGCCGCTGCGAAGGCCGGCTTCACGCAGGTCTTCAACGTTCTGGAAGGCTTTGAAGGGGAGCTGGACGGCGCGCAACGGCGCGGCGCCAGCAATGGTTGGCGCTTTCACGGGCTGCCGTGGATTCAGGACTGAAAAGCCTGATCGTCTACGCCGCACTTTACGGGGAGTCACCGCTGTGGCTGTTTTCGATGTCGATGAGATTGTCCAGTCGCTTCAGACGGTACGCCAGCAATGGCGCGAAGTGCAGAAGCGCTCGCTCGAACCGGGCGGGCGCGAATTACCAGGGCGCGAAGCGCTAGCGGAGATTGTCGATACGCTCAAGGGCGTGCTGTTTCCGATGCGGCTCGGTCCGCCCGATCTGCGTCAGGAAAGCGAAAACTTCTACGTCGGGCACGCCCTCGACGCCGCGCTGCACGCACTGCTGAGCCAGGCGCGTCTGGAGTTCCACTACCGCAGCCGGCATCAGCCGCCGCCCGCCGCCACGATCGAGTCTCAGGCCGGCATTGCAGTGCGCGCCTTCGCGGCGCGTTTGCCGGCGATTCGCACGCTGCTCGACAGCGATGTGCTGGCCGCGTTCCACGGCGATCCGGCGGCGGGCAGTGTCGATGAAGTCCTGCTGTGCTACCCGGGCGTGCTGGCGATGATCCACCACCGGCTCGCGCATGAGCTCTACCGGCTGGGATTGCCGCTGTTGGCGCGGATCGTCGCGGAGCTCGCGCACGCGCAAACCGGTATCGACATCCATCCCGGTGCGCGGATCGGCGCGGGGTTCTTCATCGATCACGGGACGGGGGTGGTGATCGGCGAAACGGCCATCATCGGCGAACGCGTCCGTGTCTATCAGGCCGTCACGTTGGGCGCGAAGCGATTTCCGCGCGATGCGCAGGGTCACCTGGAGAAAGGCCATGCACGTCATCCGATCGTCGAGGACGACGTCGTGATCTACGCGGGGGCCACCATATTGGGGCGGGTGACGCTCGGGCGCGGCTCGGTGATTGGCGGCAACGTATGGCTGACACAGGATGTCGCGCCGGGTTCGCATGTGACCCAGGCCGTGTCGCGCAACGAAGGCACGAGTGCCGCCGCGGCCCACGAGCGCACGCCGCGGGATCATGCGGCGACGGAACCCGCCGCGGCCGGAGCCGGGAGATGAGCGTGCTCGTCAGGGAATTCGGCGCCGCGGTGCGGCGCTTGCGCGAAGCGCGTGACTGGTCTCAGGAGCAGCTGGCCGAGCACGCCGGACTCAATCGATCTTATGTCGGCGAGATCGAGCGCGGTTCCGCCATCGCCTCGATCGTCACGGTCGACAAACTCGCCCGTGCGTTTCAGGTGCCGATCGAACGCTTGCTCGGCCCGTCTTCCGAAGACGGCATAGGCGTTGCCACGCTCGCGCATTCCGCTTTGGCCGATCCGGCCTCCGCCACCTAGAGATTTTCTTTGCCGTCTATAGCATGTTGAACGGCCGGGGTCTCCTTTCGATAATCACATCCGTTCATAAGCTTTTCTGTTTTCCTTCTATAGAACCCGGAGCTTCAGATGACAGCAACAGTGGGCGGCCTGACGGCGCTCGGCGATACCGCAGCACGGCAACTAGCCAATGCCACAAAAACCGTTCCGCAACTCGCCACGATCACGCCGCGCTGGCTCACGCATCTGCTGCAATGGCTGCCGGTTGAAGCAGGCATCTATCGTCTGAACCAGGTCAAGAATCCCGAAGCAGTGGTGGCGGCCTGCACCGCGCGCGAAGATGAAAGCATTCTGCCGCGCACTTTCGTGCCTTACGAAGAGCAGCCGCGCGAGTACTTCCTGAACGCGGTCAGCACCGTGCTCGACGTGCACACGCGGATCTCGGATCTGTACAGCAGCCCGCACGATCAGATCAAGGAACAGTTGCGGCTCACGATCGAGACGATCAAGGAGTTGCAGGAAAGCCAACTGATCAACAACCCCGACTATGGTCTGCTCGCGAACGTGGCCGAAGAGCAGCGCGTGTTTCCGCTGACCGGCGCGCCGACGCCCGACGATCTCGACGAACTGCTGACCAAGGTATGGAAAGAACCGGCGTTCTTTCTCACGCATCCGCTCGCGATCGCCGCATTCGGCCGCGAATGCACGCGCCGTGGCGTGCCGCCGCCCACGGTCAGCCTGTTCGGCTCGCAGTTCATCACGTGGCGCGGCATTCCGCTGATTCCGTCGGACAAGGTGCCGGTTGCCGACGGCAAGACCAAGATCCTGCTGCTGCGCGTGGGCGACAAGCGCCAGGGCGTGGTCGGACTGTTCCAGCCGGGCGTGGCCGGCGAACAGGGGCCGGGTCTGTCGGTCCGCTTCATGGGCATCAACAATCATGCGATCGCTTCGTATCTGATCTCGCTCTATTGCTCGCTTGCGGTGCATTCGCCGGACGCGCTGGCAGTTCTCGATGACGTGGAGATCGGCAAGTACCATGACTACCCAGACACCTACAAGTAAGCCCATGGATAGCGTCCTGCCGCACGATGTGCCGACGGGTCCGCCCGCGGGCTTGCCTGATCCGGCGACGTTGGCGTCGCTGGCGAACGCGTTCTTCTCGGCGCTGCCGGGCAGCGCGCCGCAGACAGGCGGCGTGCCCGGCGTGGCCGCCACACTGCCGTTCACGGCGCCGGTGACCAGCGAGATCGGCAATCCGGCGCCGGCGGGCTCGCCGCTTGCGGGTCCGGGCGGCGCGGGCACCGGCGTGCCCGGCGCGGCGTTGCCGCAGGGGCACGTGCCCGGCGGCAACCTGCTGCCCTCGGCACCTACGCATGTTCTGTCTCTGGGTAATCGGGCGCCCGCGCTGGCTCCTCATGCGGTCGCGCCGAACGGGTTGCCGGATAGCGCGGTAACGGTTGCGCCCGCACTCGATCCGCGCTTTGGCGGAGCCGCGCTGGGCGTGCCCGAGGGGTATGGCGCGCAGCGTCCGTCGGCGGGCGGTGCGGCTTCTGAGTCGCCCGTCTCTCCGGCGTCTGCTTCGCCTTATTATTTTTTGGGCGAAACGGAGCCGCCTCGGACATCGACCGTGGCGTCGCCAGACATCGTCGTGCCGGGCTGGAACGAAGTGACTGCGCAGTCGCCCGGTCTGCCCGGTGCCGACGAACCGCTTGCCGGGCAACGCTTCCCGTACGACTGGCCGCGTGCTCCGCACGCGGCGCCGGGCACGCGGCCGGCGGAACATACCGGCGGCTCGCATTATTTTCTGAATCTGAATGAGCCGTCGCGCATTCCCGGGCATGTTTCTGGCGCGACGGACCGCGTGCCGCATGCCGGGCCGTCAGCCCACCCGCCGTTCGATGTGAATGCGATTCGCCGCGACTTTCCGATTCTGCAGGAGCGAGTCAACGGTCGTCAGCTGGTGTGGTTCGACAATGCCGCGACCACGCACAAACCGCAGGCGGTCATCGATCGGCTGGCGTATTTCTACGCGCATGAAAACTCGAACATCCATCGAGCGGCTCATGCGCTCGCCGGCCGCGCCACTGACGCGTACGAAGCCGCGCGCAGCAAGGTACAGCGTTTTATCGGCGCGGCGTCGCCGGACGAAATCATCTTCGTGCGCGGCACCACCGAAGCGATCAACCTGATCGCGAAGACGTGGGGCGTGAAGCATGTCGGCGAGGGCGACGAGATCATCGTTTCGCACCTGGAGCATCACGCGAACATCGTGCCGTGGCAGCAGTTGGCCGCGCAAACGGGCGCCAGGCTGCGCGTGATTCCGGTCGACGACAACGGTCAGGTCTTGCTCGACGAATACCGGCGGCTTCTCAATGACCGGACGAAGATCGTCTCGGTCACGCAGGTATCGAACGCGCTGGGAACGGTTGTGCCGGTCAAGGAAATTGTCGAGCTGGCGCATCGCGCGGGTGCGAAGGCGTTGGTGGACGGTGCGCAGTCGGTGTCGCATATGCGAGTGGACGTGCAGGCGCTCGATGCGGACTTCTTCGTGTTCTCGGGCCACAAGGTGTTCGGTCCGACCGGCATCGGCGTGGTCTACGGCAAGCGCGCGATTCTGGAAGACATGCCGCCGTGGCAGGGTGGCGGCAACATGATCGCGGACGTCACCTTCGAGCGCACCGTATTCCAGCCGCCGCCGAATCGCTTCGAGGCAGGCACGGGCAACATCGCCGACGCGGTAGGACTGGGAGCGGCGATCGATTACGTGCAGCGGGTGGGCATCGAGAATATCGCGCGCTATGAACACGACTTGCTGGCCTATGCGACGAGCGTGCTGCAACCGGTGCCGGGCGTGCGCCTGATCGGCACGGCACGCGACAAGGCCAGCGTGCTGTCGTTCGTGTTGAAGGGCTACGAGACTGAGGAAGTGGGGCAGGCGCTGAACGAAGAGGGCATCGCCGTGCGTTCGGGGCATCATTGTGCGCAACCGATCTTGCGGCGCTTCGGTGTCGAAGCGACCGTGCGGCCATCTCTCGCGTTCTACAACACCTGCGATGAAGTCGACGCGCTGGTGTCGGTCGTGCGGCGGCTGTCTTCACGACGCTAAGGAGAAGCGGCGGCCGCGATGGCCGCCGCTTTTGCTCACCCGCGCAACGCGCGAACGGCAATCGCCGCATTGGCCGCTTCGACGAACTATCGCATCGCGTGCGACCAGTGCCCCTGCCGGATGTTCACCAGATATTCCAGGTCCGCCCCAGCCGGGAACGCCCGTCGTTGCCGCTCGAATCGAACGGCACTAACAACCCATGCGGAAAGCGACGTCAGATAGACTGCCGCAGGGCTTTCGCGGCGGCGACCATGTTCGTGAGCGCCGGAGTGACTTCTTCCCACTGACGCGTCTTGAGGCCGCAGTCCGGATTTACCCATAGACGCTCTGCCGGAATCCGTTCGGCCGCCTTGCGCATCAGCTGCACAATGTGTTCCTGAGTCGGAATATTGGGTGAGTGAATGTCATACACGCCCGGCCCGATCTGGTTCGGGTAATTGAAATGCTCGAATGCATCGAGCAATTCCATGTCCGAGCGCGACGTTTCGATCGTGATGACATCGGCGTCCATATCGGCGATCGGCGCGATGATGTCGTTGAACTCCGAGTAGCACATGTGGGTGTGGATCTGGGTTTCGTCTTTCACACCGTTTGCGGTGATGCGGAACGACTCCACCGCCCACTTCAGGTACTTGTTCCACTCCGACTTGCGCAGCGGAAGTCCCTCGCGAAGCGCGGCTTCGTCGATCTGGATGATTCGTACGCCAGCCTTTTCAAGGTCGAGCACTTCTTCGCGGATCGACAGTGCAAGCTGGTAACAGGAGACCGAACGGGGCTGATCGTCGCGCACGAACGACCAGTTCAAAATCGTGACCGGTCCTGTCAGCATTCCCTTCATCAGCTTTGCCGTTTGAGATTGCGCATAGCGGATCCAGTCAACGGTCATCGCCTTCGGGCGGCTGATATCGCCGAACAGAATTGGCGGCTTCACGCAACGCGATCCGTACGACTGTACCCAGCCGAACTGGCTGAACGCGTAGCCGTCCAGTTGCTCGCCGAAGTATTCGACCATGTCGTTGCGCTCGGCTTCGCCGTGCACGAGCACGTCGAGACCCAGCGCCTCCTGTTCCTTGACGGCGCGCGTGATCTCGCGTTCCATCGCCGCCTTGTAGCCTGCCTGATCGAGCTCGCCGCTCTTTAGCTGCCCGCGCAGCTGACGGATTTCGCTGGTTTGCGGGAACGAACCGATCGTCGTGGTCGGATAAGCGGGCAGATTGAGGATCGCAGCCTGCTTTTCGGCGCGCCGCGGATAGGCGCTAGCCCGCTTGCCGAGCGCAGGATCGATACGCGCGATCGCCGCTTTCACCGACGGATTGTGCACGCGCGGCGACACGCGCCGGCTCTCGATTGCGGCCGCGTTCGCCTCGAGCGCATCGGCAACCGATGCGCGTCCGCCATTCAACGCACCGGCAAGCACATTGATTTCATCGAGTTTCTGCAGCGCGAAAGCGAGCCACGACTTTATTTCGGCATCGAGTTTCTGTTCGCTGTTCAGATCGACGGGCACATGCAGCAGCGAGCACGACGGCGCGATCCACAGCCGGTCACCCAGCGAACGATGCAACGGCTCGAGCCACTGCAGCGCTGCATTCAGATCGGTCTTCCAGATGTTGCGGCCGTTGACGACGCCAACGGACAGCACCGACGAATCCGGCAGTTTCGCCGTCACCGTGGCGATTTCATCGCGCGCGTTGATCGCGTCGATGTGCAGGCCGTCGACGGGCAGTCCGCATGCCAGTTCGAGATTGCCCTGCAACTGCCCGAAGTAAGTGGCAAGCAGAAGCCTGATCCGGCGCGCAGAGAGCGCATCGTAGGCGGTGACGAACGCCTCGCGCCAGTTCGCGTCGAGTTCCGTCACGAGCGCCGGCTCATCGATCTGTACCCAGTCGATGCCTTGTGCAGTGAAGTAATCGAGCAGCGCCGCATACACCGGCAACAGGCGCGGCAACAACGCGAGCTTGTCCGACTCGTCCTTCGCCTTGCCGAGCCACAGATACGTCACCGGTCCAATGATGACGGGTTTGGCCTTCAGGCCAAGTGCCTGGGCCTGCTTGATCTGTTCGACGAGACGCGATGGGTCGAGCGAGAACTTCGTTTCAGCGTGGAATTCCGGGACGATGTAGTGATAGTTGGTATCGAACCACTTGGTCATTTCGCCGGCGGCAACGCCGCCACAGCAAGCGCCGTGCTCTTCTCCGCCTTGAGCCGACCGGCCGCGTGCCACACGGAAGTAGTTGTCGAGCGCATCACCGTGGAAGTCACGCACACGTTCGGGCAGGTTGCCTAGCGTAAAGCTCATGTCGAGCACCTGATCGTAGAACGCAAAATCACCCACGGGCGCGAAGTCGAGGCGCGTCTGATCCTTCCAGTGGCGTTCACGGAGCTGCGCGCCGATTTCCTTCAGTTCGCCGCGCGAAGACTGGCCCTGCCAGTAGCGCTCGAGCGCGAACTTCAGCTCACGTTTCGCGCCAATGCGCGGGAATCCAAGATTGTGTGTCGTGACCATCTTTGTACGCCTTCCAGAAAAAAGAAACTGGGAGCGATGATAGAATCTTCGATGCATGAATAAAAATGGCTTTATTTCATGCATGGATTAATTTAGTTCATGTGGGGTTGTGATGCTCGAGCGCAGTCATCTGTTGGTCGTCAGGGAGGTGGAACGCCAAGGCTCGCTGACGGCTGCTGCCGACGTATTGAATGTCACGCAGTCTGCGTTGAGCCATACCGTGAAAAAACTGGAACAGCAGTTGGGGACGCCGGTTTGGACACGTGAGGGACGGGCAATGCGCCTAACGCAGGCAGGCCAATACCTTCTTGGCCTCGCGAACCGCTTGCTGCCACAGTTCGAGCATGCGGAGGAGCGTATGAAACAGTATGCGCAGGGCGAGAGAGGCACATTGCGAATCGGGATGGAATGTCACCCTTGCTATCAGTGGCTGCTCAAGGTCGTCTCGCCATATCTCACACGCTGGCCCGACGTCGATGTCGACGTCAAGCAGCGGTTCCAGTTCGGCGGCATTGGTGCTTTGTTTGGCTACGATATCGATGTGCTTGTCACGCCGGACCCGTTGAAAAAGCCGGGGCTGCGATTCCAGCCGGTGTTCGATTACGAGCAGGTGCTGGTTGTTGCCGACGGGCACGCGCTTGCCAATGAGTCTTACATCACACCCCGGCAACTCGCGACGGAGGTGCTGATCACTTACCCCGTTGAAACTGACCGGCTCGATATCTACACCCGGTTTTTGACGCCTGCCCATGTCGTGCCGAAGCGGCACAAAGTAATCGAAACGACTGACATCATGCTCCAGATGGTTGCAAGTGGGCGTGGTGTCGCCGCGCTTCCGCGTTGGCTTGCCGAAGAGTACGCGGGACGGATGCCGCTCACACTAGTGCGGCTTGGCAAGAAAGGTATCGCCAAGCAGATTTTTCTGGGTACGCGCGAATCGGACGATGCGATCGACTATCTGACGGATTTCGTCGCGGTGGCTCGCGAAGCAGACTGGGCGGAAGCACGATTTCGTGCGTGACGTGCCTGCCACGCCGATGTTTCCGTCTCATCAGAAGCTGATGGACCGCCTGCACTTGCTCCCTCATGCCCGCGCGCCGACCGGGGATGCGGAGGCCTGAGAGATGGTTAGGAAACGGCGCAAGCAGTTATCGACGATTTGTGAGACGTCGTTGTCGTAACCGTTGCAGTAAAGACTTCCCAGGAAACAGATTGAGCCGACTGCGAATAACCCGCCACCGCTTGGGCCGAAGCCGCAGATCATGTGGGCTCGAATACCGCTATGCACTCGAGGTTTGCCGACCATTCGATTGAAGAGAAGCTCCTCTGGAACGGTCACGAAACTGGCGTCGTGATTGTCGGAGTACGCGACCACTGTCACGTAGTCGGGCGTGCCCAGGTCGGTCGCGGTTTGATCAATTTCAAAGCCCGCGGCGGCGCCGCCGGACAAGCCGAAATTCCCAAGTGGTTCTTCGGCCCCTGCTTTAACGCCCGCGAACAGCCAGGCATGGTCGGTGGCAAACGAGGCGGGTGTGCGACGATAGAATGAGCCTCGGAAATCTCCCTCCGCAGTAAACCCGACTCCCGCAACTTTTTGCGGCGGCAGTCCGTTTCGACGCCACATCCCTCCATACTCGCCGTCCAACTGGTTGTAGTACTCGCCGGGCCGGCTTTCCCATACCCGCATGCCCGCCTCGGCGCGACGAATTTCGAGCAGATGTGGCGCTGATGCGGCTCGCGCGATCTTCCAGTAGAACCCGTTTCCACCAAGATACATGAGGCTTCCGCCGGCAGACCGGTAGGCCAGGAGCGCGTCCAGCATTCGGCGTGTATGGTATTCCGGGTGCGATCCGGTCAGGACAACGTCGTAGTGCTTCAACGCGTCGACACCTCGATCATCGAGATCCTCATCGGTAACGACATCAAATTCAAACCCTTTTTCCTTGAGCCAGTTGGTCAGATGCGAGTCCGCGGAAAAGTGGCGCAGACCTGAGCCATGCTCGTCAAGGAATGTCAGATAGCCTGGACGCATGGTGAGAATCGGGCGCAAGCGGGAAGAGAGGCTCACACCTGAATCATCACTGTGATAGTTGTAAGTTGATGTGCCAAATGAGGGTACGACATCCGGGTTGTGGGGATACGCCCCCCAAGCTTTCACGCGATCAGCAAGCGCTCCGGAAAAATTTCCACGGGCGTTGTTGGCGTAGGCGAGGTAAGTCAGTGTGGGTGCGAGGAAGGCAATGCGCGCGTGTTTTCCACCCGAAGCAACCGTGACGTAAAACGGGATAGTGTCGACGCCTTCTCCATTGTCCACTCGCAGTCCATAGACTCCCGACGGCAGGTCAGCCGGAATGCAGAGATTTATCGACGTTTCCCACCCACAGTCCGACAGGTCGTCGGAATGGAACCGAATCGCGGCGTATTCTTCCGGCGCATGCTTCCAGTCCATCTCCCGTCCGGTCCATCCTGACGACCGGACCGCTCTCATTGGCGTGTTCACCAGTGCCAACGGTGCGTCGCTATCGAGCCAGTTCGGTACGCGCGCGTGATCGAGCGTTGGCGTGAAGTCCCAATGCGCCAACAGGATGTCCTGGCGTTGATCGCCGCGTGCATCGTTGCTGGCTGCGCGCAATTCCGGGCTTTCGATGAAGCCGTTGAAGGCCTGTTCCGGGTGTCCTCTCCATATCGCCGCAAAGCATAGGGTCGTGCCGTCGAACGCGGCGGCAGAGAACGGCACGTCGAACTCCGCCATGTTCCTGAACGCCTCTTCGCGCGCGTTGGTACCCGAGCTGATTGCCTGAACGTGTCCGTCGCGGTCGATCGATATCTGCAGATTTGTCCATAGATCGGCCGCAACAGACACACCTGTGTTGATCTGTTCCCCTGTTGCGAGGCTCAGGAAAACAAGTTCACCGTGAGTCAGAGCGATCGCTGCACCGTGCGTCCCATCGTGGTTCTGAAGAGCGACCAATGTCTGCAAAGAGGCGTCCTCCAGCGTGGGCTGAACCGTCAGATCGAGGTTGACCTTTTGAATGTCCTTCAGAGGCGGCATGGGTCCGTAAGCGCAGGAGCCGGGAAATACGGGCTGCTCCCGTCCTGGATAGGTGCTCTCCAGCTGGACATCGATCGGGACCAGCTTCATCCCGGGCCCGTCGGGGTTTGGGTCGCAACAATCTATGCGCTCAATCGTCGCCGTAAAAGCGCGATTGCCGCGCGAACTGATTTTGAACGCCAGATCCTGACCGGCGTGTGCGCTCCACGGCGTGACATAGCCGACGATCGCGGGAGTTTGGGGGTCGAAAGTATTCATAGTCAAATGATCGATCGTTCGTGGTCGTGGTTCCAGACGTTGTTCGGCGACCGCAAGAGGCCAGGGAAACCCCTGTGCGATTTTATTTTGCAATGGTTGCAAATAGAACCAAAAGTGGTCACTATAAAGTCCAGTGTACTTTAACCACTCGGGGTGTGCGATGAAAAAATGGGTCTCTTCGGTAATGACGGCTGCCGCGTTTCTCGCATTCGGTGGCGCAAACGCCCAACAGGTTGTTCTTGTTGGTGTTTCCGGGCCTTTGACCGGTCCTCAGGCGTCGGAAGGGAAAGACAACGAGAACGGCGCGCGTATGGCGGTTGATGAGCTGAATAGCGCCGGAACGACGGTCGCCGGTAAAAGCGTAACGTTCAAATTGGTATCGCAAGATGACCAGGCGGATCCCCGGATCGGGGTGCAGGTCGCGCAAAAACTGGTCGACGCCAAGGTGGCCGCCGTTCTTGGTCCGTACAATTCCGGTGTCGCGATCCCGGCCTCGCGGCTCTACCAGAGCGCCGGCATCCCGATGCTTTCGGTTGCGTCGAACCCGGCGCTGACCCTGCAAGGCTTTTACGAGGTATTTCGTATCGGCGCTAGTGACGGGCAACTCGGCGGAGCGATGGCTAATTTCGCCATCGATACGCTTAAAGCCAAGACAGCGGCAGTCATGGACGACCGCTCTGCCTATGGTCAGGGCGTGGCTGAAGAGTTCATGAGCGTGGCGAAGGCGCGCGGGCTCAAGGTTATCGACCAGCAATACACGAATGGTCAGGCCGTCGATTTCAAGGGCGTGCTTGCTCAGATCAAAGGTAATAACCCCGACGTAATCTTCTATGGCGGATACGCCGCGCAAAGCGGCCCGCTTGTAAAGCAGATGCGTCAGCTCGGCTTGCGGGCGAAACTGCTGGGTGGCGACGGCATCTGTACGGCTGACATGGCGAAAATCGCAGGTCCCGCAGCGGCGAGCGCGTATTGTTCACAGGGCGGGGTCTCACTGGACAAGACCGCCGCGGGCAGCGCATTCCTGAAAAAGTACAAGACAACCTTCAACGTCGATACGCAGGTGTATGGCGTCAGCTATTACGACGGCATGAAACTGTTGGCCGACGCTATGGTGAAGGCGGGTACAACGACCGATAACGCCAAAATTGTCGCTCAACTCGCCAGGTCCGCTTATACCGGCGTGGCCGGCGAATACTCGTTCGACGCACATCACGATCTGAAAAGCTCGGCGACCACCGTGTACACATTCAAGGATGGCGCTGTCGTAACTTACGGCAACTAAGGTCTCAACGAAAATAGTCGGCAAGACGGAGTATCTATGAGAATCAGCAGAACACTTAATACGATCGAAATGCACACCGGTGGTGAGCCGTTTCGCATCATCACCAATGGTTTCCCGCGTCTGGTGGGGAAAACCATCGTAGAGCGGCGGGAGTGGATTCAGAAACATGCCGATGAGTTACGAAGCGCCATGATGCTGGAGCCTCGAGGCCATGCCGATATGTACGGAGGCTTCCTCACTGAGCCGGTAAGCGAAGGCGCGGACTTCGGCATCATCTTCACGCAGAACAAAGACTACAGCCCGCATTGTGGCCACGGGGTCATTGCGCTGGCGACCGCAGCGGTTGAACTGGGATGGATTCAGCGCACGTCGCCGGAAACGCGCGTGGGTATCGACGCGCCTTGTGGATTCATTGAAGCTTTCGTTCAGTGGGACGGCGAGAATGCGGGGAATGTGCGTTTCGTTAATGTGCCGTCATTCATCTGGAAAAAAGACGTCACGGTCGAAACGCCGACCTTCGGCCCGGTGTCAGGAGACATCGCCTATGGCGGCGCGTTCTATTTCTACGTTGATGGGGCGAAGTACGATATCGCGGTCGCCGAAAACAACGTTGATCAACTGAAGCAGTTCGGCGACGAGATCAAGGAAGCGACGAATGCAGCATTTGACATCGTTCATCCCGAGATCCCGGAAATCAGGGAGATCTACGGCACGATCATTTCGAACGCACCCCGGCATCCGGGCTCGACTCAGTCGAACTGCTGCATTTTCGCCGACCGTGAGGTCGACCGATCGCCAACAGGCTCCGGCACCGCCGGGCGCGTTGCCCAACTCCACGGTCGCGGCCAGCTTCCCCGGGATGGAACGCTCGTGAATGAGTCGATCATCGGAACGATCTTCAAGGGCCGTGTGCTTAGCGAAACGAAATGCGGTGAATTCGATGCAGTCATTCCCGAGATCGAAGGGAATGCATTCATCTGCGGCTATGGGACGTGGTTGATCGACGACCGCGATCCTTTGACCTACGGATTCCTGGTGCGGTAGAGGGTGCAGACTCCAGGCGCTGCTTCGACGGCAACTGCACACTGACGTCACACCTTTTCGCCCATCTCCTCGGGGCCTTCGCGGCGCATTCTGAAACGGGATGTAGCCGCGCTTTTTTGCCATGTGTGAGCCACGGGAAGCACTTCAAGCGCGGTCGAATCCGGAGATGGCATCATCTCGCCGTGACGTAGGATAATTATCCGTCAATGACAGGTGAACTCTCCCGCATCGGGCGCCAGGAAATGAAAGGAAGTGAGATGGGTACGACACGGCAGGACCTCGAATCGAATTTCAGACCACTGCAGATTTATGAGCAGGTCGAGGAGAGGATCAAGGAGGAAATCCGCACAGGACGGTTCGCAGCCGAGTCGCGGCTGCCATCGGAGCGCGAACTCGCGGCGCTCTACGGTGTCGGCCGACCTGCGGTTCGAGAGGCAATAGGGGCACTTCAGAATGAAGGCCTTGTTGTGACGAAGCGGAATTCGGGCACCTACGTCTCATCTGCGGCGTCCGAGCGCTTACTTAACGGCGACGGCAATCATGGCGCTCAGAATGCGGAGCCGGATTTCAGTCCAACGGGGACGCTCGAAACGCGCTTCATCCTCGAGCCGGCGATCGCACGTCGAGCCGCCGCCCGAGGCAAGCGCGATCGCCTGGCTGAACAATACCTTGCGGAGATGGAGACAATTCACGATATCACCAATCTCGAGGAGCGTGCGCTGTGGAATAACAGCGATAGATTGTTTCACCGGCAATTGGCGGTCATGACAGGTGACGCTTTGCTCGTCAAGATCGCAGACGAGGTAGCGAAAACAATGGATCAGCCGTTGTGGAAACGGCTAAAGGACGACGCGATTTACGATCCGCTACGGATACGGCTGTATGCGTCCGAGCATCGGCTTATTTACGAGTCGATCGTGAGCGGTGATGCCGACGCAGCAGGGTTCTACGTGGAGCAGCATATCAAGCGGGTGCGACGGGATATTGCGCCCAGGTAGAGCCGGCTTGATCAGTTGGCTGGCCGCGAACACTCCACCATCGCCGACAAAGAGATCGCAGCAGCGATGTCCCCGATGATCATCACCAGACGCGGGATACAACTCGAACGCGCGTGGCCACTACTAAAAGACGGACTTCAGAAGACATGGCGGAAATAGTTCTTTCACTTGATCACTTGCACAAGTTGGCCTTTGACGTATTGGCATCCAATGGGCTCAGCGCGCGTCAGGCGGACGCGATGGCGAAGGTACTCGTTGCGGGCCAGCGGGACGATTGCCATTCACACGGTGTATGGCGCCTTATCGGGTGCGTAAAAACGCTGAAGATGGGCAAAATCAATGCGGATGCCGAACCGCGGATAAACGATGTCTCGCCTTCGCTTGTTAAGGTCGACGCCCGGTTCGGATTTTCTCCGCTCGCGTTTGAACTGGGGAGTAGGGTGCTCGTTGAAAAAGCGAAGAAATCTGGTATCGCGGCTCTGGCAATCAACAACTGCTTCCACTTCAGCGCTTTGTGGCCGGAGGTCGAGGCAATCGCTGCTGAAGGCGTGGCCGCACTGGCCATGACGCCTACCCATAGTTGTGTAGCACCTGCTGGCGGCAACAAGCCGCTATTTGGAACCAATCCGATCGCGTTCGCCTGGCCACGTCCAGGCCCCTTTCCGTTTGTGTTCGACATGGCTACAAGCAGAATTGCCCGTGGCGACATCGAGCTGCACAAGCGGTCCGGGTCGAAGATCCCGAGCGACTGGGCGATCGACGAAAACGGTCAAGCCACCGATGATCCCGATAAAGCGTTGCGAGGTGCGATGCTCACGTTTGGAGGCTATAAAGGATCCGCGCTTTCGGCAATGGTTGAGTTGCTGGCTGGCCCGTTGATCAGCGACATGCTCAGCCCGGAGTCGCTGGCTTTTGACGAAGGCGTAGGAGCGGCACCGTGTCACGGTGAAATCATCGTCGCGTTCGATCCTGCGGTCTTCGCCGGCGGGGACCCTATGGACAACCTGCGACGCGCCGAGACTTTGTTTGACGGAATTGTGGGTCAGGGCGCGCGTCTGCCCTCACAGCGGCGATTCGATGCGCGACTGCGCAGCATTGAGCACGGCGTGTCGCTCTCAAAGGAACTCCACGACGAACTTACCCGGCTGATTTCGTAGAATCAGTTGGAAAGTATGGCCGAGTTGATCCACAAGACATTGCATACCAAGCCTGCCGACGGCTCCACGCATTGAAGCGTTGGTCGGCCTGCAAGCCGCGTCACCGGCACCAGGCGTTTCTGTCGTTCCTGCGCGAGATCGGCAAGGCGGTGCCGGCAGGTCTGGACGTGCACTGCATCGTTGACAACTACGGTGCCCACAAGCATTCCAAGGTCAAGGCATGGCTGGCCGCGCGGCCTCGGTGGCACATGCATTTCATCCCCACTTATAGTTCGTGGCTTAACCAGGTGGAACGCTTCTTCGCGTTGATCACCGGCAAGGCTAACCGTCGCGGCTCGTTCGGCTCGGTCAATCAACTGATAACTGATCAAGCGTATCGATCAATTCGTCTCCCACTACAACGAGAATTGCCAACCTTTTTCATGGATCGCTTCCGCTGACTCCAGCCTCGCAAAGCTACAAAGACTTTGTACGCGAATCAGCGGAACGGAACACTGGATCCACGCCTCGTGGTGGCCCGCGGCTATGCCCGCGCGGCTGTATGCGTTTGAATCCGCGTTAAGGTTTGATGCTAGCATCGCTGGGCGTAAGGCTGCCGTTGCCGGCGTTACCGGCGCATTTCCGTTAGATGGGGTGGTCAGGTGATTCTAGATATCCGGACACTTTACGTTGTCACTGCGGTTGCCTGTCTCGTGCTCGGCGCGCTGCAACTGGTCGCCTACTGCACGCAGCGGTTCGAGCGCTGGCCGGCATGGTGGGGCCTCAGCAATGTGCTGCTGGGATTGGGGACGCTCGGCGTCGCGCTGCGCGGCATTGCGCCCGATTTCGTGACCGTGCAACTGGCGAACGTCGTGACGGTGACCGCCTTTCTGTTGCTGCTGGTGTCCGTGCGTGCATTCGCGCAGCGGCCGCGATTGCCCTGGTGGGTGGTGACGGGCATTGCCGTATCGCAGGTGCTGCTCTTCGCGCTATGGTCCGCGCCAGCCGACTTCCGCGCACGTATCATATTTGAATCCATGCTCTTCGCGCTATTCGACTCGGCGATCGTCGTCGAAGGAGTGCGGCTTGCACGACGGCATCGACTTAAGTCCGCGTGGCTGCTCGCCGGCTGTTTTGGTGCGACTGCGCTGCTGTTTTCGATACGTGCAGTGATGACATCGCGCGGTGCCATCGGCGGCATGACACTGTTTTCTTCGCCCACTGTGACCTACCAGTGGATGGCTGCGACTGGCGAGGTGTTCATCACGCTGCGCGGCTTCACGCTGCTGCTGATGGCTGCCGAGCGCAGCCATCAGTTGCTGTTCGACCATGCGCAGCGTGATCCCTTGACGGGTGCGCTGAATCGCAGCGGACTGCACCTGTCGTACGGGCGGGTGGCGGCCGCTCGCCGCGCGGCGCGGCGCGACGATGCGATGTCGGGCGTCGTGTCGCTGATCGTGATCGATCTCGACCACTTCAAGGTGATCAACGACACATACGGCCATACGATGGGCGACGATGTGCTGCGCTTGTTCGCGACCACCGCGCGCGGCGACCTGCGCACCGATGACACGCTCGCGCGCTATGGCGGCGACGAATTCGTCGTGCTGCTGCCGCGCACCGCTGGCGGCGAAGCCTTTGTGATCGCCGAGCGGATCCGCGTCGCGTTCGCGAATGCGACCGGCTCGCTCGGTGCGCTCGCGGTCCAGCCGACACTAAGCATCGGCATCGCCGCCGGCAGCCTCGTCGACGACACGCTCGACACAATCCTGCAACGCGCCGACGAGGCACTCTACCGTTCGAAGCGGGAAGGCCGCAACCGTGTGCGCGTCGCGACGCTGTGTACCGGGGACGACGAACCCCGGGCAGGTTGATCTGGCCGCCGTTCGGCGCAGTCGCCCGAAGATTACCCGGCCGGCCGGCCGAATGAAGCCGCGTCGATTTTCCAGGTCGGCAGCGCGTCGCTGGTCATGCCCGCAATGCACCCAAACGGTCCCGGACTGACAACGGCGGTGAGCGTGACCTCAGGCAGGCGGCGCTCACAAGAGATCAAAGACTTCGCGTCTCCGGCATTGCGACCAGCGCACACGACGAAGAGTTCGGGTCGACGACGGCTGCTGCGGTGGCGTTGACTTACATCAATTCTCATCAGACGAGAATCAGCCATCGTGATGTCTTCTGCTACGGCATCGGAGATGTGATGGCAATCCAGGTTTCCATTCTGAAAGAAGTACGGCCTGGCGAGTGCCGTGTCGCGCTGGTGCCGGGCGTTTTGCAACGTGTCGGCAAGCTTGGCGCCGAAGTGCGGTTGCAGACCGGCGCCGGTCTGAACGCCAACTTCACCGACGCCGATTATGGCGGGACGCCCGCCGAGCCGGATGCACGTCGGCTCCTCGCGAACGCTGACGTCGTTCTCGCGATCCAGCCGCCATCACCGGAACTCATAGACGCGATGAAGCCGGGAGCGATCCTGATCTCGTTCGTTTACGCGAACAGGGAGCGCGATCTGCTTCGGCACTTGCGCGAGAGGCGGATTACCGCGTTCGCGATGGAAACCGTACCGCGCATCACACGAGCCCAGGCGCTCGATGCGCTCTCCAGTCAGGCGGCGCTCGCCGGTTACTACGCGCCGCTGATCGGCGCTGTCCACCTGCAGCGCATCCTTCCGATGATGACCACCGCCGTCGGCTCCCTGCGCGCCGCGCGCGTGCTGGTGATGGGGCTTGGCGTGGCGGGGCTGCAAGCGCTGGCTACCGCACATCGCCTCGGCGCGATCACGGAAGGCTACGACGTCCGTCCCGAAACCCGCGAGCAAGCGCAGTCGCTCGGCGCACGGTTCGTTGACACCGGCGTCGACGCTCGCGGAGAGGGAGGTTATGCGCGTGAATTGACTGCCGACGAAAAGGTGCGAGTCAAAACCGTGCTGAACCAGCATCTCCAGCAGGCCGACATGGTCATCACCACCGCGAGCGTGCCTGGCCGTCCGGCTCCGCGGCTGATCGACCGCGCGCAGATCGAGGCGATGAAGCGCGGTGCCGTGATCGTCGATCTGGGTGCCGAGGGCGGCGGCAATTGCGAGGGGACGGTGCCGGGTGAGACGGTCGGGCTTGGACCCGTCACAATCCTCGGGCCGTTGAACGTGACTTCCCGGCTTGCCCAGCACGCAAGCGAACTGTACGCGAAGAATGTGCTGAGCCTGCTCGAACTGATCGTTAGGGACGGAGCGATCCACCTGGATTTCGACGATGAAGTGATCGCCGCCACGGTGCTGACGCATGCCGGCGAGATACGCAACGAAGAGGTGCGCAATCTCCTCGAAACCGAAACTCCTACGGTGTGACTGCGATGAATATCGATCTCTCGATGAGCTGGCTTATCGCGCTCTACATTTTCATGCTCGCGGCGTTCACCGGCTATGAAGTGATCAGCCGCGTGCCCTCGATCCTGCATACGCCGTTGATGTCCGGATCGAATTTCATTCACGGCATTGTCGTCGTGGGCGCGTTACACGCGCTCTTTAACGCGAGCACGCCGCTCGCCCAGGCGATTGGGTTCATCGGCGTGCTGTTGGGCGCGGGCAACGCGGCCGGCGGCTATGTCGTCACCGACCGCATGCTGGCCATGTTCAAGCCGAGCAATGCCGCACGCAAGGCTACGAACGACGCAAAGGAGCTGGTGCAATGAATGCCTTGCCGCTTGTCCTCAGTATTTCGATCGAAGTCAGCGCGCTGATCGCGGCATTTCTCTTCATTCTGGGCCTCAAGCGCATGTCTTCGCCGGTCACTGCGCCCAGAGGCATCGCCTTGGCGGGAATCGGCATGCTGCTTGCCGTCGTTGCCAGCTTCGGCTACCTCGCGGCGCTGCCGGACGCCGTTCGCCCGCATCGGCTCGTCAACCTGTCGCTGGCGCTCGTTGCGCTCGCGATCGGCATTGGTTGGGCCTGGCGAAGCGGCCGGAAGGTCGCCGTCACCGCGATGCCACAGATGGTCGCGCTCTATAACGGCATGGGTGGCGGGGCCGCTGCCGCGGTCGCCGCCGTCGCACTGATCGGCGATGGACAGCCCCAGACGTCAATGGAGCTGGCGGTCACGGTTGCCGGTGCGCTGATCGGGGCGATCTCATTGTCTGGCTCGATCATCGCCTGGGCCAAGCTCGATGGCCGGATCGACAAGCCATGGCGCTGGAAAGGTCAGAGCGCCTTTAACGCACTTGTATTCGTCGTGACCGCGGCACTTGGCACGTATCTGGTAGTCGGTACGGCTAGCTATGCCTCACTCGCGCTGGTCGCGCTCTTCTTCGGCGGCGCGCTCGCTTTCGGCATTCTCATGACGATGCCGATCGGCGGCGCCGATATGCCGGTGGTCATTTCACTCTACAACGCCTTTACCGGACTCGCCGTCGGGCTCGAGGGATATGCGTTGCAGAATCCGGCGTTGATGATCGCGGGCATGGTCGTCGGCTCGGCGGGCACGCTCTTGACCCTGCTGATGGCGAAGGCCATGAACCGCTCGCTGACCAACGTGCTGTTCAGCAATTTTGGCGATGGCGCGGCGACCGCGCAGCAGGCAATCGAGGGTCAACTGAAACCGGTCGATGCGGGCGATGCCGGCATCACGATGCGCTACGCCAGTTCGGTGATCATCGTCCCAGGCTATGGCCTCGCCGTCGCGCAGGCTCAATCGAAACTCGCCGATCTGGTCAAGCTGCTGCAGGCAGCCGACGTCGACGTGAAGTTCGCCATGCATCCGGTCGCCGGCCGGATGCCGGGTCACATGAACGTGTTGCTCGCGGAGGCCGGAATTGCTTACGACCTCATCTACGACATGGCCGACATCAACGACGCGTTCGCCATGACCGACGTCGCGCTCGTGATCGGCGCGAACGACGTCGTGAATCCGGCGGCACGCACGGACAAGACGTCGCCGATTTACGGCATGCCGATCTTGAATGTCGATCACGCGCATCAGGTCTACGTCATCAAGCGCGGCCAGGGCAAGGGCTACGCGGGCGTCGAGAACCTCCTCTTTTACGGCGAGAACTGCAACATGGTCTACGGCGATGCGCAGGCCGTGCTGGGCCGCATGGTCCAGGCCATCAAGGACCTGGGCAGCGACGCCACAGCGAGCGCGCCTGCCGCGCAAGCCGCCTGACTTCTTTCGAAGCATGCCGGCGCCGGAATTATCCGGGCGGCGGACTCCCTGTCACACCTTCACACCCGTCCCATCAAGGAGCGCACCATGTTCCAGCAAGCACTCGAGTACGTTCGCACTCACGGCAAGATGCCGAGCCGCTACGGCAATTTCATCGGCGGCAAATGGACCGCGCCGCTGGACGAACAGTACTTCACTGATCGCAGCCCGATCAACGGCGCGGCGCTGGTCGACGTTGCAAAGTCGACGCCGGCCGACGTGGAGACCGCGCTCGATGCCGCGTATCGCGCCAAAGACGCCTGGGCGCGTCTCGCGCCCGCGCCGCGCGCGGCGATCCTCAACCGCGTGGCGGAGCGCCTCGAAGAGAACCTGGAGTTGCTCGCGCTGGCCGAAACGCTGGACAACGGCAAGCCGATTCGCGAAACCCGCGGTGCAGACGTGCCGCTGGCGATCGACCACTTCCGCTATTTCGCTGGCTGTGTGCGAGCCGAGGAAGGGGCCATTTCCGTCATCGACGACGATACGATCGCCTATCATTTCAAGGAACCGCTTGGCGTGGTCGGGCAGATCATTCCGTGGAATTTCCCGCTGCTGATGGCCGCCTGGAAGATCGCGCCGGCGCTTGCGGCCGGGAACTGCACGGTCATCAAGCCCGCGTCGCAGACGCCGCTTACGCTGCTGCTGTTCGCGGAGCTAACCGCCGACATCATTCCGCATGGCGTGCTCAATGTCGTCACCGGCCCTGGCGGTTCGGTCGGCAATGCGATTGCCGCCAATCCCCGCATCTCGAAGATTTCGTTCACAGGCGAAACGACCACGGGCAAGCAGATCATGCGGGCCGCAGCCGAGCACCTGATCCCGCAGACGATGGAGCTCGGCGGCAAATCGCCCAATATCTTTCTCGCCGACGTGATGGATCGCGACGACGAATTCTTCGACAAGGCGCTCGAAGGTTTCGCGCTCTTCGCGTTCAACAAAGGTGAGGTCTGTACTTGCCCGTCGCGAGCGCTTGTCCAGGAGTCGATCTACGACGAGTTCGTCGAAAGGGCGGTCAAGCGCGTCGCCGCGATCAAGGTCGGCAATCCGCTTGCGGCGGATACGCAAATGGGTCCGCAGGCGTCGCTCGACCAGGTCGACAAGATCCTGTCCTACATCGATATCGGCAAGCGCGAAGGCGCCGAACTGTTGACAGGTGGAGAACGGGCTCATCTCGGCGGCGATCTCGAGCAGGGCTTCTTCCTGAAACCGACTGTGTTTGCCGGCCATAACAAGATGCGGATCTTTCAGGAGGAGATTTTCGGGCCGGTGCTCTCGGTCACGAAATTCAAAACGGTCGAGGACGCCGTCGCGAAATTCAAAACGGTCGAGGACGCCGTCGCGATCGCAAACGACACCGTCTACGGGCTCGGCGGCGGCGTCTGGACGCGTGACGGCACGTTGGCCTATCGCCTCGGACGCGGCATCGAAGCCGGCCGCGTCTGGACGAACTGCTATCACGTGTATCCGGCTCACGCCGCGTTCGGGGGCTACAAGCATTCCGGCTTCGGCCGCGAAAACCACAAGGCGATGCTGGACCATTACCAGCAGACCAAGAATCTGCTGGTGAGCTACGACAGCAAAGCGCGCGGACTGTTCTGAACAATGGATGCGGTGTGGCGGGCGATGCGTTGGAGCGCACGCCTGTCGCGCCGCCCGGGCGAATGCGAAGGGCGGCGCAGTGAGTCCGCATCCGCCGATACATTCATGGAGAAACGACGATGAGCAAGACAATGAAAGCCGCAGTGGTCCGTGCCTTTGGCCAGCCGCTGCAAATCGAAGAGGTCGCCGTACCCACACCCGGCGCCGGACAGATTCTCGTGAAGATAGAGGCATGTGGCGTTTGCCATACCGATCTGCACGCGGCCGAGGGCGACTGGCCCGTCAAGCCCAACCCGCCCTTTATCCCTGGGCATGAAGGCGTCGGCTACGTTACGGAAGTCGGAGCCGGCGTGACGCACGTGAAGGCTGGCGACCGGGTCGGCGTTCCGTGGCTCTATTCGGCTTGCGGCCATTGCGAGCATTGTCTCGGCGGATGGGAGACGTTGTGCGAATCGCAGCAGAACACCGGTTACTCGGTGAACGGCGGCTTCGCGGAATATGCGCTGGCCGATGCGAACTACGTCGGTCATCTGCCGAAGCGGATCGGCTTTGTCGACATCGCACCGATTCTCTGCGCGGGCGTGACCGTCTACAAAGGGCTCAAGGTCACCGACACGAAACCCGGCGACTGGGTCGTCATTTCGGGCATAGGCGGTTTGGGCCACATGGCGGTCCAGTACGCGAAGGCGATGGGCCTGAACGTGGCCGCGGTCGATATCGACGATAAGAAACTTGAACTCGCCACGCGTCTCGGTGCTGCCGTCACGGTCAATGCCAGGACTACCGATCCCGTCGCGTTCATCAGGAAGGAAATTGGCGGTGCGCACGGCGTACTCGTGACCGCGGTGTCGCCCAAGGCATTTTCGCAAGCGCTTGGTATGGTCCGGCGCGGCGGCACGGTATCGCTGAACGGCTTGCCGCCGGGCGACTTCCCGTTACCCATCTTCGATGTCGTGCTGGGCGGCATTACCGTGCGCGGATCGATTGTCGGCACGCGGCTCGATTTGCAGGAGTCGCTGATCTTCGCCGATGAGGGCAAGGTCAAGGCAACGGTGTCGACCGATACGCTCGACAACATCAACGGCGTTTTTGCACGCATGCGCGAGGGCGATATCGAAGGGCGGGTCGTGCTTGACTTTGGTGCCCGCGCCGACTGAATTTTGATCCATCGCGTACTGAACCCCTGGAGCTGGACCAGAGTTCGACTGTAAACCAAGCTGCTCACTGGGCGAAACGATCCTCAAAATACACGGGCGACAGATAGCTGGGCGACGAATGCATGCGACGCGCTGTAGACATCCTCCCAGGTGGCGGACTCGTTGGGCGCGGCCAAGCCGGCGTATTTCACGTCGCACGCTCGCTCGGTTCGAGCCGCAAAGCGCCCCAGTCGAGCGGTGCAAACACGTGACCGCCCGCGAGTTCAACCTGCTCCACAAATGACGCGAGCGTCACACCCGCCATGATGTGAATCGGCGCATGGCCGACCAAACTTTGGGTACGCAGCCACGGTACATCGCCGCGATTGATTTCGTTGACGCTGCGCGCCTTGCAGTCGTAGCCGAGCCCGGGCGTATACAACGGACCGTCGAAGGAGACGGTCAGGATCTGCCCGGGAGTGTCGGTATAAGGGACGCCCGCGTGCTGTTCATAAGGCGCACGCTCCCAGCCGTCGCCCCATTGTTGGTCGAGCGTCAAACGCGTGAAATAGGCCCAGGGTGCGCGCACGAAGCAGAGTCCATACATACGCACGCCGTCCAGATTGGCAGTCAGTCCCACGGCAGCACCTCATCCTGGTGATAGGGTAGTGTCGACAACGCTCACGGGTTGTCGTCGGCGGCAAAGATGCCGTCTTCCGGCTGCGTGCTTTCGTTGTCGACACATTGCACGTGCCAATGACCCGTCATCAGCGATTTGCCCGCATCGGAGCAACATTGAGCCCGTCCGGTCTCGCCCTCGAACGGTCCAGAAGTGGCGTTCAGATCGAGCCCTTCGAGTACGCAGCAGGGCGTCGAATCGTGCGGCCCGCAGACGAGCGTGTTGCCGCAATCGACGTGCAAGGTGCCCGATTCGGGCAGATCAAGCCCCATATGACCCTCGCGTGACCATTGGCGCGTTTCCTGGTCGAGCCACAGGATGACGAACGCCATGGGATTGACACGGTCGAACGTGTCGAGATGGATGGTGAGGCGCATGAGGTTCTCCGTACATTCCACGAGCGTGTGCAAACGAGCTGGATGGCTATTGACTCAAAACCCACTGGATCAACGTATGGGCGTCTTCGGGCGTCAACGGGCCGCCGCGATCCGCCGGCAGCGGCATTGCCATGTCGCCCCAGTGGGCCTTGCCGCCGAGTCGCAGCTTGTGCTCAAGCATCACGCGTGCGTTTGGCACGTCGCGATAACGGTCCGCGATCTGCTGAAACGAAGGCGCGAGAAAAGGCGCGTCCCGGGTATGGCAGAACATGCAATGCTGTTGATCGACCAGCGTCGTCGGTTCGGGCTGGGCAAGCGCTGCGCCGCTTGCCGCCAGCAACAGCGCAAGTGTGCTCGCAGCGAGATAATGCAGGGGCGGGGCGTTCATGAGACACACTCCACGAGAGGTTCTGATTTCAGTGTAGGGTCGGTGCCGCCTCCGCGATTGACTCATGTCAAGCCAATGTTTCGCGTTGCGTTCGACCGTCCGCCACGGTCAGTTACTTTCCTCGGGGTTCGCGACATCGAAATGGCCTACCGTCTGAGCGAGCACGGCGACGCTGTCGCGCGGCAGGCGCATTTCGACGGCTAGCGCGCTACGGTTCAGCCAGCCGCGGGCCGCGACCGCCAGGCCGGCGCCCGCGCAGAAAAGGTAGACGTTTTGCACGATCGCCCCAGCGCTGGCGGATGCAAACGGTTCGCGCTGCGATGCGGCGATTTCGTGCATTCGCGCGAGATCCGCTACGTACACGAGATCGAGCGGCGCATTGCCCACAAAGTCCTGATAACCGGTCAGGCCCCGCAGATCGCTGGCGACGACCAGATCCAGGCAATGCTCGTGCGGATCGTAGCGATAGAGCCCGCGCGCTGAATTGCACGGCGTGGTGCCCAATGTGAACAGATGTTTCATGACAGCCTCATACGGGGCTTGACTCAGATCAAGCGGTGGTGGTCGTATTGCAGTGAAATGAACGGCCGGACTGGCCCTGAGCGTTTCACGCGAAGCGCGACGGTCCGATTGAGGAGAACGGAATGCGCGCGATGGTCTTCGACGGTAATGCGCTGCTGCGCGATATGCAGGTTCCGGACCCGGTACCCGCCGCCGGCGAGCTTCTGATCGACATTCACGCGTGCGGTGTCTGTCGGACCGATCTGCATCTGATCGATCACGAACTGCCGCATCCGAAACAGCCCGTGATTCCCGGCCATGAGATCGTCGGCACGGTCGCGGCGCTCGGTGCGGGGGTGACGGGCTTCACAGTCGGCGACCGGGTCGGTGTGCCGTGGGTCGGGCATACGTGCGGCCATTGCCGCTATTGCCTGTCCTCGCGGGAAAACCTGTGCGACGAACCGGGCTTCACCGGCTACACGCTCAATGGCGGCTATGCGGAGCGCACCGTCGCCGACAGCCGGTATTGTTTTCATCTGCCGGCGCAATATTCCGACATTGAAGCGGCTCCGCTCCTGTGTGCGGGGCTGATCGGTTATCGCACGCTCAGTATGGCGGGCGATACCCGATCAGCCCCGCGCATCGGCATTTACGGATTCGGCGCGGCCGCGCATATCGTCGCGCAGATTGCACGCCATCAGGGAAGGTCGGTGTATGCGTTCACGCGCCCCGGCGACGCCGCCGCACAGCAGTTGGCGCTGCGTCTCGGCGCTTCGTGGGCCGGCGGCAGCGATGAAGCGCCGCCGGACGAACTGGACGCGGCCTTGCTGTTCGCGCCAGTGGGCGCGCTGGTGCCGGTCGCGCTGAAGGCGGTTGCGAAGGGCGGGGTGGTCGTGTGCGGCGGTATTCACATGAGCGACATTCCGTCGTTTCCGTATGCGTTTCTGTGGGGCGAGCGGCGCGTCGTATCGGTCGCGAATCTGACGCGCGAGGACGGTTCCGCGTTCATGCGCATAGCGGAACAAACGCGGCTCGAAATCGCAACGACGACCTACGCGCTAGGCGATGCCAATCAGGCGCTCGCCGATCTGCGCGACGGAAAACTGACAGGCGCGGCGGTGCTGTCGATCCGCTGACACGCTGCGCCGGCAACCGCGGCGCAGCAAAAAAAGGCGGCCAACCGCGCCGCCTGAACACGCCTCTTTCGAGGAACTGCATGTTGTAGGTTATTCCGGCGCAAACCGTGGGCTCGCCCGCGCCCAATTGACCGCGAAGGATCATCCGACTAGACGCGGCCGAGGCCCTCGAGGTTGAGAATCCGGATCTGCTTGCCGTGCGTATCGACAAGGCCGTCTTTCTGAAATTTCGAAAACATGCGGCTGACGGTTTCGAGTTTCATCCCCAGGTAGCTGCCGATCTCCTCGCGGGTCATGCGCAAATTGAATGTGGCCGGCGAGTAGCCGCGTGTCTTGAGCCTTCCTGACAGGTTCAGCAGGAAGGCGGCGACCCGCTGGTCGGCGGACATCGTGCCGAGCAGCATCATGAGTGTCGCCTCGCGAACGATCTCGCCGCCCATCAGACGATGGACGTGCTGCTGCACCACCTTCACCTCGCGGCACATGACTTCGAGCAGATGAAACGGGATGATGCAAACGTTGCTGTCCTCGATGGCGATCGCGTCGCAACTGTGCCGGCCTGAGCAGACGCCGTCGAGACCGAGCGAATCGCCGGGCAAATGAAAGCCGGTGACCTGTTCGCGACCGTCGCGATGCATGACGACGGTCTTGAACGAGCCGGCGCGGACCGCATAGATGCTCTGGAACGAGTCGTTGGCGCGATATAGCGATTCACCGTGTTTGATGGTGCGCGAAACACAGATCAGCGACTCCATGCGCTCCAGTTCGGTTGGCGTCAGGCCTTGTGGCATGCAGATCGAGCGCAGCGAGCAGCTCGAGCAGCGTGCAACGGGACGGACCGGGACGGACGTTGCGAGCGCGGAATGGCCGGACGCCGGCAGCGGGACACGCTGGAGCGGCATGATTTCGGAATATTCGGCGACGTCAGACATGGTGTGCTCCTGTGTAATTGAGGCCACGTGCGCGACGCTCGTGGGCAATCCGCTTGATCGTGTCGCATGCAAGATCGAATTCGCTCGTCTTGTCGAAGAAGTACTGCGCGCCGGCCGCGAGGCACGCCTGCCTGAACCACGCGCCTGAATGATTCGTCAGCACGATCGTGATCGCGGGCGACATGCTCTGCGTGAGGCTATGCAGCAGTTCCATGCCGGTGCCGCCGGTCAGGCGCAAATCCATGACCACAACGTCGGCTTCGGTGGCGACGACACCGTCGATCGCGGTGCCTGGTTCCTCGGCTTCGCCGACAATCTCGACACCGTCGATCGCGCCGAAGCGCGCCGCCATCCGCTGTCTGATCGGGATCGCGTCTTCAACGAGGAAAACGCGCAGTGCCTGCTGGGACGGGCTTGAGTTCATGGTTCGAAGTATCGGCCGCGTCATCTCAAAATAAAATCGGCGGCGAACGAACTTCGGGTAGGCGAGTGCGAAGGTGTGTAGGGAATTTCCTACGCACGGCGAATGCGAAGATGTGGAAGGCGGATGTAGCCGCGCGACCGGCGAATTGATGTGACGATCCGATCTGGCGCTGCGGGCTGTGCGCCGCCCCGGAACTAGATTTCGTCGTCTTCTCCGAGCAGCTTGTGGCGCAGCGCGTAACGCACCAGCGCCGCTTCGTGCGGCATCTGCATTTTTTCGAGAATGCGCGTTTTATAGGTACTCACCGTTTTGCTGCTGACACACAATTCGATGGCGATTTCGGTGAGGGTTTGTCCTGCGGCGATGCGGCGGAACACATCGAACTCACGGTCGGACAGGCGCTGATGAGGCAACGTGTCGGCAGGCTCGTTCAGGCTCTGCGCAAAACGTTCGGCCATCGTGAGACTCACATAGACGCCCCCGGATGCGACTTTGCTGACCGCGGCGACCAGTTCGGCGCTGGCGCTCTCCTTGGTCAGATACCCCGATGCGCCCGCTTTGAAAGCGCGTACCGCATACTGCTGCTCCGCATGCATGGTGAGCACGAGGATCCGCAGTGGCGGCTTTTCGTCCTTGATCTGTTTGATCAGTTCGACGCCGTTTCGTCCCGGCATCGACAGGTCCAGCACGAGCACGTCGGCGACGTTCGAGCGGATTAGCGCAATCGTGCTGACGCCGTCATTGGCCTCGCCGACCACCTCGAAACCGCTTGCGCCTTGCAGGATATGCCGCAGGCCATCACGCACCAGGGCGTGGTCGTCGGCTATCAGCACTCGAATCATGTTTGCATCTCCTGCTGCTGCACCGCCAGTACCGGAAAAGTAACCGTCAGCGCAAAGCCCTTGTCATTGGAAGTGTGGATTTCGACGGTGCCGCCCAGCATGTGCGCACGCTCGCGGATACCGAGCAAGCCAAACGATTTTTCGGCGGAGGTGGGCGAGCGGTTCGCGCCATGTCCGTTGTCCGCGATTTGCAACACGCAAACACCCGCTTCGACGCGTACCGTCAGCGTGACGAGCGTCGCTTCCGCATGCCGGGCGACATTGGTCAGCGCTTCCTGCACGATGCGAAATAGCGTCGTCGCGCCCGTCGGTGTAAAGCTGGTGTCGCCGACTTCGATGTGGCGCTTCACATCGATGCCGTAGCGGTTTGTAAAGTCGTTGGCGAGCCATTCGATCGCCGGAATCAGACCGAGATCGTCGAGCATGACCGGGCGCAGATCGGCAGCGATCCGGCGCACCGAGGCGACCGTCGCATCGATCAGCCGGCGCATCTCACGCAGTTGCTGCAGCAATTGGGGCTGAGCGGTGGTTTCAATTGCCAGTTCAACCGACGAAATATCCATTTTAAGGGCAGTCAATTGCTGTCCAAGGTCGTCGTGCAGCTCGCGCGCGATGCGGGTCTTTTCTTCTTCACGGACGTTCTGGAGATTCGCCGAGAGTTCGCGCAACTCCTCGCGTGATTGACGCTGCGCATTTTCCGCTTTGACCCGCTCGGTGATGTCGCGCAGCATGACCGTGTACAGCTTGCCATCGCCGTCGCGGATCTGTGAGATCGACGCTTCGATAGGAAACTCTTCGCCGTTGCTCCGTAACCCGTACAACACACGCTGCCTGCCCATCTGTCGGTCGGAAACGCCGGTCACACCGAACTGTTCGACGTGGCGCTCGTGGCCCGCGCGAAAGCGCTCGGGAATGAAGCGCGATAGCGAGGTGCCGACCGCTTCCATCGCGGTGCAGCCAAAAACCTGTTCAGCCATTGGATTGAAGACGACGATGTTCTGTCGTTCGTCGACGATGATGATCGCTTCCATCGATGACCGGATGATCCCCATCATGCGAGCCTCGTTCAGGCTCGACTGGCTGCGCGCCTTGCTCGTCGCTACGGATTCACCGCCGCGTTCGCGGGCTATCAGGAAGGCAATGGCGCCGAACAGGCATGCAGCCGCGATGCCGGCGATCAGCGCCGTGGTTTCTGCAGATTCGTCCCCGGCTCGCAGATAGCGGCCGCTTGCCGTGTAGGACAGCGTGATAGGCACACCGCCGACGCGCAAGGTATCGGTTTTACGAAAGACGGGTGCCGTCTCGACAGGGTCGTCACCCCCGGCGGCGGACGAATAAAGCAGCGTGGCAGGGGCTCTAAATACCTGCAGGTCAATGCTTCGTTGCCGGCCGAGGACGTTATCGAATACACGGCCGGTGTCCAGAGCCGCCACCAGCAGCCGCTTGATGCCCGCGCGCCGCGCTTGTGGCGTGGGCGGCAATCCGGCGTCCGATCCGGCGTCCGAATACACGGGAAAATAGAGGTAAAGACGAGAGGGCGTGTTCGAGCCGATGTCGCCGAATGGCGCTGCGCCCGCGTCGAGCGCGCTTGCCCCTGTGTCGATGGCGCGCAGCAAGGCCGTACGGCTCGCGGGAGCGCTTGCCAGATCGTAGCCGACCGGCATCGCATCGGCGGTGGCCGGCGCCATCTGGGTCACCGGCGCGACCGGTTGCGGCGTGGCGGCCTGTCCGGCCACGACTTTACCGGCGCCGCCCGTCAGGCGGGCGACACCGGCGGCGTCGACATCGGCATAGCCCAGCGCGCGCACAATGGACGGCGTTTCGTCCAGATCGAGTTGCGCGACATATCGGCGCCAGGCATCGGCATTGACCGCCGGCGCGACGGAGAGCAAGCCTCGCGTGTCGCGCAGCAGCGCTTCGCCGGTGGCGAACTCACGCTGCAGATCAGTGGTGATGTGTGCAGTACGCTGATCGAAGCGGCTGTTGGCGGCGCGCAATGATTGCTCGCCGACCCAGCGCCACGCGCCGAGGGCAATCACAAGGACGACAGCAAATATGACCGCCGCGATAAACGCGGGGCGCCGCTCAGGCGGCACAATCCGCATGTGCAGAGGTAATTTTTTAGCGACGGGCGTCTTACCGCGAAAGGGCATGTGCGCCTCATTGGAGGGTGGACGATCCGCAACGCTGACTGATGGCGCAGGCGTGGCGCGGACCGGGATACGTCACCGTGATTTTCTTTGATTGCGACCAACCGGTGCCAACCGGTATACCGCGTGCGCTGCCTATTGTGCGCGATCCGCACGGATCGTGCCAGTATCCTGCGAATTCGCCTGCAAGCTGCGCAGTGCACGAACGTGGGCGGACGGCAAGCCTTCGGCGCTTGATCCTCGTCAAGCGCATTCCGAGTTGCGAACTGCAGACTGAAAGTTCGTCGCCACTGTCGCCACTAATCACTGCAGCCGTTCAGGACGGGTGCGCGTTCAAGGAGAAGGTCATGTACAAACGGATTCTCGTCGCAATCGACGGCAGCCAGGCCGCGAAGCTCGCGCTCGAGGAAGCGCTAAAAATCGCCCAAGCCGCGCAGGCGACGGTGACGGCGGTATTTGTCGCTGAACATGCTGCGCAAATGGTCGATATAGGAACCGGGTTGGTCGACGAGCAGACGCGCGGTACAGCGGCCACCGAAGCCGCGCTGGCGACGCTCGAAGATGCCCGCGCGCTTTTTGAACAGCGCAACGTGCGCGGATTGACACGGTCGATTGACGCGTACGGCGAAGACATCGTCACCGTCCTTTGCCGTGTGGCGGAAGAGTGCGAAGCCGATCTCGTCGTAATGGGCACACATGGGCGGCATGGCATCGGCCGGATGTTGCTCGGCAGTGTCGCCGAGGCGTTTTTGCGGCGTGCAGGGATGCCCGTTCTGTTGGTTCGGCGCGAACGGGACATGGACGAGATCCCGTCGAGCCTCTAATAGGGTATGGGTAAGGATTCGCGCAATTCCTGAATTGTCCGATCAGTGCGACATGAGGACCGGCGCGGTCATCGACTGAAGCATGGTCCGTGTGACGCCGCCGAGCAGCCGTTCCTGTGTGCGCGCATGCCCGTATGCACCCATCACCAGCAGATCGATATGATGATCGGCCAGCATGTTCAGCAGCAGCGCACCAGTGGGGACGCCGGCCACCTTGGGCGCGGCCGAAAATCCCGCCTGAATGCCGTGCCGCTCGAGCCACGCGGCGACGTCGATGCCGGCTGGCGCTTCACTATCCGGGTGCCGCTGCAAGGTCATTACGGTAACGAATTTCGCGCGTTTGATCAGCGGCAGGGCATCGGCCATCGCCCGGGCGCTCTCGCGGCTGCCGTCCCACGCGATCATGACGTTTTCGGCAAACGAACGGACAGCCCCGGCATAAGGCAGCACAATGGCGGGGCGGCCCGAGGCCATCAGCACGTCCTCGACAAAGTGGCGTGCAATATAGGACGAAGGGTCGTCTGGATCATACTGGCCGAGGATCAGGAGGTCGGCGTGGCGCGCGTGCAGGACCGCCGCGTCTACCGCGGGTCCTCCCGGCGCCCGCCATTCCACGCTGCGCCCGGCGCGTTCGCCCGCCGCCAGGAAACGCGCTTGCGCGCCTTTGAGGTTGACATCGCGTTGCGCTTCGCGAGTCGCGGCCCACGCGCGGTCGCCGTGAAGAAACATCGGCTGCGTCAGATCCTGACAAACCACGTACAGGCCGATCAGATGCGCGTCGTGCCGGCTGGCCAGTTCAAGCGCGAATTCGATCCGCGCGGCGCTATGGGTGCTGTCGTCGAGATGCACCAGCAGTGTTTTGCAGTTCATGACGGTTCCTTGATCGTTTCGGCCACCTGCGCGCCGCTGGCCGCGGGTTTGGCGCTGTGCGCCGGGATCATCAGCACCGCACACTGCGCGACGCGCAGAAAACGTTCGGCGACACTGCCGAGTACCAGCCGCTGGAAGCCCCGCCGCCCGTGCGTGCCCATCACCACCAGGTCGGCCTTGAAATCGCTTGCCGCGCGCAGTATGCAATGCGCGATGTCGTCGCCCGCCGGCTCGGTTTCGATGATGCGCGGCGTGCCCTGCACGTCGGCTCGCTTCATGCTCGCAACGGCGTCGTCGATTACATGCGCGCCTTCCTCGAGCAGCGCATTGCGGACATAGGACGGGTCGTAACCGGGCACGTCATACGACAGTAACGGGACGTCTACGACAAAAAGGGGCTGCAGTTTTGCGTCGGCGTCGTGCGCGAGCTGCAATGCTGCGTCGAGGGCGCGCGTGGACGTTTCACTGCCGTCGACGGCGACCAGAATCTGTTGATGCATGGCGAATGCTCCTGAATAGGGCAGACTGGAGGCCCAGGTTCATCAATGCGACATCAGTACCGGCACGGTCATCGATTTGAGGATCGTGCGGGTCGCTCCGCCCATCATCAGTTCCTGCCAGCGGGCATGGCCATAGCCGCCCATCACGAGCAGATCCGCGCCGATCGCGGCCGCCTGCGACAACAACGCGTCGCCGATAGACGCGCCGCTGCCGGCCTCGATATCCTTGAGTTCGACGTTGACGCCGTGCCGGGCGATGAGCGTCGCGATATCCGCGCCCGGAATGCGTGGGCGCGGCTCGCCAAGCGCGCCGTTGACGGTGACGACCGTGGTGGTTTTCGCCGCGCGCATGAACGGCAGCGCATCGTGGACCGCGCGGGTGGCTTCGCGACTGCCGTCCCAGCCGACCATTACGTGTGTACCGGGCGACGTGACGCCGCTGGCGTAAGGCACCAGTAACACCGGACGGCCTGCGGACATGATCAGGTTCTCGGGGAAAAAGTCGCCAACGTACGATTCCGGATCGTGCGGGTCGTCCTGCCCGGCGATGATCAGATCGGCGCACCGGCCACGATGCGGCACGGCGAGGTTGGCCGGGGCGTCGACGGCGATCCACTCGCCGGCAACCTCGGCGCGGCTCAGTTCCGCATGAAAGAGCCGCTCGAGCGCGCCGCGGCGTTCCGCGCGCAGCTGTTCGTGCGTCCCGTAGTATTCGGCAGTTCCGGCCATCACGTAGAGCGAGCGCGGATCGGGCGTGAACACGGCAAACACGCCGGTCAGATGGGCGTCGAACTGCCTGGCGAGCCGCAGGGCGAGTTCGAGCCGGGGATGCGCGCGCCGACTCGTATCCAGATGAACGACGATGGTCTTGTAGGTCATTGCAACGCTCCAGAAGTGGATGAGTGGCGTATGAACGTGTGATCTGAGTCTATGAGCCGGGTAGGCGCCGGCGTTGATTCAGATCAACGGTGCGGTAGCGCGCGACACTTCTTCCGGCCGCGCCGACGGCGATCTCCTGTCAGGCCATCTGGCTGATCGTTTTGCGGAATCGCCGTAGAGATATGGCAAATAGCACGGCACCGATCAGCAGCAATGCAAGGAATGGCTTCCATACGACGTCCATGCCGGCACCGCGGTACAGGATGGCCTGGCCAAGTTCGACGAAATGAGTGGTCGGCGCGGCCAGCATCACGTCCTGCACCAGCTTCGGCATGCTTTCGCGCGGCGTCAGGCTGCCGGAGAGCAGTTCCAGCGGCAGCAATACCGGCACCATCAGCATTCCGAACTGCGGCATGCTGCGTGCAAGCGTCGCCATGAAGATGCCCATCGACGTGGTGGCGAACAGGTGCAGCGCGGTGCCAACCATAAAGAGCGCGACCGAGCCTTCGATCGGCACATGCAGCGCGCCACGCACGATGAAGGTCAGCGAAAACACGACGGCCAGCATGACCACGAGCCCCATCGACCAGACTTTAGCCAGCATGATTTCCGCCGGAGTCACGGGCATGACCAGCAGATGCTCGATGGTGCCGTGCTCGCGCTCGCGGATCAGCGCGGCGCCGGTCAGAATGATCGACAGCATGGTGACGTTGTTGATGATTTCCATTAAAGCGCCGAACCAGGCGTGATCGAGATTGGGGTTAAAGCGCATGTGCATCGCCAGATCCACGGGCGGGGGGGCGTTGTCCCT
>WNGR01008653.1_pt1 | contig 41814 bp, 40 predicted proteins | sample 5407581 | NCBI WGS metagenome assembly WNGR01 (sample SAMN13153383, study PRJNA577476) | soil metagenome | isolation source: 80 cm soil or saprolite under Garry oak tree replicate 2 | place: USA:California | collected 2016-06-15 | reverse complement strand
GACGCGATCCTGCAGACCTGCCGCGAGCGGGCGCGGCCGGTGGTGCTCACCGCCATGACCGCGATCCTCGGCGTGCTGCCGATCGCCTTCGGCGTCAACGTCGAGTTCCTCGCCCGCGAGGTCACCGTCGGCGCCCCGGCGACCCAATGGTGGATCGCCCTCTCCACCGCCATCGTCTTCGGCCTCGGCTTCGCGACCGTGCTGACGCTCGTGGTGACGCCCGCGGCGCTGATGGCGATCGAGCAGCTGCGCGAGCGACGGCTGCGCTGGGCAGCGGCGCTGCGCGGGCGGATGGCGGTGTGGGGCAAGTCATAAGTGGGGGGATCCCGATGCGTTCCGAGCCCCTTGGCCGCGGAAACTGCAAGTTACGGCAGCTGTAGGGAACGCCGCTGCATTATTCGCGGTCGTGTCCGCCATCCATTCGATCCCCGTTCCGCGCGAAGCGCGCTCAAACTCTCCACCGCGGCCATCATCCTCGTCCGCAAGGGGCCCGCTCCAAACCTGCTTCCCGGCTGCCTCGTAGTACCGTTCCCTTTGCGCGGCCGGCGTTATATCCTGATCCGGCGATCTGAACGTCGCGCGCATTGCGATCAGGCAAGCGATCCGACAACGCTGGGAGAATGATCATGGCGTATCGAAGCACGTTTGAGGGGCTCGCATTGGCCGCCGTGCTGATGGCGACGGTCGGCGGCGCCCAGGCCGAGGACAAGAAATACCCCGACTGGAAAGGCGAGTGGGAGGCCATCTTCGCACGTATGCCAGGCCAGCAATTAAGGTTCGATCCGAGCAAGCCTTATGGGGTGCGCCAGGAGGCTCCCCTGACGGAAGAATACAAGAAGATTCACGAGGAAAACCTGGCCGAGGTGGCCCGGGGCAGTCAGGGCCTTTTCCTGGATCATGCCTCATGCTTCCCGGCCGGGATGCCGACCATGATGTCGGCAGGTACGCACGAATACATCATAACGCCGGAAACAACCTATATCTCGGCCGGCACCGACCTTCGTCGGATTTTTACCGATGGACGCCCTTGGCCCGAGGACCTGGAACCGACCTATCAAGGCTTTTCGATCGGCAAGTGGATCGATGAGGACGGCGACGGTGTCTATGATGTGCTTGAAGTCGAGACCCGCGGCCCGTTCAAGGGGCCTCGCACTTACGACGCGTCGGGGCTTCCTCTGCACTTCGACAACGAATCGACCTTCAAGGAAAGAATTTTTATCGACAAGAACAATCCGAACATTCTGCATGACGTGATCACCGTATTCGATCACGCGTTGACGCGGCCTTGGACCGTCGACAAAACATACCGGCACGGCACGAAGAAATATCCAAACTGGAGCCGGATCACGTGCTTGGAAGGGACCGGTTACGTCACCATCGGCAAGGAATACTATCTGATGAGCGGGGACGGGTATTTGATGCCTACCACGAAGGGGCAGTTACCGCCTGACACGAGGTACTTCCCGCAAGTGCAGAAGTGAGGGCCGCGCGGCCGAAGACGCAGCAGCCTAGAAGCTGCGGGTCGTCCTATGGAGGGAGCAACGGATGATGTCAGTGTTCGCGGAGACGGTTCGTGGGACCTGCGCCCGGGCTGCGCAGTGGCTTGGGGTATTTGCCGGTAGCGCATTCATCGCGGTATGTGCCGATGGCAGCGCGCTCGCCCAGACAAGCGGAAAGATTCCGGAGCTCTCCTCGATCACGTTCAAGTGGGTTCGGGTGCGGGCGGACGGCCGCAACGCCCTCTACGGCGACGGCTGGCTCGATCCACCTGCCGGGCTGCGTGGGCCAATCAAGGCCCATCCCGACCATCCGCTCCGCGGCAATCAGGATCGGGGCCCGGGCCAGCAAGTGACCCTCGCCATCGGTAATCACATGGACCCGATTCTCAAGCCCTGGGCGGCTGAGCAAATGCGGGTATCCAACGAGGAGGTGCTCTCCGGCAAGCGGGGGATGCCGTTCCTGGCCACGTCGCGCTGCTATCCCGGGGGCGTTCCCGGTCAACTGCTATGGACGACGGAGCCGTTGTTCTTCGTGCAAAAACCGAAGTTGGTCCACATGTTGTGGGTGCGCGACGCTCTCTCGCGCCGCATCTACATGACCGACAAGCACTCCGAATACGTGAAACCGTCGTGGTTTGGCGAATCGATCGGCCGCTACGAGAACGGCGAGCTGGTCGTCGACACCATCGGCCTATCCGCGAAAATGAGCTTCCTCGACATGTTCCGCACGCCGCACTCGGAAAAGCTGCATGTGACGGAGCGCTTCAAGCTGACGACGGACGAGCAATTCCTCGAAGCCTTGGTCAAAATCGAGGACGAGGACACATTCAACGAACCCATGTACATGGCGGCGCGCTGGCGCAAACAAGCAGCCGAGTGGCAGGAGTTCATCTGTGCCGAGAACAATAGTGACCGCTTCGGGCACAATTTGTTCCCGCTCCCGGAAGCGAAGAAATTGGATTTCTGAGGGCGATAACGTCCGGTCGCCGGTCTGGTTTTGTCGACGACGACGGTCTTGCCGCGCAGCTCCGCGTAGGACCCGATCTCGGGCTGGACGAAGGTGCGGTTGTAGCCATTGTTGTCGCCGGTCACGATGACGGCATCGACCTTGGCAAGCTCCACCATCGCGACCGTATTATCGACCGCGGTTTCCGCGATCTGGATCCCATAACGATCCCATGGAGCTGCGAGGCCGCCCGCGCGGCGGCCTCGATCATGTTGGGCAATGAGATGCGCCGGATTCGTCCGGCCTACCCCAACAACCGCCCCCTGGCCTCCGACAGTTCGGGTTTGGAGCAACGGCAGCGGTCAGGTGCGGACAAGCCTGGGGATTTGGACGCCTTTTCCCCCGGTATCTGCTTCGTCTTCGGTCGCATTCTGGTGCGCGACCACCACCGATTTCGCTTCCGCCAGGGTGGCATTGCGCCAGCGAATCTCGACGTGTTGCACGCCGCTGATGCTCTCGACGGACCGGAAGTCTTCGACCCGGAGGAGGAAAGCGGCCGGCACTTTGTCGTCCTTGGGGGTTGCTGCGCAGTGAAAATCGACCTTGCCGGTGGGCTGCCACTCGCTGGTCGCGGTGACGATTTCTTCCGGCTTCATTTCTCTGCGCCACCACAGGTACAGCATCGCCACAGCGATTGCACTCGCGGCCAAAAGCAAGGTCCCCAAGATCCAGGGATCAGCTAGATAATCTGACATGGCACTCTCCCGTCATACCGAGACCCGCAACTCTGTCTTTATCAGTTCTTCCACGACGCGCTTTTCGTACCGACCACCTGGTGGGGCACGATGGCTGTCAACAGGTCTGCTTGCAGACAAAGGTCGGGTCTTCTCGTCTCCGTTGTTCTTCCAAAGCGCGGCACTCGGCATCCCTTCGAGGGGATCGCAAGTGCGTAGTGGCTGAACTATCGAGGAGTCCAAACGGCATCAACAACAGGATTGTGAAGCAATGAACGGTTATGGTTAATCGGTAGGGTTAACGTATGCCGATGTCGTTGCAAAACGCCGTCCCCGACGGCCAAAAGGGCCCCATATTTGACCATTTGCTGGTTGCAGGCCGCTTCGTTCGAATGCTTCGTATCTTGTTAACCATATAGCGGGGAACAGATAGGTCCTACTTCACAAAAAGCGCCATCGCTTCGTCCGCCAGCACCCCTCCCGTGATCGAGATCGGGACGAAGGTTGCCTTCGCGGCGACATCGGCGCTCGATAACATGATCTGATCGATCCTGGTGGCAAGCTGCGCCACGGAGGCGGCAAAGACCAGCCGGCCGACGCGGCTCCAGAGAATGGCGCCCATGCACATCGCGCAGGGTTCGCCGGACGTATAGAGCGTGCTCCCCCGGAGCGCGGCGGCGCCATGATCGGCGAGACATCGCCGGATCGCAACCATTTCGCCGTGCGCTGTCGGGTCGTTGTTTGTGCGTCCGAGATTGCGCCCGCGCGCCACCACCATGCCGTCGCGCACGATCACCGCCCCGAATGGGAAGTCGCCCTGCCGCGCCTCCTCGAGCGCGATCCGCATGAACCGCTCGTCCTCGGACGAGCCCGAATTGCGCACTTCCGCGAATGAGGCCGAAGGCAGCACGGCCACGCACGCGAACCCGGCGATGAATGAACGTCTGCTTCGACGCAAGGTCGCGTGCTCGAAAGCGCAATCTCTATGGCAACGCATTGTCGGGACCCGCATGGGACATGCTCAGGCGTTCAGCTGTCGGTCCAAAGCACTTGCGGAATGATGAATGCGCCGCCGGCTCGCTCGTTAAATGGTGACAATGTTAACGAGGGGAGAACGGGCCGTGCGCAAGTGCGGCTGCTACGCTGCGCCCGGGACACAAAGCTCACTCCGGCGTAATCCCCGCGTCCTTCACCACCTGCGCCCATTTCCTGATCTCGGCGGGGATGAATCTTTCGAGCTCGTCCGGCGTGCTCGTCAGCGGATCGATCGCAAGCGTTTGCAGCTTGTCCGCAACGTCGGCGCGTTTGAGCTGGGCCATGAGGACCTGGCTGATCTTGTCGATGATCGGGCGCGGCGTGCCGGCGCGCGCCACCACCGAGAACCAGCCGGTCCCCGAATAGCCGGGAAGTCCGGCTTCGGCGATGGTCGGAAGATCGGGCATGGCCTTGATCCTCCCCGGGGAGGTCACGCCATAGGCCTTCACCTTTCCTTCCTTGATCATCGGGATGGCGACCGCGAGGTCGACCATCATCATGTGGATCTGGCCGCTCACCACGTCGGTCAGCGCGGGGGCGCTGCCCCGATAGGGCACATGCTGGGCCTTCGCATCGATCATCTTCAGGAACATTTCCATGAACAGATGATGCGGGGTCGAGGCGCCCGAGGTGCCGTAGCTCAGCTGACCGGATTTGCTCTTGATCAGCGCGATCAGAGCGGGAAGCGAGTCGGCGCCGAGCGCAGGATTGGCGACCAGCGCAAACTGGGCTGAGCCGACAAGACCGATCGGCGCGAAATCCTTCACCGTGTCATAGGGCAGCGACTTGTAGACGCTCGGACCGATGGCGAGCGTGGTGACCGGCGCCAGCAGCAGCATGTATCCGTCGGGCGGGGATTTGGCGACCGCGGCGGCGGCGATCACGGTGCCCGCGCCGGTGCGGTTCTCGACGATGAACGGCTGCTTGAGCTTGTCCTGCAGCTCCTGCGCCAGCATGCGCGTGAGGATGTCGGTTCCGCCGCCGGCCGGGAACGGGCAGACGAAGGTCACGGTCCGCTGCGGATAGTCCTGGGCGCCGCCCGGCGAGCCGATCGAAAAGGCGACGAGGGCGAGCCCCAGAGACAGTGCAATAGCCGCTCGATTCATGTCCTCACCCTAGTGCGTGGCCCGCGCTCATCCTTGAAGGGCCAATTCAGTTTCATCGGCATAATCACCGGGCATATCTTTGTCGGCCACCACCAGCTCGTGTTCGAGGGCCGGCGCAGGTTACTACGAGCAAGCTATCAGAGGGAGAAAGAGACGGCGGCGGTTTTTACCTCTCCCCGCTTGCGGGGAGAGAGCCTGCCCTCGGGCTTGACCCGAGGGTCGGATTGCGCGCGCCTTCGCGCGCAATCCGGGTGAGGGGGCTCTCCGCAGGCTCAGTGCTGCGAGTGTCCCCCAAGACCCAGCAAGCGGGGAGAAGGGGATCGTGTCAGAGATCAGGGTGCGGCGAATGTTGAGCCGCCAACGCAGATCCGATGACCTCAAGAAGGCCCTCGGTGTTGCGCAGCACATCGTTGTTCCAGAAGCGCAAGACACGGTAGCGATGCTCGGCGAGCCAATCGTTTGCGTGCGGCGTAACGTTGGTTGTATGTTGATGACCGTCGACTATGTCAGTTCCGCTACAACAGTCGGCAGAATGCAGATATCTTCGGAACGGCGATCAACGGATGCTGATAAAAACCCGCATACCCGAACTTTTTCTGGGGGCGTTGATGGCTGTGGCCGTTTTCGGGATGGGCTTTGTTTTCGGCTCATTACCACAGTCTGGTAACTCGACACAGAATCAAAGCGCCGCAAAATCCCAGGACGCCGGCGCCGAGTACAAAGAGCAAAAAAATTGGTGGAATGATGCCGTCGCCGATTTCACTCTCGGGCTTGTCCTTGTTGGACTGTTTCAAGCTGGCCTCTTCTATGTCCAGTTGCGGTTGATCCGCAAAAGCATGATTGATGCTGAAATAGCGGCCAAAGCTGCCAAAGATGCCGCCGACGCGTCGAAAATCCAGGCCAATGTCGCGAAAGCAACGCTCGCGAGCGTTCAGCGGCCGTACATCTTTGTTTTCGGAATTGATAGGCTTATGACCCGAGACGATGTTGCCTCAGTAACCCCATTCGTCGAATATGTTGTCGCCAATTACGGTCAAACTCCTGCTATCATCGAAAATGTAGGGGCCGGTTTCCATGAGGGACAAACCCCCGATGTGCCCATCAGAGTAGACGACGACCACAATCTCTTTGTCTCGCCAATTTTGGAGCCCAGGGAACGGCGCAGCGCCTTGAAAGAGCTCCGTCCGGAGGCCTTCATTGCAGAGGATTTGGGGGTGATCGTCGATCTCGCTACGAGTACAACTTATCCGTCCCCAAAATTGCGCCAAACCAAGATTTGTTTTTTCGCGTTATTGTCTACTACCGAGGTCCTTTCTCGGACGGACACAAAACCAGCGCGTGCTGGCGCTACCATCAGTCCCTCGGACACTTCGTCCAATGCGGCGGTAGAGATTACAATTACACAGAATAGAACCAGCGGGAGCCAGCCGTGTCGGCCCGCGCGGCCACTACAAAACTCGCGTCGGAGAATTTTATGATTGAAAAGGAACGATTTGACGCCCTCATTAAGTTGGCCGAATTTCGCCAAGCGAGAGATCGATCACGGCGCGAATTGGAATGGAAGTTTTCTGTTGCATTATGGGCGCTTTTGGCGGCGTCCCCTGTCTACATCACGAAGCGCCCCAACGATTTACTTTTGGCATTTGTCCTTGTCTTGATTAACTTCATTTACGCATTTCTTTGGGCCAACGAAACACGGATTAGAAACAGAATGGACGTGGAAATCGCCTTTTATTACCTAGAACAGGCAGAGAAACTGATCGACCCTGCTATTAACTCACGAAAGAAGCCAAAATGGATTCAGGGCGGGCCTTTCAATCGTAGCCACTGGTACAAATTCTGGGAGGACCTTTGGTCGACTGGTCTCCAAATCGTCGTAACAGTGGCACTTTCTTTATCTGCTTGGTTTCTAATTGGAAGCGAGATCATAAAGGGTGCTGGAAATTAAAAATGTCAAACTGACACACTACCGATCGTTGGCACCGCGCATTTGGAGATCCCTCACCCGCCGCACTGCGACGCGGCGACCTCTCCCCCGCGGAAATAGGTCGCTTTGGACCGTCAAGCGAGACACATCTTGCACAAGTGCCGCCTATCAATTACAACCAAGCGCAGGAAAGGCGGCGTAACTTCTTGAGCGATTAGCTTCCGGGGGGCAACAATGCTGCATCGGCTTCGGAAATTCATCGGCGTCAAAAAGAACCGCGACCTTATATCCTGGCTGGGCGGCGGTGTGGTCGTTGCGGCCGGAGGCATCTGGGCCGTTGTCACGTTCTTCGTTTCTCACGATGACAAGAGATCCGGCCCGTCTACGACGACCGTCATAAACCAGTCGGGACCGGGAATTGCATCAGGGCGCGACACAGTCGTCAACGCTCCCATCAATTTAGGCCTCGATGAGAAGAAGACTGGGCAACAAATCGCCGAAGCTCAAAAGCCGCTAGAGGACAAGCTTGAAAAACTCGCCGCTCAGGTCGCCCGCGACAAGGGCGTGGAGATCGCGCCGTTGCGCGCCATCCTCCTCAAGATTGGCGAAGCCGGTGTCCGCGACGAAGACATCGCCAAGCGTCTAGATGAGAAGGCCGACGAACTGGTCAAGCTTCGCGAGGAGGTTGCCCGACTGCGTCGGGGTCCTGCAGAGCTGGCGTCATTTGCACAACAAGCCCAGGTACTCATCGACAAGGGCGATTTTGACGGAGCACGCGCTGCTCTGGCCGCCGGCCGGGCGGCAGCCCGCGCTCTGCGCGAGCAATCGACCCTTCATGAGGTTGAGTTTCTGGCACAGGAAGCCAAGGTCGATCATCTGCAACTCGCTTACCGGGATGCGGCAGGGAAATATAGCGAAGCGGCGAGCATTATCGCGGCTGTTGATCAGCGAAAGCAATGGGAATTCGTATTGGCGCAAGCGAATGAATTGTCCAGCCAGGGTGACGAATTCGGTGACAACGCCGCGCTTACCGACGCTATCGATGTGTATGGCAATGGGCTCCTGCTGGCCCCCCGCGCACAACGACCGCTCGACTGGGCCATGACCCAGAACAATCTGGGCATTGCGCTGCAAACCCTCGGGGCGCGCGAGAGCGGGGCGGCGAAGCTCGACAAGGCCGTCGTCGCCTATCGCGAGGCGCTCAAGGAAAGGACCCGCGAGCGCGTGCCGCTCGGTTGGGCCGCGACCCAGAACAATCTGGCCAATGCGCTGCAAGCCCTCGGCGAGCGCGAGAGCGGGACGGCGAAGCTCGACGAGGCGGTCGCCGCCTATCGCGAGGCGCTCAAGGAATGGACCCACGAGCGCGTGCCGCTCGAATGGGCCACGACCCAGAACAATCTGGGCAATGCGCTGCAAGCCCTCGGGGAGCGCGAGAGCGGGACGGCAAAGCTCGACGAGGCGGTCGCCGCCTATCGCGAGGCGCTCAAGGAATTGACCCGCGAGCGCGTGCCGCTCCAATGGGCCACGACCCAGAACAATCTGGGCATTGCGCTGCGAGCCCTCGGGGAGCGCGAGAGCGGGACGGCGAAGCTCGACGAGGCCGTCATCGCCTATCGCGAGGCGCTCAAGGAAAGGACCCGCGAGCGCGTGCCGCTCCAATGGGCCAGGACCCAGAACAACCTCATGGCCACGGCGACGCATGGGGGAGCCGTGCTCTCGGTCGGCGCCTCGGCGGGGACGGCGGCGCTGATGCCGCTCGATCGGCCGCTCGATGTCCTCGAACGCGCGGACCGCGCCATGTATGCCCGCAAGGCCGTGCGCAACGGGAGGACGGCCGCCGAGTGATCCGTTTTCGCGGCGGCGCGCCCCTTGGACGCAGGCTTCTAAAGGTTATGCACCGCATGGTAGGAAGGACCGGACAAAACTCCGGCTACGACCATGACCGAACGGCTTGTTGCCTGGCGCACTCCTCTCGTCATTCTGCTGTGTGGTTGCCTGATCGGCATGCTCGGATTTGGCGCCCGCTCCGGGCTCGGCTTCTTCCTGACGCCGATGTCGAGCGCCTATGGCTGGGGCCGCGACGTGTTCGGGCTTGCGCTCGCGATCCAGATGCTGTTGTGGGGCGCGGCGCAGCCGGTCGCCGGCGCCTGGGCCGATCGCTATGGTGCGCCGCTGATCCTGAGCATTGGCGCGGTCCTCTACGGGCTCGGCCTTGCCTTGATGGCCTATTCCACGACGCCGATGGCGCTCGACATCGCCGCCGGCGTGATCATCGGCTTTGGACTCGCCGGCTCCTCGTTCACGCTGGTGATCGGCGCGTTCGGCAAGCTGATGCCGCCGGAATGGCGCACGCTCGCTTTCGGCGCCGGAACGGCCGCCGGCTCGTTCGGGCAGTTCCTGTTCTCGCCGCTCGCGGTGGCGCTGATCGATCGGTTCGGCTGGCAGCATACTCTGGTGATCTTCGCCGCCACTGTGCTGCTGATCATCCCGCTCTCGCTCGCGCTGGTCGTCCCGCGCGCCGGCCCCGGCATGACAGCGGGCATGCCCGCCCGCGAATCCGCTACCCAGGCGCTGGCCGAGGCGCTTGGCCACAAAAGCTACGTGCTGTTGACGCTCGGCTTCTTCACCTGCGGCTTTCAGATCTTCTTCATCGCCGTGCATTTGCCGGCCTATCTGGTCGACCGCGGGCTGCCCGCCGAGGTGGGCGGGTGGACGCTGGGGATCATCGGATTGTTCAACATCATCGGCGCGATCTCGGCGGGTTGGCTCTCCGCCAAGATGCCGAAGCGTTACATCCTGTCGGTCATCTATTTGGGGCGGGCGCTCGCGATCCTGATCTATATCATGCTGCCGACAAGCATCGTGGTGACCCTGATCTTCGGCGCCGTGATGGGCCTGCTCTGGCTCTCCACCGTGCCGCCGACCTCCGGCATCGTGGCGGTGATGTTCGGCACGCGCTGGCTCGCCATGCTGTTCGGCTTCGTCTTTTTCAGTCACCAGGTCGGCGGCTTCCTTGGGGTCTGGCTCGGCGGCCTGCTGTTCGAGCGCACCGGCTCCTACGATTGGGTCTGGTGGCTTTCCATCCTGCTCGGCTTGCTCTCGGCGGTGGTCAATCTCCCGATCGTCGAGAAGCCGATGACGCGTCCGGTGGTCGCAGCGACGTGAACGCGCTGAAAAGAATGTCCGCTGCCGTGCCTGTCAATCGGCGGCGGACACGCCGGCGTGCAGGGCCAGTGGGGCAATTGGGTGCTCGGCGCCGAAGCCTCGTTCAACTTGACTCATCTTCATCAGAGCAAAACGAGCGTGCTGCGACCCCCGTCGTTCAAGACCTTCGAGCTCGACGACATCGGCAGCTTGGTCGGGAAGGTCGGGTACGCCGCCAACAACTGGCTGATCTACGCGAAGGGCGGCTGGGCGGATGCGAACATCCGCACCGAGGGCACCAACCCGCTCAATGGCGTGACCGCGGCCCCGCGCGAATGGGCGAGCGGCTGGACGGTCGGCGGCGGCGTCGATTACCTGGTCGCCACCAACTGGATCCTCGGTCTCGACTTCAACTACTACAATATCGAGTTCGACCGCTCCGCGATCGCCAGCAACGGCCTCACCACCACCTGGTCGAACGCCAGCGCGAACGTGTACGCCGTGATGGGACGCCTCAGCTACAAGTTCGGCTCGTGACGACCGTTCGGAGGTTCGCCGTCGCAGGGGGATGATCTGCACCCCGACCGGTAGAGCACTGTCGCCAGCATCGATCGGGGCCACTGTCGCCGGCAGGCCGGCCGCCGTCGCAATGCCCGGCCACATGGACTGGTCACGATAGCGATAGGTCTTGCCGTCGATCTCGATCTGGCGGCTGTCCTGGTCCGGATTAGGCTCGCGGCGGCCCCCGCCATTGCCTGACGACGATCGATCTCTTGCGGCACGAGGCTCTCCATCGTTGTGTGCGGCGTCCGCGCGTCAGCCGATCGCCAACCTGGACGGTTGTGGAGCCACATAGCATTGTTCTCCGGGCCATCATGAGGGCGTAGAGATAGTCCAGCTGTTCTGTTAAGAATAGGGGAACGCTCGATTGAGATGGAAATGGGCATCGCTCAGACCCGCATCAGGGTACGCCCGCCGCCGTCGATCACCTCGGATGACGAGCTCAGGAAACAATCTAGCGAGGGAACGCTATGGCAGTAGATCTTACGGTGAATGGAGTGCGGCATTCAGTCGACGTAGCGCCTGAAACTCCGCTACTCTGGGTGATCCGCGATCAGCTCGGGCTCACAGGTACCAAATTCAGCTGCGGCATTTCCCAATGCGGCGCCTGTACTCTGCACATCGACGGTCAACCAGTTCGCTCCTGCAGCGTTCCGGTCTCGACCGCGGTCGGTAAGGCCGTGACCACCATCGAAGGCTTGTCGCCTGATGGGACCCATCCCGTGCAGCTCGCTTGGATCGAGCTCGACGTACCGCAATGTGGCTACTGCCAATCGGGCATGATCATGAGCGTTGTGGCTCTGCTTAACAGACGGCCAAATCCGACCGATACGGAGATCGACGCTGAGATTACCAATGCCTGCCGTTGCAGCACTTACCACCGCGTCCGTCAGGCGATCCGACTGGCCGCCTCCAGGATGTCGGCGGGAGGGAGGACCCTATAATGATCAACAACAACAACGATCTCACTCAGCCGAACCTTTCTCGGCGTGATCTTCTGTCCACAGCCGCTGCTGCAACGGGCGCGCTCGTTGTCAGCTTCTGGATGCCGCAGCGGGCTCCGGCCCAAACCATAAATCCGGAAGGTGCCGCATGGGCCATCGAACCCGCGGTCGACGAAGTCAACGCCTGGGTTGTCATCGCGCCCGACGATACCGTGACCATCCGTATCGCCCAGACCGAGCTCGGCCAGGGTGTGTGGACCTCCAATGCCATGATGGTGTGCGAGGAACTACAATGCGACTGGAGCAAGGTCCGGCCGCAATACGCTTCCGTCAATCGTGACGGCCAGGAAATGGCGCCAGAATGGACGCTCAAGGTTATGGGCAAGGGCGCCACTGACCCCTTCGGCGGTGGCGAGCCCCAGTTCGGCAGCCGCGAGCGGACCGGCTCGAGCGGGATCCCGAACAGCCTTTACCGGCGCATGCGGACCAACGCCGCTGCGTCGGTGAGGGACGGCCGCTACTATCTTCAACTTGCCGGCGCGGAAGCGCGCGAGCGACTGCTGTTGGCGGCCGCCAAGGCCTGGGGGGTGCCGGTCGAAGAGGTGAGTTCGGCCAACAGCGTTATCACCCACCGCCCGACAGGGCGCACCACCACGTATGGCCAGGTGGCCCCACTTGCTGCTCAGATGCCCCACCCAAATCCCGAGCGGATCCGTATCAAGCCTCCCTCGGAATGGACACTGATGGGTACCGAGCAGAAGAACCTCGATGTCCCTCTGAAAGTCACCGGCAAAACCGTCTACGGCATCGACGTCAGACTGCCTGGCATGAAATGGGCGGCCGTGAAGTCCTGTCCAGTCTATGGCGGCAAAGTGAAGAGTTACGATTTCGAGCGGATCCGCAACCAGCCCGGCGTCATCTCGGCGATCGAGTTCCCAGTGCCCGATCCGGCCTTGATTCGGGACCGCATTTTCAGTGGCGGCGTCGCCGTCATCGCCGACACCTGGTACCAGGCCAAGACGGCACTCGATAAGATGCCGATCGTCTGGGATGTGCCGCCGAAGCACGCTGCACTCAATACTGCCAACATGCGGGCAGCGCTGATTGCGGCCATGGACGAGCCCGGCAGAGTACGTGTCAATCTCGGAGACTGCGACAGCGCCTTCTCAGGCGGCGCCAAAATCGTCGAAGCGACTTACTCTACGCCCTATCTCCCGCGTGCCCGGATGGAGCCCGGAAACGCGACAGTGCTTGTCACCGGCGACCGGGTTGACATCTGGATCGGTGACCAGAGCCCGCAGGAGACGCGCTTCTCGGCCTCCCGGATCACCGGGAGTCCGGCAAAGAACGTCTATCTCCACATGTGCCATCTCGGCGGCGGCTTCGGCCGCAATGGCAACGGCCCGCAAGCCGAACAGGCGATCTACATCGCCAACCAGAACCGCGGCACTCCCATCCACCTGCTGTGGACGCGCGAGGAGGACTTCATCAGCACCACGTATCGGGCCATGGGCGTAGCTCGCTTGCGCGCCGCTCTCGATGCCGATGGCTGGCCGATCGCTCTGGAAGTCAGGACCGCCATGGACGAGAAAGCCCCTGGTCCTACCGCCTGCTTCGACAAAGTCTCGCGTTACTACGTGCCCAATTACCGCTTCTCGACCCACACCGCGGCCTTCCACATTCCAGTGGGCACGCGGCGCGGCGTAGGCACGCCGGCCCACGATTTCTATCGCGAGAGCTTTATGGATGAACTTGCCCACGCCGCCGGCAAGGACCCGTACCTCTATCGCCGCGAGCTGATCTCGCGCACCAACCTTCCCTACAAGGCCGACATGATCAAGGCGCTGGACACCGCTGCCGAGATGTCGGGCTGGGGCACGCCCCTGCCGCAAGGCATGGCGCGGGCCATCGCCCTCGAAGAACGCGGGGCTGAGTCCGGCGGCCATGCGACCATTAGTGCCCAAGTCCATACCGTCTCGATCAGCAAGCAAGGCGAAGTGCGTCTGAAGCGCGTCGACGTTGCGCATGAAGAAGGGTTCGGTTTGGTCAATCCGCTATCGGTTAGAAAACAGATCGAAGGCCAGATTACCTGGTTCTACAACGACGCGATGCATCAACAGTGCAACGTCACGGAAGGCCGCATTGCCGAGAACAACTTTGACACATTCTTGCTGTCGCGCATCAAGGAGGACCCGCCGGAAATCAACATCACGTTCTTCAAGACCGGACATTGGCTGTATGGCATGGGTCACGACCGCAGCACCTCGGTTCAATCCGGCATTGCCGATGCCATCTTCCAGATCACCGGGAAGCGCTATCGCGACCTGCCCTTCCGCAACCACGACCTGACCTGGAGTTGAAACCCTTTCGGGAGAGGAGATTTCCGTTTCGAGCAGTGCTTGACAGGCTGCATGCCGAGCGCGGTTTCGCCACTCTCATTGCCGGCGGCGCGCGGCGCCGACACGCTCGCCTACCGATGGGCCCAGGACCGCGAAGTCCCGGCCATTGTCTATGAAGCCGAATGGGCCAAGCTGGGCCGCCCGGGTAGTTGCCGTCCGCCGCATGGCGCCTTAAGCTAAGCGCTCAAGTCACTGGCGGGGCCATTTCCATGTTGGCGAACACACCCCTCGGACATTTCCCTGGGAAATTCGGCTGCGGCATCACCGCCGGGCTCTGCGCGAGCATTGCCATATGGGCGATGAACGCAACGGCGTCGGCGCAAGACAAAATTCCCCAGCTCATGTCGAGCAACGTCGGATGGATCAGCGCCGGCGGCTTTCTTGATCCGCCCGCGGGCATGCGTGGTCCGATCCGGCAGCATCCCGCCTATCCGTTTCACGGAAATCTCGACGGCCCAGGCCAGGTGACCCCGGCGATCGGCAACTGGGAGGACCCGGTACTCAAGCCCTGGGCTGCCGCGCACATGAAAATGACCAATGACGAGGTGCTCAGCGGCAAGCGCAGCCTGGCCTTCACTGCGCAGTCACGCTGCTATCCCGGCGGTGTCCCTGGTCAGCTGCTCTACCCGATTGAGCCGATGTACTTCCTGCAGGCGCCGAAGCAGGTGTGGATGATCTGGCAGCGTGACCACATGGTGCGCCGCGTTTATCTCACCGAGCGGCACTCGGAGGTGGTGAAGCCCTCGTGGTTTGGCGAATCGATCGGCCGTTTTGAGAACGGAGAGTTCGTCATCGACACCATCGGACTGCAGACGAAGAACAGTTACATCGACAACTACCGCACACCCCACACGGAAAAGCTGCACGTCATCGAGCGGTATAAGATTCTCGCCGATGGCAACACCCTCGAAGCCTTTATCAAGGTCGATGACCCCGACGCACTCAACGAGCCGCTTTACATGTTCAAGCGCTGGCGCAAATCGGGCAATCCCTACCTTGAGACGGTCTGCGCCGAGAATAATACTGACTTCTTTTATCATAACCTGGTCCCAATCCCGCAGGCTGCTGCATCGGATTTCTGATTGGGAATTTTTGCCGTTCCTCGTCCCGGCCTGCGCGCGTTTGCGGGCGTCGCGCGCAAGGCGCGCTTTCGCATCCGGCCTTCCAGCCGGTTCAGAAAACGCCTAACATCCAGGTCAATTCGGGGTGTTTTGCGGACTCCCGATGCAACTCAGTTCGCTTCCATTGCAGCAAAAGAGGACGCGCACATGCGACTCCCCGGCTCAAGCTTGATGGCGCTTTTTTCTCTTTTCTTGCTGTCTTTCCCTGCGGTCTCAATCGCCGCCGAACCTTCCGGCGCCGGCGCCACCTATGATGTCGTCATTGCCAACGGCAAGGTTGTCGACGGCAGCGGCAATCCCTGGTTTTACGCCAATGTGGCGATCCACAATGGCCACATCGCCAAGATCGGCACATTCGATCCCAAGCTGGGCAAGAAAGTGATCGACGCGAAGGGGATGGTCGTTTCGCCGGGCTTCATCGATCTCCACACGCACACCGACATGCCCGCCCTGGCCCACGGCAATACCGAGAGCGCGGTTCGCCAGGGCGTGACGCTCGATGTGATCGGCGAAAGTGCGACGGTGGCGCCGCTCAAGGGCGGCGTGCTTGAAGAGTACAAAGAGGAAGCCAAACGGCGTAACGGCGTCGACGTCGACTGGACCACGCTCGACGGTTACTTCCGCCGCCTCGGCCAGAAAGGCGCGTCGATCAACATCGCGTCGAGCGTCTCGCCACAACAGGTGCGCCGCGTTGTCGTCGGCTTCGAGGATCGGCCGGCAACGGCGGCGGAAATCGAGCAGATGACGAAGCTGGTGGCGCAGGCGATGGAGGAAGGCGCGGTCAATCTGTCGACCGCGTTCACCGGCGGCGGTTATAAACATGAAGACGAGATGATCGCCATGTCGAAGGTGGTCGCCAGCTACGGCGGCTACTACGGCTCGCATATCGGCGGGGAAGGCGGCCAGATCGACGAAGAGCTGGACAAGGCCATCCACATCGCCGAACAGACCGCCATTCCGGTGCACATCTATCACATCAAAGTCCGCGGCAAGAATAACTTCGGCCGAGTCAAAGAGATCATCAAAAAGATCGACGCGGCGCGGGCGCGCGGGCTGGACATCACCGCGAACCAGTATCCCTACACGGCGATGGAGCACCCGTGGGCGCGGCTGTTCCCGAGCTGGGTGCAGGAGATGCCGCGGAAAGACGCCATCGCCAAGCTCAAGGAGCGTGCGTTCCGCGACAAGATCAAGGCCGATAAGGAATTCCCGGAATACGTGAGCGAACACGGCGGCTGGGAGGGGATCGTCGGCACGGTCTTCAATCAGCCTGGCAACAAGCAATACGAAGGAAAATCGATCCTCGAAATCGCAAAGCTGCGCAATCAATCGGACCCGGCCGAAACCTGCTTTGACCTGGTGGTCGAGGAGGGCGCATTCGTTCCCGGCGTGCATCACACGATGTCGGAGGACGACGTGAAATTCGTGATGCAGGTGCCATGGGTGTCGATCGCGTCCGACGGAGGTGCGCTCAATCTCGCGGCGCCGGGCAAGCCGCATCCCCGCAGCTTCGGCACCAACGTGCGGGTCCTGGGCAAATACGTGCGCGACGACAAGGTCCTGACGCTGGAAGATGCGGTGCGCAAGATGACGTCGCTCCCGGCGCAGACCATGCGGCTGAAAGATCGCGGCCTGCTGAAGGAAGGCTATTGGGCCGATGTCGTCGTGTTCGATCCCGCCACGGTATCGGACCCGGCCACGTATGAGAATCCGCAGCAATACGCCAAAGGCGTGCCATTCGTCTTCGTCAACGGCACGGCCGTGATCGACAACGGCAATCACACCGGCGCCCGCCCCGGGAAAGTCATCTACGGCCCGGGCAAGACCGGTGGCGATGCGCAGACGCCTGCGAGCGCGTCGCAGCCGCATGCTGATAGATCGCAGTAGGACGGATCGCGGCCGAAGGCGAGCCTACAGAAAATCCTCAAGGTCATCTTTTCGTTTGCGGAGGACGAAGCGCGTTCGCTTCAATATCCGAGCCGCACCGTTCCGGTCTCCATGCCGTTCACGGTTCCCTTGGTCAGCCACTCCAGCGAGGATTGGAACAGCAGCAGGTGATTTTTCTCCCACATGGCATTGTGGGAGGAGCAGGCGAGATCGATGAGCACTTTGCGGTTCGCGCCGAGGTCCGCGTAGAAGTCGTGCACTCGTGTCGGCAGCACCTGTTTGTCGTGAGCGCCGGTCACCATCAGTGTCGGAGTCCGCGTCGCCGACACCACCTCCGAGGTCCAGCCCCAGTTCGTCACTTGCGGCGCGCGTCGCACGCCCGTGCCCCAGGTCGCGCCGACCGGGTCCGATTCGATCATTGCGGACCATACCGCATCGAAGACCGCCTGCTCATATTGGCCAGGGCAGCCGACCTGGCGGTTCCAAAGCGCTACCAAGTCGGCGCGCGATTGGATGTTCATCGCCGGGCCTTTAGCCGGGACTTGCGCCGGCGGCGTGGCGGCAGTGTCGCGACTATAAGCCGGCGCCAGCAGCACGAGCTTCTGCACCTTGTCGGGGTGCTGCGCCGAGTAGCCGGCGGCGCGCGGCCCGCCCAGCGACCACGCCACCATGCTGAGCTGCGACACGTTGCGCAGCGCCAGCAGGTGATCAACCACGGCGCCGATGTCGTGCCAATCGGAGGCGATCGTCGCCATGTTCTGGCCATAGGATGGGGAGCACGGTTCGGTGGCGCCCCCCGGCGCCAATGCGAGCTGCTGCTCGCTCGACAGGTTGCAGGGGTCGTTCATGGCTGGCGGCCGCGTGGAGCGGCCGTAGCCGGTCGTGTCCATTGCGAACACGTCGAAACCCGCGCGCGCGAGATTCCATCCAGCTGTAATCCTGGTACGGCACGTCGAACGAGACCTCGGCCGGCGTGCCGGCACCGTGGACGAACAAAACGACTCGGTTGGCAGATGCGCGATTGCGCAGGCCCGTGCCGGCGCGCACCACCTCGCGCGCATAGATCGCTGCCGTTTGCCCGGCGATCGCCGGCACGGTGGATCGAACCCCGATGTAATGATCAAGCCTGAGCAGGCGCTCTCCGTCATCGGCCAATGATGGTTGCGCGAACGTCGAACCGAGCAGCGAACCGGCCGCCAAAGCAAGAATTTGCCGATACTTCCCCATCGCTCCCTCCATCGCTCTCTAGCGGACGCCAGTTCTGATCGGGCGTTCGTTACTTTGCCGCAGCAGCCTCTTTCATGATTGGCGTCCACTTGTCGATTTCGCTCTTGACCAGACCGGCAAGGGCCTCGGGTGTGCGCCCCGATGCATCCGGAATGTCGCTGCCAATCTCAAGCAAACGCTTGCGAACAGTCGCATCGTCGAGCGCCTTGACGATCGCGGCATTGAGCTTGTCGATGATCGGTTTGCGCGTGCCTTTCGGCGCAAACATCGCGTTCCAGGCTGATGCCTGATATTCGGGAAGGCCGGCTTCCCGGGTGGTTGGAACATTGGGCAGCAACGGATGCCGGTTCGGGGTTGCAATCGCGTAGCCCTTGATCTGGCCGGACTGAACTTGCGCCATACCATTGATGATCTGGTCGCACATGTAATCGACCTGGCCGGCGACGAGCGCATTCAGGGCGGGAGCGCCGCCGTTGTAGGGGATCATTGTCGGCTTGACGCCAAGAAGATGGTTGAGCAGGAGGCAGGTCGTGTAGGCGACCGAGCCGACACCGGCGTGCGCGTTGTTGAGCTTGTCGGCGTTCGCCTTCACGTAGACAACGAATTCTCCGAGGTCCTTCGGCGGGAAGTCCTTCCGCGCGTAGACGCGTGGAGCCTGTCGTTCCTCCCGCCCCCGCCACGTTTTCTATGACGATCGGCTGGCCGAGCGTGCGCGACATGTGTTCGGATACGATTCGCGTGATGGTATCCACTGGTCCGCCGGGCGCAAATGGCACGATCGCCGTGATGGGACGGGTTGGGTAGTCTTGCGCAACGCCAAGGTCGGCGTAAATCGCAAAGGCTCCGACTAGAAAGCCAGAAAATATCCGAAGCGACATCTCAACTACTCCTCTCGCAGGCTAGACCCGCGGCGCAACGCGCTTTCCGCCGAGCACCGTCGCGCTGGGAAATAGGCGCTGGCGGCCGGTGCGCTTGCCCCCGAAGTTGTCCACGAACTCGAACGTTCCCTCGCGCAACTCCAGCACCGCAACGTCGGCCGGCGCGCCCACGTTAAGCGTCCCACGATCGTGGAACACCGGGAACACTTGGGCGGCATTGCTGGTGACGCACGCGATCACCTGGTCGAGCGACATGCCGAGCAGCAGGAATTTCGACATGACGTTTGGCAGGTCGACCACGCCGCCCGCGCGCCCGGCTGGCGTCCAATCGGTCGAAATTGTGTGTGGGAGAAAGCCCTGCTTGATCGCGCGCTCGGCCTGGTCCCAGGTGATGTGCCCGGTGGTGCCGTTGCCGACGTCAAACCAGACGCCGCGGCGGCGGGCGGCAAGGACTTCCGGCAGCAGCCGGCCATTATCATCGAGGATGCCGTTCGGCGCCGGCGCATACATGTGCGTGACGATGTCACCGCGCTTGAGCAGCGCGAGGATCTTGGGCAGCGGCGCGTCCGGCTGACCGAGATGGATCATCACCGGCAGGTTGAAGCCCTCGGCCATCGCCTGCGCGTGGGCGAGCGCCGCGAGATCGCCGTCGGCGCCGCCCCAGGCCTTTCTCTCCATCCGCGCTTTGATGCCGACGATGGTGTCGCGGTGGCGCGCAATCGCCGCGCGTGCCAGGGGCACGTCGGCGAGGTCGAGGGTCATCAGCGGCTGGCTGCCCTTGCGGGAAACGTTGATCAAAAGGCGCAGCTGGTTCGGGGACGCCTTCGCGACGGCCACGCCGTCGTCGATGAAATCGGCGCCTCGCGAGCCCGCATCGACCATCGCGGTCACGCCGTCCGCGAGGCATACCGGCGCGTCGTTCCTGTCGCGCGCGGTATGGGTGTGGATGTCGATCAACCCCGGGACGACGAGTTTTCCCCGGGCATCGATGACGTCGGCGCCGTCAGCCGCGATGTTGGGCTCGACTGCCGCAATCCGGCCGTCTGCGATCGCCACGTCGGCCATCGCGTTGATCCCGAGCGAAGGATCGATGACGCGCCCACCCTTGAGGACCAGATCATGAGTGGCCGCGAGCGAATGCGGAATGCGGGCGAGCATCGCGCCGCCCGCGACGGTGCAGAAAAATTGGCGCCGGTTCATCATGTCATCCCTTTCCAGCCCTTTATGCAGCCGCACAAGTGAATTCTCTCTGCCGAAGGTGCCGATGCGTGCACCGCCGTACTCGAAGCACGATCCGGCGCAGGCGGCGGGCGCGACCTGGGATAAGGCAGTCGGACGAACGGTCGTCACCTCCCCACGAGCGCCGTGCCTCGGGTGAGATCATCCCAATTCGCGAGCGCTCGCTCCACGACGCGCGGGCTATCCTCCTTCAAGAGATATCCCTCCTCCACCAGCCTGCTGGCGGCATCCGTGTTCGGAGTGAACGAGGTCGAGATCCGGCCCGTGACGGGCTTTCCCTGTTCCAGAGTCTGTGGGGCGTCGAGCGCCATCAGGCCATCGCGCCGGGGAATGTCGAACTGCCAGCCCACCCACACGAGCGTGTAGCCCTGGCGCAACAGGAAACCGTCACCGAAATCCTCCTCCGTCGTCGGGTCGAGCACCTGTTGGGCGCGATTGAACTCGCGAATGATGTTCTTGCGCCCGCGGTTGAGAACATCGAACAGCGCCGCGCCATTGCCGCGCGCAGCATCCTTCGGGGCCAGCACGTAGAGATCAGCCGAGAAGGTTACTCGCCCGGCGGCATCGCGCGGCGCCTTGTCGACGTCGACGATCGCCTTGTTGCGGGCGTGCGCGGGATCGATCGAGTAGTGCACTTTGCCGATGATTTTTTCGTAGGATCCGGCGTCACCAAATGGTTTTCCTGCAAGAATGTCAGAGCGCGATGTTATCTCGACCCGGTCCACCTCCGCCCGCACCGCATAACTGGCGCAGGTGACGGTCGCGATGACCAGTACTCCGATCCGCAAGACTTTCATTGAAAGCCTCCTGTCCCGACCCGTGTTCTCGGGCCACGCGGCCGGACGATAGCAAATCGCACGGCGCTGCGAAACATTTTCGCCGGAAGCAGCCGTGCACGCGGGGTGCCCTTGTCGGAGCGAAGGCTCGTCGCAAGCGCATCTCGTCCGCAGTTCGCTTGAGGGCCAACGTTGGCCGCCACTCGCGGGGAACGTCAAGTTAGTGGCCTTTCCTTACCGGCGGTTTGCTGCGAAGTTATTCGCTGCTTGCAGTTCGCTCAGCACCGGAGAGTTGAGTCATGGCCAGAATCAGTCGTCACGCCCCAACACTATTTGCGGCCAGTATCGCGATTTCGTTCGGCTTCGGAACAGAACGCTCAAATGCCGCCGAGCACACGCTGATGCCGAGCCCGCAGACCGTTCACATCGGGCATTTCAGCGCCGCGCTCAAATCAGTGTTGACGATCAATTCCGGCGACATCGTCACTATCGAAACCGCGACCCAGATCGATCCGGACGACGTTGACCGATCCGGCGCCGTTACCCCGAGTGTCGTTCCGGAATACACCCGCACCATCTATCGAGAGGTCAAGGATCGCGGCCCCGGCGCTCATATCCTGACCGGGCCAATTTTTATCAATGGCGCCATGCCGGGTGACGTGCTGGAGGTTCGCATCCAGCAGATCGACCTTGCCGTCGGCTATGGTTACAACATCCAGCGCCCCTACACCGGCGCGCTGCCGGACGAGTTCCCGGGCGTCTTCCGGCGCGTCATTCCGATCGACCGCAATGCCAAGACCGCGAAAATCGCGCCCGGCGTCGTGATCCCGCTGGCCGGACCGTTCTTTGGCACGCTCGGGGTTGCGCCCTGGGCCGGCATGGGCCGCATCAGCAGCGGTCCCCCGGGCATCCACACCGGCAACATCGACAACAAGGATGTGCGGGCCGGGACGACGTTATACATGCCGGTCTATGCGCCGGGTGCGCTGTTTTCGGTTGGCGATGGTCACGCCGCCCAGGGGCACGGGGAGGTTGATCTTTCCGCCATCGAGACCGGCCTGCGCGGCCGATTCCAGTTCATCCTGCGCAAAGACTTGAAATTGACCTGGCCGCGCGCGGAAACCGACACTCACTGGATGGTGATGGGACTGAATCCAAATCTGGAAGAAGCGATGAAGATGGCGGTGCGCGAAACCATTGCGTTCATCACCCAACGATTTCCGAAACTTTCGCGCGAGGAAGCCTATATGATCGCCAGCATCGCTGTAGATTATCATGTCACCCAGGTGGTGGACGCCACGAAGGGGATCCATGGCATGATCCCGAAAGCGATTTTCACCGAGCAGTAGGCCGCCGAGTGAGCTCCGCTTGCGTGGAGCATGTCCGGTGACAGGGCCGGTCACGGCCAATTTACCGGCACGGGCGCGATGTGTCACATTCGCAACGAGGGCGAAGTGGGTTAATCAGGAGCGGAGGCGTTCGCCTTTCGACGGAGGAACGAATGTTGAGACATTTCGCCTTGCTCGCGGCGGCGGGATCAATGCTGGCCCTCTCGCCGGCCGCGGCCCAGGATCCGGCGGCCGATTATCCGAACAAGCCGGTGAAGATCGTCGTCACCGTGCCGGCCGGGGGCGGCGTCGACACCGTGACCCGAATCTTTGCGGAACGACTCCACCAGCGGCTCGGGCAGCCCTTCGTGCTCGAGAACCGCGGCGGCGCCGGCGGCAATGTCGCCGCCGAGGCGGCCTTCGTCGCACCCCCCGACGGCTATACGCTGATGGCCTCGCAGCCCGCGCCGCTCACCAGCAATGTCGCGCTCTACAAGAAGCTCAACTTCGATCCAACGGCGTTCGAGCCGGTGGTGGTGCTGTCGAAGTTCCCGAACGTGCTGCTGGTGCGATCGGACTTCCCGGCCAAGACGGCGCAGGAATTCATGGCCTATGTGAAGGCCAATCCGGGCAAGCTCAACTACGCCTCGCAGGGCATCGGCACGACCTCGCACCTCACCGCCGAACTGTTCACGACCCTGACCGGAACGAAGCTCACTCACGTCCCCTATCGGGGCACCGGCCCGGCGCTCAACGATCTTATCGCCGGCCACGTCGACCTGATTTTCATGGAGCTGTCGGCGGCCTACAAGCTGCACGAGGCCGGCAAGGCGCGGATTCTCGCGACCGCGACCGAAAAGCGCATCGACATTCTCCCCGGCATCCCGACCATGATCGAGGTCGGCGTGCCTGGCTTCATCTCCGACACCTGGAACGCGATCAGCGCGCCGCCGAAAACGCCGGCGCCGATCGTCAACAAGCTCAACCAGGCGGTCAATGCGATCATCAACGAACCGGACACCAAGCGGCGGTTCGCCGAGCTCAACCTCCTCCCCGCCGGCGGCAGCCCCGCCGACATGCGCAGGCTGGTCGCGGAGGAGACCCGCCGCTGGACCGAGGTCATCAAGAAAGCGGGCATCCAGCCGGAGTAGGGCGATTTACGCGATGATGTCGGGGGTCAGCTGGTCCTCGATGAAGGAGATTCGGTCGCGCAGGTGGAGCTTGCGCTTCTTGAGCCGCTGCACCTGGAGGACGTCGGAGCCGGGCGAGTGCTGCAATGCAGTGATGGCAGCGTCGAGGTCGCGGTGCTCCTGCTGCAGCCGCGCCAGTTGCTCCCGCAACTCGCGTTCTTCCTCTTTGGTCATCGCCGCCGCTGGTTCGAGGGCTGGCCGCCATGCCCGTTGGCCGGGGGTTAAGTCCTGGGAAATTATCCCGTTTCGGCGCCAGATGTTCAAGCAGATGGGCCGCTCCGGCGGGGGGCCGAAGCAGCATGCAAAGCGGGGATTGCTGCAGTGCACAATCCAAACGAGCGTCGAATTTTGGCCGCTCCTGGTGTATACTCGCAGGCGTCAGGCATCAATATGACCTAGGAGACATTACGCATGTCCATCCAGGCGCATCTTGCGGAACTCGAAAAGCGGCACCGGGCGCTCGAAGATGAAATCAACGAGGCGCTCGCGCATCCGTCAACGGACGGACTGAAGATTGCAGAGTTGAAGCGTCGCAAGTTGCAAGTGAAGGACGAAATCGCGCGCCTGCGGCAGGAAGCCAGCATCCACTAACACCAAGCGCGCGTGGTTTTTTTCGGGTCGCGAAGTGATAGGCTCGACTGCCCCATCGTGAGCAGTCGCGAGGGGTGGATGATTCCACCGAGGACAGCAAGGGAGGAGATGGTGCGTAGCCTTTTGCTGGCGGCGGCGCTGGCCGCGGCCGTGCTCGGCGGGGTGCGACCCGCGCCGGCGCAGAACTATCCGGCCCGCTCGATCACCCTGGTCGTGCCGTTCCCGCCGGGCGGCGGCGTCGACGCCATGGCGCGCATCGTCGCCGAGAAGCTCTCGCTCGCACTCAAGCAGAACGTCGTGGTGGACAACCGTGCCGGCGCCGGCGGCAATCTCGGCACCCGCGCGGTCGCCAAGGCCGAGCCCGACGGCTATACGCTCCTCCTCGGCCATACCGGCACGATCTCGATCAATCCGAGCCTCTATGCCAATGCGGGCTATGACCCGCGCAAGGATTTCGCGCCGATCGGCCTCATCGCCTCGATGCCGGTCGCGCTGATCGCACATCCGTTATTTCCCGCAAGAACGGTCGCCGATGTGATCGCCATCGCCAGGAAGGAACCGGGCAAGCTCAATTTCGGAACCTCCGCGATCGGCACCGGCGGCTACCTGACCGCGGAATACTTCAAGGCCGTGGCCGGCCTCGACATGACGCTCGTGCCCTATCGCGGCACTGCGCCGCTGATGAACGACCTGCTCGGGGGGCATGTGCCAGTCGCCTTCGGCGTGCTGCCGCCGGCGATCGGCAACATCCAGTCCGGCAATCTGCGCGCCATCGCGGTGACCGGGACGAAGCGCTTCAGCCTCCTGCCCGACGTCCCGACCGCCGCCGAGTCGGGCCTGCCTGGCTTCGATGCCGTGCTGCACTACGGGCTGCTGGCGCCTGCTGGCACGCCGCGCCCGATCGTCGAGCGTCTCAACAGGGAGCTGCGCGCTTTGGTCGAGACCGACCAGGTCCAGCAGCGCATCCAGGTCGAGGGCGGCGACTCCATGACCTCGACCCCCGACGAATACGCCAAGGATATCGATCAGGAGGAGACGAAATGGGCGGCGCTGATCAAGCGGCTCAACCTGAAGGTCGAGTGATCGCCGCACCCTCAAATCTCTTTTCCCCCGTTTTGCCGGGAGCCGGAGTCCGAGCGCGCCGGTCGGCCTAGGCGGGAACAGCCGCCGGGGCTATCAACGCACGATCATGCAGCGCCCGATTCGCATCCTCGGCATCGATCCGGGGCTCCGCCGCACCGGCTGGGGCGTGGTCGCGGTCGATGGCAACCGGCTCGCCTTCCTCGCCTGCGGATCGCTCGCGACCGACGACAAGGCGGCGCTGTCGGCCCGGCTCGTCGCCATCCACGACGGGCTGCGGCGCGTGGTCGCCGACTTCACGCCCGATGAGGCGGCGGTCGAAGCGACCTTCGTCAACCGCGATGCGGCGGCGACCCTCAAGCTCGGCCAGGCGCGCGGCATCGCCATGCTGGTGCCGGCGATCGCCGGCATCGCGGTCGCCGAATACGCGCCGAACCTGGTCAAGAAGACCATCATCGGCGCCGGCCATGGCGAGAAGGCGCAGATCCGCATGATGGTCGGCGTGCTGCTGCCCAAGGCCGACCCGCAGTCGGACGACGCCGCCGACGCGCTCGCCATCGCGGTGACCCATGCCCACCACCGGCAGAGCGCGATCCTGAAGGTGGCGGCGCGATGATCGGCAAGCTCAAGGGCATGATCGAGAGCTACGGCGAGGATTCCGTGATCGTCGACGTGGGCGGCGTCGGCTATCTCGTGCACTGCTCGGCGCGCACGCTTCAGGCGCTGCCGGCGCAAGGCGAGCCGGTGACGCTCGCGATCGAGACCCATGTGCGCGAGGACCAGATCCGGCTGTTCGGCTTCCTCTCCGATGTCGAGCGCGAATGGTTCCGGCTGCTGCAGACGGTGCAGGGCGTCGGCACCAAGGTCGCGCTCTCGGTGCTCTCGACCCTCAAGCCGGCCGAGCTCGCCACCGCCATCGCCATGCGCGACAAGGCGATGGTCGCGCGCGCGCCCGGCGTCGGGGCGAGGGTCGCCGAGCGCATCGTCACCGAGTTGAAGGACAAGGCGCCGGCCTATGCCGATGTCGATCCGGCGGTGGCGCGGCTCGCCGGCGCGGTCGACGAGAAGCGGGCGCCGCAGCTGGTGTCGGATGCGGTCTCCGCGCTGGTCAATCTTGGCTATGGCTACCCGCAGGCGGCTGCCGCGATCGCCGCCGCGATGCGGAACGCGGGCGAGGGCGCGGACCTGCGGCAACTGATCAGGCTGGGGCTGAAGGAACTGGGCAGGTGACAGCAACTTCTTCGAATACGCAGCGACACACAGAACCAGTGCGCGCTCGTAGCTGGCCTTATGTTTGGTTGATCTTCGGAGCTCCTTTAGTGACGCTTATTCTGAGCACCGTCTACTGGTCTGGGCCACTCGTATGGGAATATTTGCAAAATCCAAACAGAGATTTTTATGAAGTCGCCCTCGGGGCGCCCGCTATTTCGATTGTCGGTTTCCTGATTGGGTCCATTGCTCAGATCATCGTGTACCCTGTCCTCGCAATCTATGCCTTCATCCTATTTCGATTCTCAGGACGAGTTTCGCTTCCGTTGCTGCTTCTTATAACTCCCGTGCTCGGCTTATTGGTCTGGTTTGGGTACGATCAGATCGTTCCCGATTATCGTTGGTATACTGACGAACGCCCTCCGTATGAGCACGGGCTTACCCTTGACCGGTTCCTTACCGGCTGGGGACTCGAGGTTGCGGTCGTGCTCGGCTACTGGTGGCCTATTCGAAACCGCCGACCTGTCGCTCAGGCCAATTCATGACCGGGTCCCGCCTCGTCACCGCCGAACGCCGCGACGAAGACACCGCGGAGACCTCGCTGCGTCCGCAGCGGCTCAACGAGTTCATCGGCCAGCAGCAGGCGCGCGCCAATCTCGGCGTCTTCATCGAGGCCGCGCGCACGCGGCGCGAGGCGCTCGACCACGTGCTGTTCGTCGGCCCGCCCGGCCTCGGCAAGACTACGCTGGCGCAGATCGTGGCGCGCGAGCTTGGGGTGAATTTCCGCGCCACCTCCGGCCCGGTCATCGCCAAGGCCGGAGACCTCGCGGCCTTGCTCACCAATCTCGAAGCGCGCGACGTGCTCTTCATCGACGAAATTCACCGGCTCAATCCGGCGGTCGAGGAAATCCTCTATCCGGCGATGGAGGATTTCCAGCTCGACCTCATCATCGGCGAAGGACCGGCGGCGCGCTCGGTCAAGATCGACCTCGCGAGTTTCACGCTGATCGGCGCGACCACGCGCGCGGGGCTCCTCACCAATCCGCTGCGCGACCGCTTCGGCATTCCTGTGCGCCTCAACTTCTACAACGAGGCCGAGCTCGAGGAGATCGTCAACCGCGGCGCCCGTGTGCTCGGCGTCGGCATGACCGCCGACGGCGCGAACGAGATCGCGCGCCGCGCCCGCGGCACGCCGCGCATCGCCGGCAGGCTGCTTCGGCGGGTGCGCGACTTCGCCCTGGTCGCGGGCGAGCCGAGGGTCGACCGCGCCGCCGCCGACCACGCGCTCGGCGAGCTTGAGGTCGACGCCGCCGGCCTCGACGCCATGGACCGCCGCTACCTCGTCACCATCGCGGAGAACTACGGCGGCGGCCCGGTCGGGGTCGAGACCATCGCGGCGGCGCTCTCCGAGCCGCGCGACGCCATCGAGGAGATCATCGAGCCGTTCCTGATCCAGAAAGGCTTCATCCAGCGCACCCCGCGCGGGCGCCTGCTCACCGGCCACGCCTTCCGCCACCTCGGCCTCGCCGAGCCGCCGCGCGATCCGTCGCAGTTCCAGCTGTTCGGGCAGGGAGAGGAGGAGTGAGCAGCAGGTTTGCCCGCCTCTCATCGCAAGGGGATCGCGCCTGATGCAGAAAACAATGCAAGGCGGCTGCCACTGCGGCCGGGTGCGCTTCCGTGTCACCGCTGATCTGGCGCGGGTGACCGAATGCAATTGCTCGATTTGCACCAAGAAAGGGATTTTGCACCTGATCGTGCCACCCGAGCAGTTCGAGCTCCTGAGCGGTCAAGACGATCTTGCCACCTATGAGTTCAATACTCGGACCGCGAAGCACAAGTTCTGCCGAGTGTGCGGCATCCACCCGTTTTATGTGCCGCGCTCCGACCCGGACAAGATCGATGTCAATGTCCGCTGTCTCGACGATGTCGACCTCGCCGTCCTGTCGCCAAAGGTGTTCGATGGGAGAAACTGGGAGGCGGCGATGCAGAAGCGCGTTCCTTGGCGATGATGGGTTCCGCGCTCGACGGCGAAATCCGCGCTGGCCGGCACCTGATGCCGGTGCGGGTCTATTACGAGGACACCGATTTTTCCGGCGTCGTCTACCATGCCAACTATCTCCGTTTCATGGAGCGGGGGCGCACCAATTATCTGCGGCTCATCGGCGTCGATCACCGCGCCCTGTTCGAGGCGGCGCAGAAGGAGGCGCCTGGCTTTGCCTTCGTGGTGCGCTCGATGCGGATCGAGTTTCTCGGGCCCGCGCGCATGGACGACGTGCTCGACGTGGTGACCGAGACCGAGGAGGTGAAAGGCGCCTCCGTGACCCTCTACCAGCGGATCCTGCGCGGCCCCGATCTCCTGCTCGAGGCGCATGTGCGGGTGGCCTTCGTCTCGGGTGGCCGGGCGCGGCCGATCCCCAAGCCGCTGCGCCTTGCCATGAGCGCGAATCGGCCAGAGAGCGGCCGGCAATCATGAACTTGCGGCGTCCGATGATCGGGCGCCCGGGTCCGGCGCTGTCGACGCCACGGTGGCGGTGATGTAAGGACCCTTCACATGATCTGGTCGAGGCAAGGCGGACGATCCGGCCCGCGCGGCTACCACCACGGCAATCTCAAGGAAGCCCTGGTCCGCGCCGCGTTGGAATTGATTGCCAAGAAAGGGCCCGCGGGATTCACCTTCGCGGAGGCTGCCCGCTGGGCAGGCGTCAGTCCAGCGGCGCCCTACCGCCATTTCCGCGACCGCGACGAATTGCTGTCGAGCGTCGCGCAGCGCGGATTCGAGCAATTCGAGGCTGCGCTCGCGCGGGCATGGAATGACGGCCGCCCCGATGCATTCACCGCTTTCGATCGGGTGGGCAAGGCCTATCTGAAATTCGCGCGCACCGAGCCAGTCTTCTATTCGGCGATGTTCGAGGCCGGAATCCCGCCCGATACCAGCCCGGAGCTTGCGCAGGCCGGCGAGCGTGCCTTCGCGGAGCGTGCCTTCGCGGTCCTCAAGAAAGCCACCGAACAGCTCGTGGCCACGATGCCAGCATCGAGCCGCCCGCCGGTCCTGATGATGGCTCTGCACATCTGGGCCCTGGCGCACGGCATCGCCTCGCTGTTCGGGCGCGGCGACGCCGCCAAACGCGCCTTGCCGATGTCGCCCGAGGATTTGCTGGAGGCGGCGGTGCTCATCTACCTCCGCGGCCTGGGTATCCCCGAAGATCCGAAGGGCGGCCATTCCGCCCCGTCGTAGGTAGGTGCTTGACAACCTGCCTGCACCGCTTTAGCTATGTAAATGTAATTAACATTCACACGCGAGGCCTGCTATGCCGATCGCTGCGAAACTCGACGAGCTGGGACTGCCCGCCTGGATCGCGCTGATGATCCTTGGGTTCGTCCTGTGGTGGCCCTTGGGCCTCGTGATCTTGGCCTTTCTGATATGGAGCGGACGCATGGGTTGCGGAAATCGCCACGCTATGGCCCGATGGCAAGGCCGAATGGAACGCATGCAGGAGAAAATGGACCGCATGCGCGGGAGGATGGAGCGCATGGGAGGGTCGGACTGGTGGGGATATCCGCGCTCGAGCGGCAACCGGGCCTTCGATGACTACCGGGCGGAAACTCTGCAGCGGCTGGAGGAGGAGGAGCGCGAGTTTCGCGAATTCCTCGCCCGGCTGCGCGCCGCCAAGGACAAGACCGAGTTCGACCAGTTCATGGCCGACCGCCGCGCCCGCACAGGATCGTCAGCGCCGCCGCAAAGCTGACGCCATCGTTATCGCTACCGTTGCCGCCGACCTCGCAGCCGTTCGTCCCTCCGGACGGACGGCTGACTTGTGTTTGTCGACTGCAACACTCGCTGCGTTTCGTCGTCGCAGCGTCTGCAGACGGGTCATTGCGCCATCACTTCCGCCGGCGCAGATGTTCGCAGCCCTTCAATCTCGATCGATGGACTTTAGGCCGAGACATTCATCCGGTTGATGGATGGCCTCCGGTAACGCGGATTTAACCACAATCAGCGCCAGTTGCGCTCGCAATAGCTGCCCTCGTGCCCTAGTTTGGACACGTTCGGCGAGAAATTCGGCCCCGGTCGGGTGGTGGACGGCTCGATTTTTCGCGCAATTTGGGCCTGTGGCGGAGCGTTCCTGCCGCTCGGGGCGTCCCTTTGGTCCCCGCGACGGCGCAACGCCCTGCTTTTGTCCCGAGAGCCCAAGAGGATAACCCATGAATCCCGCCGACCTGCAGCTCGGGCTCAGCTCCTCCGACCTGTCGCTGTTGTCTCTGTTCCTGCAGGCGCACTGGATCGTCAAGTCGGTGATGATCGGGCTCCTGATCTGCTCGGTCTGGGTATGGGCGATCGCGATCGACAAGACGCTGCTCTACAGCCGCATGCGCAAGGCCATGGACCGGTTCGAGCAGGCGTTCTGGTCGGGCCAGTCACTGGAGGAACTCTACCGTTCGCTGTCCTCGAAACCGACGCATTCGATGGCGGCCCTGTTCGTGGCTGCGATGCGGGAGTGGAAGCGCAGCCTCGAAGGCCAGGCGCGCTCCTTCACCGGCCTGCAGATGCGGATCGAGAAGGTGATGGACGTCACCATCGCCCGCGAGGTCGAACGGCTAGAGCGGCGCCTCCTGGTGCTGGCGACGGTCGGCTCCGCCGGTCCCTTCATCGGCCTGTTCGGCACGGTCTGGGGCATCATGACCAGCTTCCAGTCGATCGCGGCCTCGAAGAACACCTCGCTCGCGGTGGTGGCGCCTGGGATCGCGGAGGCCCTGTTCGCGACCGCAATCGGCCTTGTCGCCGCCATACCGGCGACCATTTTCTACAATAAATTCGCGTCCGAGGTGAACAAGCAGGCGCAGCGCCTCGAAGGCTTCGCCGACGAATTCTCGGCGATCCTGTCGCGGCAGATCGACGAGCGCGCGTGAGGATCGAGCGATGGCGATGAATCCCGCAAGCGCGATCGAATCCGGCCGGCGCCGCCATCGTCGGCGCGGGATCATGAGCGAGATCAACGTGACGCCGATGGTCGATGTCATGTTGGTGTTGCTCATCATCTTCATGATCTCGGCCCCGCTGCTCACGGTCGGGGTGCCGCTCGACCTGCCGCAGAGCCAGGCCAAGAGCCTGGACCAGGACCGCGAACCGCTGACGGTGTCGGTGAACCTCGAAGGCAAGGTCTTCCTGCAAAATACCGAAATCGGGGTCGAGGAATTGGTGCCTAAGCTCAGACCGCAAGGTGGATTACGGTACAGTGATGAAGGTGATGGGGCGGCTCTCGGCGGCGGGCTTCCACCGGGTGGCGCTGGTGACGGAGGTCGAGCAGGGGCCGTGAACGGGGCGGGTCGCGAGGGGATGAGGACGAGCCTCACCATATCGGCGCTCGTGCACGCAGCCGTGCTGGCGTGGAGCGTGCTGGCGTTCGTCGCCAAGCCCTACCGCGCGGAGTCGACCGAATCGATGCCGGTTGACATCATCTCCGTGAGCGACTTCTCGAAAATGACCCTCGGCGCAAGAAACGGCGCCAGGACGGAGAAGCCGAACCCATTGGCCGAGAAGGTCGCCGAGCGCAGACCGACCGACGATCCGACCGCGAAGGTGGTGGAGACCAAGGAGACCAAGTCTTCGACCGATACGCCTGCGCCCGAGCCCAAGCCCAAGCCGCCCGCGAACGCGGAGAAGAAGCCGCCCGAGCCGAAGCGCGATTTGATCGCCGAGGCGCTGAAGAAGGACGACGCCAAGAAGCCCGAGCCGAAAAAGACCGAGGCGAAGACCCCGACGCCGCCGAAGAAGCCGGTGCAGCAGCAGCCGCAGTTCGATCCCAGGAAGGTCGAGGCGCTGCTCGACAAGCGCGATCCGCAGCGGCTGGCGGCAACCGGCGACGCCCTCCGCGACACCGTCTCGCTCGGCGCTTCGAACGGCACGGCGGCGCAATTGTCGCAGAGCGAGCTCGACGCCTTGCGGGCGCGGCTCGCGCAATTGTGGAACCCGCCTGCGGGCGCCAGCAATCCCGAGGAGCTGGTGGTCCAGGTCAGGATCAAGCTCAGCCCCGACGGCAGGCTCGCCGCGCCGCCGATGGTCCTCACCAGCGGCACCAGCCCGCTGTTCCAGGCCGCCCGCGACAGCGCGGTGCGCGCTGTCTTCCGCGGCCAGCCCTTCGACATGCTCAAGCCCGAGCACTACGAGCAATGGAAAGACGTCGAGATCACCTTCGATCCCCGCGACCTCGTTCGCGGGTGATCTTGGTCCCGCCGATACGCGAGGTGATGATGATCAAGCGCAGTTCGACCAGCCCGCCGAATTTGAGCCGCCGCGGCGTGCTCGCGCTGGGCGCTGCCGTAGGCGCAGGCGCGCTCGCGGGTTTGTCGCCGCGGCCGGCAGCCGCGGTGGTCAAGCTCGACGTCACCCAGGGCAATGTCCAGCCGCTGCCGATCGCGCTGCCCGATTTCATCGGCTCGGGCCTGCCCGATCCCGGCCTCGGGCGCAGCGTGACGCAGATCATCGCCTCCAATCTGCAGCGCTCGGGCCTGTTCGCGCCGATCGATCAGGCCGCCTATATCGAGCGCATCTCCAACTTCGACACCGCGCCGCGCTTTCCGGATTGGCGCCAGATCAACGCGCAGGCGCTCGTCACCGGCCGGCTCGCGCGCCAGCAGGACGGGCGCCTCTGGGCCCAGTTCCACCTTTGGGATGTTTTCGCCGGCCAACGTCTCGACGGCCAGCAGTACTTTACGCCGCCGGACAACTGGCGCCGCATCGCCCACATCATCTCCGACGCCATCTACGAGCGGCTCACCGGCGAGAAGGGCTATTTCGACAGCCGCATCGTCTTTATCGACGAGTCGGGTCCGAAGGATCGGCGGGTGAAGCGGCTGGCGCTGATGGACCAGGACGGCGCCAATGTGCGCTATCTCACGCGCGGGGACGATCTCGTGCTCACGCCGCGGTTCTCGCCCTCGACCCAGGACATCACCTACATGTCCTACAGCCAGGGCCTGCCGCGCGTTTTCCTGCTCAACATCGAGACCGGCCAGCGCGAAATCGTCGGCAATTTTCCCGGCATGACCTTTGCGCCGCGCTTCTCGCCCGACGGCCAGCGCGTGGTCATGAGTCTGCAGCAGGCCGGCAACTCCAATCTGTTCGTGATGGATTTGCGCTCGAAGGCGACGACGCGCTTGACCGACACCGCGGCGATCGATACCTCGCCCTCCTATGCGCCCGACGGCGCGCGCATCTGCTTCGAATCCGACCGCGGCGGGCGCCAGCAGATCTACGTCATGGGCGCCAACGGCGGCGCGCCGCAACGCATCAGCTTCGGCGACGGCACCTATTCGACGCCGGTCTGGTCGCCGCGCGGCGATTACATCGCCTTCACCAAGCAGTATCAGGGCCGGTTCGCGATCGGCATCATGAAGCCCGACGGCTCGGGCGAGCGCATCCTGACCGAGGGCTTCCACAACGAGGGTCCGACCTTTTCGCCGAACGGCCGGGTCATCATGTTCTTCCGCGACCCTGGCAGCAATTCCGGGCCGCAGCTCTACACGGTCGACGTCACCGGCCGCAACGAGCAGCGCATCCCGACCCCGAGCTACGCCTCCGACCCGGCGTGGTCGCCGCTGCTGCCGTGAGGACTGTTTGTTCGGCTGTTCATGCAGTATACTGAGGCATGAACGAGCGGCCTGACATTGAACAGATCAAGTCGGAACTTGCCGAGAAAATTGTCCAACTTCTCGGCGAGTTGAGTTTGACTGACGCGACGATAAGTGAGCGTTTCGGCATTGCAGAGGCCGAGATGACTCGAATTCGCCGTGCAGATGTTTGCGATATCTCGATCGACCGTCTGGTTGCGATCTTGAATGACCTTGATCAGCATGTGATGGTCTGCGTTGTCCCCGCGCCGAAGACCACGGCCGATACGCGACCGATCTGGGAAAGAATTGCAGAAATCACGGCGAGTGTTCCGCCCGAGGAATGGGAGAAGCTGCCGACTGATCTCGCGGCCAACCACGATCATTATCTTTACGGCGCTCCAAAACGCGACTGAATGCGTGTTGTCTTTGCCGATACGGTGTATTGGGTGGCAATTACGAACCCCCGTAACGCCTTACATCGTGCAGCGATCAAAATGGGCAGCGAGCTCGGCAAGCTTCGCTTTGTCACCTCTGAAATGGTGATCGCAGAAAGGAACTTGCAAGCCCCGAAGCCGCCGCATTCACGGCCTATTAACCATTCACAAACGTTTCGGGGGATTCCCGGTTTTCGACCCATCCTTGCAAGGGCTCGTCAAGGTTGACGGAACCTTCGCTTAACCAGGCGCCTGCTAGACCTGCCGCAGGTCCGGTCACGAGGCGAGAATGGAGGCACCGGAATGACGATTGTGACGCGTAACATCCGCGCGCTGAGGCTTGTTGGCATCATCATCGCGGCGCTCTCGATCGGCGCCTGCGCCAGGAATCCCGCCGACAATCCGGCGCTGGCGAATGCCAGCGCCGCGGTGCCGGGCAGTCAGCAGGACTTCGTGGTCAATGTCGGCGACCGCGTGTTCTTCGAGACCGATTCCTCGGAGCTCACCCCGCAGGCGGTGGCGACGCTGGAGAAACAGGCGCAGTGGCTGCGCGCCTACCCGCAATATGCCTTCCTCGTCGAGGGCCACGCCGACGAGCGCGGCACCCGCGAATACAACATCGCGCTCGGCGCCCGCCGCGCCCAGGCGGTGCGCGACTATCTCGCCTCGCGCGGCGTCCAGGGCCACCGCATGCGCACGATCTCCTACGGCAAGGAGCGGCCGGTCGCGGTGTGCGACGATATTTCCTGCTGGTCGCAGAACCGCCGCGCAGTCACCGTGCTCAACGCCAGTTCCTGAAAGGGCCTTACGGGGGGAAAGGGGACAACCGGCGCCGCGAGGCGCCGGTTGTGTTTTTGGCGGTCCTGTTCGTACCGTCATTCTTCGCCGCCGTGCCGCACTCGGGGAATGGCTGACGTCGCGCAAACGCGCGCCCGCGGTGAGCGCTTCGGCCGAATAGGAGGAGGGGCGGCCAAAGTCACAATTTGGACGCAGGTATTCCTATGCTACGGATCGTAGGTATTCGTATGCTACGGATCGTCGCTGTTCTTATTTCAAGAACTGGGCCAATGACCTGCATCACGCTTCGGATCTGGATCTCGGCGATCGCCGCCGCCATCTTGGCGGCGGCCGGCGCCGCTTCGGCGCAGGAGGCCCAACGGACGCCATTCGGTTTGCTCGCCAACATTTTCGGGGCGAGCGAACGGTCGCCGCCGCCAGCCGCGCCTGATCGAGCAGCGCCCGAGGGGCAGCCTCGCCTCGCCCAGGGCCCGAGCGCCGACTTGATGGTGCGCATCGACCGTCTCGAAGCGCAGATCCGGCAGCTCACGGGCGCGATCGAGCAATTGCAGTTTCGCAACCAGCAGCTCGAGGGCCAGCTCAGGCGCGCGCAGGAGGAGGCCGAATACCGGTTCCAGGAATTGCGCGGCGGAACACCGCGGCCGCCGGCTGCGCAGGTCCGCAGCCCGACAACGCCGCCGGTCGTTCCGCCGCCCGCAGGTCCACCGGGGCGGCGCGGCGACGTGTTCGATCCGGCCCAGAATCCGAACGCGCCTGGCGTGCCCCGCCCCCTCGGCTCGACCACCGGCAGCGTGCCGCTCGCGCAGGGACCCGACCCCGAGGAGGCGCCGATCGGTGCTCCCGGCGGACGCGGTGCTGGCGCGCCGCTCGATCTCTCCACCCTGGCCGGCGGCGGCCTGCAAGATCCATCGCTCACGCCTCCTGGCGCCGTGCCGCCGACCGACCAGCTTCCAGGGCCACCGCCGCGCAATCCGAATGCGACCGGCGCGCAAGTCGCGACGCTGCCCCCGTCCGACAGCCCGAAGGACAATTACGACCTCGCCTATGGCTACATCATGCGCAAGGACTATGCGCTCGCCGAGGAAGGCTTCCGCGCCTTCCTGCGCAAATTCCCGAGCGATCGTCTGGCGCCCGATGCGCAATATTGGCTCGGCGAGAGCCAGTTCCAGCGCCAGCGCTATCGCGAAGCCGCGGAAGCCTTCCTCAATGTCTCGACCAAGTACGAAAGCACTGCGAAGGCGCCCGATGCGCTGCTGCGCCTCGGCCAGTCGCTCGCGGCGCTCGGCGAGAAGGAGGCGGCCTGCGCGTCGCTTGCCGAGGTCTCGCGCAAATATCCGCGCGCCTCGGTCGGCGTGAAGCAGGGCGTCGACCGGGAACAGAAGCGTGTCCGCTGCTGATGCGGCGCCCGTTTCAGCTTCCGAAGCGAAGACGCTGTTCGCCGGCCTCGCTGATGCCTCTCACCTGATCCTCGCCGTTTCCGGCGGCCCTGATTCGACGGCGCTGCTCGTGCTGGCCGCGCGCTGGCGGGCGGCGCTGAGGAAGGGGCCCGACCTCGTCGCGGTCACGGTCGATCACGGACTGCGGCCAGGATCCGCGCGGGAGGCGCGCGCGGTGAAGCGGCTCGCCGGCCGGCTCGGCGTCCGCCATCGCACCTTGCGCTGGACCGGTCGCAAGCCGCTCACGGGCCTGCAGGAGGCGGCGCGCGAGGCGCGCTATCGCCTGCTCGCCGCCGCGGCGCGGGGCGCCGGCGCAAGGCACGTGCTCACTGGACACACGCTCGACGACCAGGCGGAGACCGTGCTGTTGCGCATGGCGCGGGGCAGCGGATTGACCGGCCTCGGCGCCATGGCGCGCGTCACCCGACTGGATGGGCGGGACCGCTCAGCTCCCGGCCGAGGTCCGATCTGTCCGACTTCGGCTGCCAGCGGGGAGCGAGAGCAGGAGGTTGCAGGCGGGGAGGGGGAGGTTTTGCTCGTGCGCCCGCTCATCGATCTGCCCAAGGCACGGCTGATCGCGACGCTCGAAGCGATCGGGCTCTCGTTTGCGGACGATCCATCGAACCGGGATCCGCGCTTCACCCGGGCGCGGCTGCGCGCGTTGATGCCGGCGCTGGCGAGCGAAGGGCTCGATGCGCGCCGGCTGGCGCTCATCGCGCGGCGGCTGCGGCGGGCGGAGGCAGTCATCGAAGTGGCGGTCGAGGCGGCGGCGAAGGCGGTCTCGGAGGGAATTTGGACCGATCGCGGCCCGATCGTCCTCGACGCCGAAAAATTCGCCCGGTTGCCTGCGGAATTGGCGCTGCGTCTCCTCGGCCGCGCCATTGCCCGCACCGGGGTCGAGGGGCCGGTCGAACTCGGGAAGCTCGAGACGCTCTGCCAGGCGCTCGCGAGCGCGAAACGGCACGCCGAAACCTTTCGTCTGCGCCGGACGTTGGCAGGAGCGCTTGTCACGCTCACCGCTGACAGGCTTGTGATCGAGCGCGCCCCGCCTCGCTCCAGCAGGACCCGACGTGGTCGCAGCCCCTTAACCACGCGCAAATATGGCAGCCGCGGCCCGGCCAAAGGGCGCTAGTATGAGACAAATGCGGGAGTTCCCTTGGCAGAAGCCTGCCCGGCACCTAGATTGTACCGGGACGGACGGGCATCTGCCCATGAGTCGCAGGCATCACAAGTCGCGAGCACAACAGGCTGCCGGGTCCCGGCGGTCATAAGGGACGAGAGGCATGAACGCCAATCTGCGCAATTTCGCCCTCTGGGTGATCATCGTCCTATTGCTGCTTGCCTTGTTCACGCTGTTCCAGAATCCGGGCCAGCGCACGACTTCGCAGGAAATCTCGTTCTCGCAGCTTCTCAACGAGGTCGATCTCGGCAAGGTGCGGGACGTTCTGATCCAGGGGCCCGAGGTTCACGGCACCTTCACCGATGGCCGCAGCTTCCAGACCTACGCTCCCAACGACCCGACCCTGGTCCAGCGCCTCTACAGCAAGCAGGTGTCGATCACCGCCCGCGCGCAGCAGAACGACGTGCCCTGGTTCGTGTCCCTCTTGGTCTCGTGGTTGCCCTTCATCGCGCTGATCGTGGTCTGGATCGTGCTGTCGCGGCAGATGCAGGGCGCGGGCGGCAAGGCGCTCGGCTTTGGCAAGTCGCGGGCAAAGCTTCTGACCGAGGCGCATGGCCGCGTCACCTTCGAGGACGTCGCGGGCGTCGACGAGGCCAAGCAGGATTTGCAGGAGATCGTCGAATTCCTGCGCGATCCCGGAAAATTCCAGCGGCTCGGCGGGCGCATTCCGCGCGGCGTGCTGCTGGTCGGCCCGCCCGGCACCGGCAAGACCCTGCTCGCGCGCGCGATCGCGGGCGAAGCCAACGTGCCCTTCTTCACGATTTCGGGCTCCGACTTCGTCGAGATGTTCGTCGGCGTCGGCGCCTCGCGCGTGCGCGACATGTTCGAGCAGGCGAAGAAGAACGCGCCCTGCATCATCTTCATCGACGAGATCGACGCCGTCGGCCGCCACCGTGGCGCGGGCCTCGGCGGCGGCAACGACGAACGCGAACAGACGCTGAACCAACTGCTCGTGGAGATGGATGGCTTCGAGGCCAATGAAGGCATTATTTTGATCGCCGCCACCAACCGGCCCGACGTGCTCGACCCGGCGCTGTTGCGTCCCGGCCGCTTCGACCGGCAGGTGATCGTGCCGAACCCGGACGTGGTCGGCCGCGAGCAGATCCTCAAAGTGCATGTGCGCAAGGTCCCGATGGCGCCCGACGTGAATCTCAAGACCATCGCCCGCGGCACCCCCGGCTTTTCCGGCGCCGACCTCATGAACCTCGTCAACGAGGCGGCGCTGATGGCGGCGCGGCGCAACAAGCGCATGGTCACGCAGGGCGAGTTCGAGGACGCCAAGGACAAGGTGATGATGGGCGCCGAGCGGAAATCGCTGGTCATGACCGAGGAGGAAAAGCTCCTCACCGCCTATCACGAGGGCGGCCACGCCATCGTCGCGCTCAACGTCAAGGCGACCGATCCGGTGCACAAGGCGACCATCATCCCGCGCGGGCGCGCGCTCGGCATGGTCATGCAGCTCCCCGAGCGCGACAAGCTCTCGATGAGTCTCGAGCAGATGACCTCGCGTCTCGCGATCATGATGGGCGGCCGGGTGGCCGAGGAGCTCGTCTTCGGCCGCGACAAGGTGACCTCGGGCGCGGCCTCCGACATCGAGCAGGCGACCAAGCTCGCGCGCATGATGGTGACTCGCTGGGGCCTCTCCGAGACGCTCGGCACCGTCGCCTATGGCGAGAACCAGGACGAGGTTTTCCTCGGCTACCAGGTGGCGCGCCAGCAGAACGTCTCCGAGGAGACGAGCCGCAAGATCGACGGCGAGATCAAGCGCCTGGTCGAGTCCGGCTATGCCGAGGCCGAGCAAATCCTCAAGGACAGGCGCGCCGATCTCGAAGCGCTCGCCAAGGGTCTGCTCGAATTCGAGACCCTGACCGGCGAGGAGATCAAGGACCTGCTCGCCGGCAAGCGCCCGACGCGCGAATCGGTGATCGAGCCGGTGGTGCCGCGCGGCTCCGCCGTGCCGCCCGCCGGCAAACCCCGCCCGCGCCCCGAGACCGGCGGGCTCGAGCCGCAGCCGCAGGCGTGAGCGCGCTGCCGGTTTCTTCGTCATGGCCGGACTGGTCGTCCTGCCATTCGTTGTTTTGGTGATGAGCGCGAACAAAGTCCTCGGCTGTGTCACGCGGTAGCGCGCGACACATCAAGAGGAACGATCGCATGGGATGGCTTCCATCAGCCGGCCACAGTTTGGGCGCAGGCTTGCGTGGTACGGGACATGAACCTTAACCCGCGCTGAACCGACGATACATCATTCCTCCGGGGGGCCGGCGGCAGCATCCGAATGTTCTGGACCATGGGACCGGCAGCCCCCGGCACGGTTGTGGTCGGGAGGATGAGAATGCAACTTTGCCAGCTGACTTGCTCCAAGCGCCTGAGAGAGCCGATGCGCCTTTCTGCCGCCACCCTCTTCCTCGCCGCGGTTTTCGCGGGCTCAGCCTTCGCTCAGGCGGGGGGGCCGGCATCCGCCCCCAAGCCCAAGGCGGTGGCGCCGCCGTCCGCGGCCGCCCCAGCCCGTGTGGCCGTTTCCAAGGCGCCCGAGCCCGCCTTCGACGAAGGCACGACGCTGCGCATCGCCGCCGCCATGCTGAGCTATGCGGCGATCGAGGTGCGCGGCGGCTGGCCGAGCCTGCCGGCGAATGCCAAGCTCGCACCCGGCGCGACCGGGGCCGACGTGGCGCTCCTGCGCCGGCGGCTCGCCGCGACCGATGACCTTGCGCCCGAGCAGGAGAGCGGCGAGGTCTATGACGACGCGGTCGCGGCCGCGGTGCGCCGCTTCCAGGTCCGCCATGGTCTCGAACCGACCGGCAGCGTCGGGCCGAAGACGCTGGCCGCGCTCAACGTGCCGGTGACCAGGCGGCTGCGCCAGCTCGCGGCCTCGCTCGACCGGCTTGCCGACATGGATTTCGCGTTCGGCCAGCGTTACGTGGTCGTCAATATTCCCGCGGCGCTCGCCGAGGCGGTCGAGGGCGACAAGGTGGTGCACCGCTATGTCGTGGTCGTCGGCAAGCCGGACCGGCCGTCACCGACCCTCACCACTCACATCACCGCCGTCAACCTCAACCCGACCTGGACCGTGCCGCTATCCATCATGAAGAAGGACGTCATCAGCAAGATGCGCAAGGACCCCGGCTATGTCGGCCGCATGCACATGCGCGTGCTCGACGCAGCGGGCAACGAGATCGATCCGAAGAGCGTCGACTGGAATTCCGACCGCGCGCCCAACTTCACCATCCGGCAGGATTCCGGCAACTGGAACGCGCTCGGCGCCGTGCGCATCGACATGCCCAATCCGCATTCGGTCTACATGCACGATACCAACCACAAGGAATTGTTCAGCGCCGACTACCGCTTCCAATCCTCCGGCTGCACCCGCCTCGAAGATCCGCGCGGCCTCGCCACCTGGCTGCTCGAAGACAATCCGGGCTGGGGCCGCCGCGAGCTCGACGCCGCCATCGCCACCGGCCAGCGGCTCGACCTCCGCCTCCATCACAAGGTGCCGGTGGCCTGGGTCTATCTCACCGGCTGGGTGACGCGCGAGGG
>WNGR01000536.1_pt1 | contig 41833 bp, 49 predicted proteins | sample 5407581 | NCBI WGS metagenome assembly WNGR01 (sample SAMN13153383, study PRJNA577476) | soil metagenome | isolation source: 80 cm soil or saprolite under Garry oak tree replicate 2 | place: USA:California | collected 2016-06-15 | reverse complement strand
GCGCGGTCATCCGGCGGATGCGCATGCGGGAGCCGGCCTCGTCGATGAGGTCGATGGCCTTGTCCGGCAGGAACCGGTCGGAGATGTAGCGGTCGGACAGGTTGGCCGCGGCCACCAGCGCCTCGTCGGTGAACGACACGCGGTGGTGCGCCTCGTAGCGGTCGCGGAGGCCCTTCAGGATCTCGATGGTGTGGGCCACTGTGGGCTGGTCCACCGAGATGGGCTGGAACCGGCGCTCCAGCGCCGCGTCCTTCTCCAGGTGCTTGCGGTACTCGTCGCGGGTGGTCGCTCCGATGGTCTGGAGCTCGCCCCGGGCCAGCATGGGCTTGAGGATGGAGGCCGCGTCGATGGCGCCCTCGGCCGCGCCCGCGCCGACCAGCGTGTGCAGCTCGTCGATGAACAGCACGATGTCGCCGCGGGTCCGGATCTCCTTGAGCACCTTCTTCAAGCGCTCCTCGAAGTCGCCGCGGTACCGCGAGCCGGCCACCAGGGCGCCCAGGTCGAGCGTGTAGATCTGCTTGCCCTTGAGCGTCTCGGGGACGTCGCCCTTCACGATCTTCTGGGCCAGGCCCTCCACGATGGCGGTCTTGCCCACGCCGGGCTCGCCGATCAGGACCGGGTTGTTCTTGGTCCTCCGGGACAGGACCTGCATGACCCGCTCGATCTCCTTCTCTCGCCCGATCACGGGGTCGAGCTTGGACTCCCGGGCCAGCTGGGTCAGGTTGCGACCGAACTGGTCCAGGACCATGGAACCCTGCGGGGCCTGCTCGGACGAGGTGGTCTCGCCCTTGCCGCCGGCGTAGCCCGACAGCAACTGGATGACCTGCTGGCGGACCCGGTTGAGGTCGGCGCCGAGCTTCTGAAGCACTTGCGCCGCAACGCCTTCGCCCTCACGGATCAGCCCCAGCAGGATGTGCTCGGTGCCGATGTAGTTGTGGCCGAGCTGGAGTGCTTCTCGCAGGGAAAGCTCCAGGACCTTCTTGGCCCGAGGGGTGAACGGGATGTGCCCGGTCGGGGCGGCCTGGCCCTGGCCGATGATCTCCTCCACCTGGGACCGCACGGCCTCGAGGGAGATGCCCAGGGACTCCAGGGCCTTCGCGGCTACGCCCTCGCCCTCGTGGATCAGGCCGAGCAGGATGTGCTCGGTCCCGATGTAGTTGTGGTTGAGCATCCTCGCTTCCTCTTGGGCGAGGACCACGACCCGCCTGGCGCGATCGGTGAAGCGTTCGAACATGTCAACAACCTCCGGACCGGCGAACCGGCCCGCTGCTGGCTTGCCTTCGGGGATCGATGGACCACGTCCTCCCCCCGAGGCGCGACAGGCGCCCCGCCTGGCGCTGACGCGCGCCGTCGAAGCGCCCCTCGCTGGGGATTATACCCCCGGGTCCCGACAGACCTTCCGGTGCATCGTTCGAAGTGCTCGTCGCCTCGCTCCTCACCGCAGTTCTTCCCGCGGCCTCATCTGTTGTAACGCTCGGGGGTGCCCAATGGTTCCCTCTGTCATTCGGACGAATGCCGCATGGGGATGAGTTCCGGGCGGAGATTTCGCCGATCTGGCTCATCGGAGGTCCGCCAGGACGGCTCGCGTGCGGTCCGCCGCGGGCAGGATGCCCTTGGCCTCGAACGGCCAGGGCCTCGGCGTATGCCCCCCTCGGGGTCGCGGCCCTCGCCGAGCGCGGTGGACCCCGCCACGTCCGAGAAGACGAGGGTGACGGTCTTGCGGACCTCCGGCGCGGGCGCCGCCGCGACCAGCGGCGAGCCGCAGGCGTTGCAGAATCTCGCCTGCTCCGGATTGTCCTGGCCGCACGCCGCGCAGCTGGGCGCGGCCGGGAGTGTAGGGACCGGCACGCGGCCGGCGCCAGCGGCTCGGCCTCCCGCTAGGAGGGCTCCTCCGGGCGGACGTGCGGGAACAGGATGACGTCGCGGATGGAGGGCTGGTTGGTGAGGATCATCAGCAGCCGGTCCACCCCCAGTCCCAGGCCGCCCGCCGGGGGCATGCCGTACTCCAGCGCCTGGAGGAAGTCCTCGTCCATCGGGTGCGTTTCCTCCTGGCCCTTCTGGCGGGCCCGGGCCTGGATCTCGAAGCTGGCCCGCTGCTCAATGGGGTCGGTCATCTCCGAGTAGGCCGGGATGATCTCCATGCCAGCGATGAGGAGGTCGACGTGCTCCGTGAGCCGAGGATCGTCCCGATGGGGCCGGGCCAGCGGCGATACCTCCCGCGGGAAGTCCATCACGAACGTGGGCTTCCACAGCGTGTGCTCCACGAGCTTCTCGAACAGCTCCAGGACGAGCTTCCCCGCACCCCAGGTCGGCTCGGGATCGATGTCGTGCTCGAGTGCCAGGTCGACCAGCTCGGTCCGGCTCTCCGGCGTGACCTCCCGGCCCACGGCCTCGGACACCGCCCCCAGCACGGTGATCCGCCGCCACTCCCCGCCCAGGTCGAGCTCCCGTCCCAGGTAGTCGAACCGCAGCGTCCCGCGGACGGCCACCGCGGCCCGGGTGATCAGGGCCTGCCCGAGCTCCATCATGGTGTGGTAGTCGCCGTAGGCCTGATAGGCCTCCAGCATGGTGAACTCCGGGTTGTGCTCCCTGTCGATGCCCTCGTTGCGGAAGTTCCGCCCGATCTCGTAGACGCGCTCCAGGCCGCCCACCAGGACACGCTTCAGGTACAGCTCGAGGGCGATGCGCAGGTACAGGTCGACGTCCAGGGCCCGGTGGTGGGTCGTGAACGGCCGGGCGATGGCCCCTCCGGCGGTGGGATGGAGCACCGGCGTCTCCACCTCCACGAAGCCGCGCGAGTCCAGCTCTTCCCGGAACGCGTGGAGGACCCTGGCCCGCGCCGAGACGATCTCGCGGTACACCGGGTCGCTGAACAGCTGGACGGGACGCAGCCGGACCTTGAGCTCGGGGTCCTGGATCCCCTTCCACTTCTCCGGTGGCGGCCGCAGCGACTTGGTCAGCAGGACAAGCCGGTCGGCCTTCAGCGACAGCTCGCCGCGTTTGGTCCGCACGACCTCGCCGCTCGCACCGACGATGTCGCCCAGGTTGAGCTCGTCCATCAGGGCCCAGCCCTTGGCGGGGAGCGTGTCCTCGGACAGGAACAGCTGGAGGTCACCCGAGCGGTCCCGGATCACCACGAAGGCCACCCGGCCGTGGCGGCGGAGCAGGACCACCCGGCCGGCCAGCGCGCGCCGGGCGCCCGTCTCGGCCCCGGGTTCGATCTGGCCGAACTCGGCGACGACGTCGGCCGCGTCGGCGTCCTTGTCGAAGCCCAGGGCAAACGGCTCGATCCCCTTGCCCCGCAGGCGCTCCAGGCTGTCCCTGCGGGCGGCGACGACGTGCTGGAGGCGCCCGCCGGCCTCTTCCGGCGGCTCCTCGGTTGGCTCAGGCATCGGATCCGGTGTTCCGGTCGTAGATGATCCGGAGGCCCTCCAGGGTGAGCCACGGCTCGTGCTGGGTCACCGTCTGACACTCGTCGATGACCACGCGGGCCAGGCCGCCGGTGGCGATGACCTCGCCCGGCCCCACCTCCTTCTGGATCCGCTCCACGATGCCGTCCACCAGCGCCGCCATCCCGTAGATCAGGCCGGACTGGAGGCTTTCCACGGTGTTCTTGCCGACCACGGAGCGGGGAGCGACCAACTCGACCCGGGGGAGGCGGGCGGTCCGGGAGAACAGGGCGTCGGCCGAGACCTGCAGGCCGGCCGCCAGGACGCCGCCCAGGAACTCCCCCTTCGCCGAGACCACGTCGAAGTTCGTGGACGTGCCGAAGTCCACCACCACGGCCGGAGCGCCGAACTTGGCGTGGGCGGCCACCGCGTTGGCGATACGGTCGGGGCCGACCTCCTTCGGGTTGTCGTACAGGATGGGGATGCCCGTCTTCGTTCCCGGCTCCACCACGATGGGCGGGAAGTGGAAGTAGCTGTCCACCATCTCGCGCAGCGACGCCGTCTGCTGGGGCACCACGCTGGCCATGACCACCGCGGTGATCTCCCGGGAGAAAGACAGGCCCTGCTGCTCCAGGAACCCGCCGAACAGCAGCGCCAGCTCGTCGGCGGTGCGCTCCGGCTTGGTGGCCATCCGCCAGTGCCAGGTCAGCACGCGTTCCCGGAACATGCCGATGATGGTCTCGGTGTTCCCGACGTCCACCGCGAGGAGCATCTAACCCGTGGCCTCCAGCTTCAGCTCGAACCGGGGCCCATTGTCGCTTGAAAACGGGACCGGTCGCGCGAACGCGGCGGCGTAGGCGTCGAGCGCGTCGCCGGGCTCGGGCTCCCGGCACCCCGAGGCCACGGCGGAGAGGCGTTCCAGGAAGCCGACCGCCGTGGCGCGGGCAGCCAGCATGGCCCGGACGGAGCCGCCGACCTCGGCGACCGGCTCGTCGCGGCGAGCCGCCGTCCCCTCGCCCACCAGCGGTCGCAGGCGCACCCCGACCCGGCCGAAGGCCTCCCGGGCCACCGGCACCCCGGCCAGCACCCCGGGGGCGCGGCACACGATCACGCCCCGGCCCGTCTCGGCCTCCGGGACGTCCACCGCGTCCTCCGGCTCGCCGTCCGCCAGGTCCTCGGCCAGGGCCCTGGTCACCGCCACCAGCACCTCGGTCCGGTCCAGCTCAGGCATCGAGCCGGAGGTTGTCGATGAGGCGGGGCGTCCCCACGCGAGCCGCGACCAGCGCCCGAGCCGCCCGCTCCAGCCGGTCGGTCTCCTCGAAGGTCTCCTCATCCACCACGGTCGCGTAGTCGAGGTGGGCCAGCGGCTCGGCCCCGACCACCTCCTCCATCCTGGCCCGCACCGCGCTCGTGTCCCGCTCGCCGGCGGCCACGGAGGCCTGCGCTTCCCGGAGCGCCCGGAACAGGCACGTGGCGGCGACACGCTCGTCCGCCGAGAGGTACACGTTGCGAGAGGACAGGGCCAGCCCGTCCGGCTCCCGGACGACGGGGCACGCCACCACGTCCACCCCGAAGCCCAGGTCCCGGACCATCCGGCGGATCACCGCGAGCTGCTGGGCATCCTTCTCGCCGAAGTACACGGCGCTGGGGCCGACCAGATGGAACAGCCTGGCCACCACCGTCGCGACTCCACGGAAGTGCCCGGGCCGGGCCGCGCCCTCCAGCCGGTCGCCGAGCGGGCCGGGGTCGACCATGACCTCGGGGCGCCCGCCCGGGTACATCTCCTCCACCTCCGGCGCGAACACCAGGTCCACCCCCTCCGCCTCCGCCAGAGCCAGGTCGCGGTCCGGGTCGCGCGGATACGCCTCGAAGTCCTCGCCGGGGCCGAACTGCAGGGGGTTCACGAAGATCGACACCACCACGAACCCCCGCTCCTCCCGGGCCCGCCGCATGAGCGAGAGGTGCCCCTGGTGGAAGAAGCCCATGGTGGGGACGAACCCCACGGGCTTGCGCATGGCCCGGGCCGCCGCCGTCCTGGCCCGGAGGCCTTTCGCCGTCCGGGTCACCTCCACCGAGCCAACGCCTCCTCCACCCGCCTCCGGGCGTCCGGAGGCAGGCGCCCGGCGTGCTCCGCCAGGTCCAGGGCCACGGTGGCCAGGGCGAGGTAGGCGGGGATGGCGTCGGGGGCGGCCGCCGAGAGCGCCTGCAGGTTGCGGCCGATGGTCCCGGCGTCGCCCCGGACGGCCGGGCCGGTCAGGGCCCGCTCGGCCCCCATCGCCTCCACGTTGCCCAGGGTTGCCCGGACCAGCGGGAGGTACAGCGGGGCGGGGTCCTCGATCCCCGCGTCCCGGAACAGCCGCTCCGCCAGCGCCAGCACCGTGACCAGGTAGTTCGAGGCGAAGACCGCGGCCGCGTGGTAGAGCGGACGGGCTTCCTCCGGAAGGCGGAAGGGCCGCGCCCCGGCGTCGGCGGCCAGTCGCTCCCCGAGGACGTACCCCCTGTCGTCTGCGGCCGTGACCGCCATCCCACTCCCGGGAAGCCGTTCGATGGCCGACTCCACGGTGGGGAAGGCCTGGAGCGGATGCAGCGACAGGGGACGGGCGCCCGCGCCGGCCGCCGCCGCCAGCGCGCCCAGCCCGGTGGCCCCCGAGAGATGGACCACGGCCTGCCCCGCGTGGAACGCGCCCTGGCCGGCCAGGTCGGAGACCACGCCGGCGATGCGGTCATCGGGCGTCCCCACCAGGACCACCTCCGCCCGCGACGCGGCCTCGGTGGCCGGCAGCACCGGGACGCCCGGGAGATGGCGCGCGACGCGCTCCCCGGTGCCACCCCGCCCCGACACGGCCACGATCTTGTGCCCGGCCCGGGACAGAAGCACGGCCAGCGCCGTCCCCACCCGGCCCGACCCGATCACGGCGATGTCCATGACGGCCCTATCTTCGCTCACGCCCAGGACACCGGGGGGCCGGACGCGGCTCAGCCGGCGGCGGGCAGCCAGGCCAGGGGGCCGGCGGGACTCGGGGTGCCGTCCGGAACCCTGATCTGCGTCCGCTGGCCGTGGCGCCACACGTACAGGCGGCCCTGTGCGGAGAAGTACACGCTGCCGTCCGAAGCGACGGACGCGGCGGGGAGTCCCGCCCGGCTCCCCGGCAGCACCGGCGCCCCCGACAGCGCCGGCCCGATCCGCATGGGGACGCGTTCTCCCTCACCCACCCCGGCCCGGATGGTCCACACCGACCTCACTCCCCCGAGGGTTCCCACGGCCACGGCGAACGCGCCGTCGGGGGCCCAGGCCAGGACCCGCTCCACGTCGAGGGACCGGTCGCCGCTGGCGATCGGAAGCGGCCCGCCCTTGCCCAGCCAGAACAGCGCCGCGCCGGAGGACGGGATCGGTCCCCGCCCCAGCAGCTCCACCGCGGGGACCACGATCATGTCGCCGACCGGGGACACCGACCGCATGGCGAACCCGGGCAGGAGCAGGTGCAGCCGCTGGACGCCCACCTGGTACACCGCAGCGCCCTGGGGCGCCGAGAGGGTCACGTAGACCGCCCCGGCCTGATCCGACCCCACGGAGAGCACGCCCGAGCACTCCGGCTGCCCGTACAGGACCTGGGCTCCGCCCGCCCGGACGTCGGTCTCGCTGATGATGGAGAGCGGACAGTCCGGGTTCGCCGATCGCCCCCGGACCTCCTGGACCAGGGACTCCGCCCCCGGGCCCCACGACAGGACGTCGCCCACCCCCACCAGCTGGGGGGACTGGCGAGGGCTCTCCCCATGGAGGACGTACCCGTACCCGCCGGCGATCAGCCCCAGCCATCCCGGCCCGGCCTGGGAGGCCACCAGGTCCGTGACCGGGCGGATGAGCGGCCCCAGGGAAACCCTCCCGGTGGCCAGGTCCAGGACGTACAGGCGCTCGTTCGCCCCTCCCCGGTCGTACGCGGCGTACACCAGCCTCCCCGTCAGGTGCAACCCGGCCAGCGAAGGCGCCCGTCGCGACGCGTCCCGCCACCACAGCACCCCGACCACGACCGCGACCGCGGCCAGCGCCGCGACTCCCCGCCTGCCCCGAAGGACGCGACGGCGCCGGACCGGCGGCGAGGGCTCGGCGGTTTCCAGCTCCGACTCGGGTTCCGGCTCGTCTGGCAGCGAAGGGACTGCCGGCGGCGAGGCTCGAGGAGGCCGGGTCGGTGAGGCCGGCGGCGGTTGCGCAGGGGGGGTTGGGGGGGGACTGGCCCGCGGAGCAGCCGCCGCCGGCCCCAGCGTGACCGGAGCGTCCAAGAACAACGGGGTCCCGCAGCGAGGACACTGGGCGCCGTCCGACTCGCCTTCCCAGTCGCACCGAAAGCACGCCGCGGCGTTCATGTCCGGGAGGCGGCGACCACAAGGGGCGGCGCGAACACGCGGACCCCGCCCAGCGCCAGCGCCCCCAGCCGGAGATCCCCCACGCGCCGCCCGCCGGGGAGCGGCGGGTCGGCGTCCAGCTCCAGCAGCGGGAGCAGGACGAATCCCCGCTCGTGCATCCGGGGATGGGGAACTTCGAGGTCATCCTGGTGGACCTCCTCGTGGCCGTAGGTCAGCACGTCCACGTCCACCGTCCGCGGCCCCCATCGCACCGCGCGCAGCCGCCCGAGCTCCCGCTCGATGCGCTGGCAGGCCCGGAGCAGCTCGACGGGGGCGAGCTCCGTCGCCACCTCCACCACGGCGTTCAGGTAGTCGGGCTGGCGCGGCCCCCCGACCGGGACCGTTTCGTACACCCGCGACGAACGAACGACCTCGACGCCCAGCGTCTCCCCCAGCCGGTCCACGGCCCGCTGGAGGTTCGCCAGCCGGTCGCCGAGGTTCGACCCGAGCCCCAGGTGGGCCGAGACGGTCACGCCCGGGCTTCCCGTGGCGTGCCCACGGCCTCGGCCGTCGCGGAAACGTCGTCGGCGTCCACCGATGTCGCTGCCCGGGGCTTGTGCACCGTGGCCCGAACCTCCACCACCCGGTCTACCGCCGCCACCGCACCAGCCACCCGTTCGGCCAGGGTCTCCAGCAGCACCACCGGCTCACCTTCCACCGCGTCCCGGACGGCCCGCGCGAGCTCCCGGTAATCGGCGGTCCCGGCCAGCCGGTCGCCGTCCACGTCCACGGTCACGTCGAGGTCCACACTGAATTCCTGGGGCCGCTCCGGTTCGCCGGGGCTGGCCCCGTGGCGCCCCCGGGCCCGGATCCCGCGCATCTGCACGACCACATGGCTCACGTGGGCTCCCTCTTCGCTCGGGCCGCCGGGATCTTGCGGAAGTCCCAGGACGCCGTCCGCTCGGGGTCCAGACGGAAGAACACGCGGTTCCTCCACAGATCGAACGGCGCCCGGTTCCCCCCGAAGTACTTGGCGCCGAAGGCGTCCCGGACCTCGGGCAGGCGTGGATCGTCCGAGGCGTCCCGGACCGGGCCGAACAGCACGACGCCCCGCAGGTCGTCGTAGGTCGTGCCGTCGTCCACCGTTGCGGCGGCACGCGGGTTCCCTTCCAGGTTCCGGACGGAGCGGTTCCCGCGCGTCGTGTTCAGGTACATCGCGCCGTCCAGCCAGACGTACCACAAGGGCACGACGTGGGGCGTTCCGTCGGGCCCGGTGGTGGCCACCCGGGCCGTGCGCTGCGCGACCAGGAAGTCGTCGACCTCCCCCGGCGAGAGCGAGATGTCAAGCCGGGCCACGGCGTCGGATCTCGACGGGGACGGGGCCCGGGCTGGCGGCGTGCTCGTGGCCGTGGGGGAGCCCGAGGAACCGGACCCGCAGGAACTCCGACAGGAGGTCGGCCAGGGTGTCGGGCGCGTCCTCGGGGAGGAAATGGGAGCAGCCCGGGAGGAGAACCTCCGTGGCGTGCGCCAGCATCTCGGCGAGGCGGTCGGCCACCTCGACCGGGATGTACGGGTCGTCTTCCCCCCACACCAGGAGCGTGGGGACGTCCAGGCGGGCCAGCTCGTCCTCCCGGCCGGCCAGGCCCTGCCCGTCGATGGCCCGGGCGGCCCGGAAGAACGCGCGGGCCCCCTCTTCCCCCGAGAACGGCGCCAGGTACGCATCGCGGACGTCGGCGGGGAGGGCCTCCGGCCGCGCCAGGCCCAGGTCGAGCGCGACGCCCAGCACGTCCCGGACGAACTCCGGCGTCTCCTGTTCCGGCGACGCCTCCTGGATCATCCGAACCCCCTCGATGGGCCAGGTGTCGAACGCGATGGAGTCCACCAGGGCCAGAGCTCGCACGCCGCCCTCCAGGGCCAGCAGCTGCGCCACACCGCCGCCGATGTCGTGCCCGGCGATGGCGAACTCCTCGATCCCCTTTCCTCGCAAGAGTTCCCGGATGTAGGCGGCCTGCGCGCGGATGTGCAGCGGAGCGCCGGCGGGTTTCTCCGAACGCCCGAACCCCACCAGGTCCACCGCGATCACCCGCATCCGCGCGACGAGCCTCGGCGCGACGGCGCGCCACAGCACGGACGACGTGGGGAACCCGTGCACCAGGACCACGGCCGCCCCCTCGCCCTCGTCCGTGTGGGCGAGCTCCCCACCCGAGGTCCGGAAGGTCTCCACGTCGCCGCTACTCCTGGTGATGCACGATCGCGTCCACCACCCGGACCACGCGCACCATCTCCCGAACGTCGTGCACCCGTAGGATGTGGGCGCCGCGTGCGGCCAGCCAGGCCACCGCCGCGGCCGTCCCCTCCAGCCGGTCGTCCACCTCGGCGCCGAGCAGCTTGCCCAGGAACGACTTCCGGGAGGGACCCACCAGCACCGGGCGGCCCAGCTCCGCGAAGGCGTCGACGTTCCGCAGCAGCTCCAGGTTGTGCTCGAGCTTCTTGCCAAAGCCGATGCCGGGGTCCACGCACAACCGGTCGCGGTCGATCCCGGCCTGGACGGCGGCCTCCACGCGCTGCCCCAGATAGGCCTTCACCTCCGCCACCACGTCGTCGTAGCGGGGTTCCGCCTGCATGGTCTTGGGGTCGCCCAGCATGTGCATGAGGACCAGGCCGGCCCCGGTGTCGGCGACGACCTCCAGCATTCGCGCGTCCCTCCCGCCCGAGATGTCGTTGACTATGGCCGCTCCGGCGTCCAGGCCGGCCCGAGCCACCTCGGGCTTCCGCGTGTCGATGGACAGGGGGACGTCGACCTCCGCGGCGAGGCGCTTGATCACCGGCACCACCCGGTCCATCTCGACCTCCGCAGGAACGGGATCCGAGCCGGGGCGCGTCGACTCGCCCCCCACGTCGATCACGTCCGCGCCTTCCGCGGCCAGCTCGATGCCCCGCCGCACCGCGGCCTCGGGGTCGAGGAACAGGCCGCCGTCCGAGAACGAGTCCGGCGTCACGTTCAGCACACCCATGACGTGGGTGCGGGAGGCGCAGTCGAGCGCCCGGTCCCCGAACCGCCACCACAGCTCGCCGGTCGTCACTGGTGGACAAGCCTAGTCGCGCCGGATGCGGTGCAACTTCCGGGGAGACCTGGGCGTCTCCACTCCGGCAACCCATGATGATGCGGACCGATGCGCTCGAGCCGGCGGTGACCGATCCAGGGCGGCTGGGGAAGCTGTACCGGCAGCACGCCGCCGGGGCGGTCCGGCTGGCCTTCCTGCTGACCGGCGACCGGGCCCTGGCCGAGGACCTGGTCCAGGACGCATTCGTCCGGCTGGTGGGCCTGTTCCGGGACCTGCGGAACCCCGATGCCTTCGAGTGGTACCTGCGGCGAACCGTGGTCAACCTGGCCCGGTCCCACTTCCGACACGTCCGGGTGGAGCGGCGGTTCGTGGAGGGCCAGGGGCCGGGGGAAACCCACGTCGAGGCATCGCCGGACCCCGGGGAGCGCGACGCCCTGTGGCGGGCGCTGCTGATGCTGCCGGAGCGGCAGCGCACCGCCATCGTGCTCCGGTACTACGAGGACCTGTCCGAGGCCCAGACCGCCGACGTCATGCAGTGCCCGGTGGGCACGGTGAAGTCGCTGGTGTCGCGGGGCATGGACCGGCTCCGCCAGCTGGTCACGAGGGAGTGAGCGACATGGAGACCGAACTGCGCGAGATGCTCCGGGACCGGGCCGACGGGCTGCCCCCGCCCGGCGAGCTGCCCCCGCCGGTCCTGCGCACGGCCCGCCGCCGTCGATGGGCCACCGGAACCCTCGCCACCCTGACCGCGGTGGTGGTCCTGGCGGGGAGCGTCGTCGGCCTCCAAGCGGCATTGGGACACCGGGGCGCCACGCGGCAGGGGCAGCAGCCCACGCCGAGCGAAGAGCCCACGACGAGCACGACGGCGGTCCCGCCCGTTGCGGCGTCGGCCGACGTCCATTCCGCCATCTGGCCGGTGACGGACGGGCTCACGCTGGCCGGCCTCCAGGCCAGCGTGACCGCCGGCAAGGACCAGTGGGTGACCGACCCCTCGACGACGGCGCTCCGCTTCGCCCAGGACGTCATGGGATGGGACCCCGCCGACGTCGGGCTCCGGGTGAGCGGCGACCTTCTGGCTGGGACCGCCGAGGTCGAGCTGTGGAACCGCGGGATGGGCGACTACAGCCCCGGCATCGCTGAGACCCTCAGCCTGTCTCGCGTCGGCGGAACCAAGATCTGGCTGGTGATGCACGTCTCTACCGGGTTGCTCGACGTGACCAGTCCGTCCGAACACCAGGACCTCCTCCCGCCGAACGCCGCCGTGGAGGTCGCCGGATCGCTCGGGCTGCCGCCGCTGGGATGGACCCTGACCACGATCCTGGAGTACGCGGACTCGCTGCTCCAGGGGAGCGAGGCCCAGACCCGCACCGACCTTCCCTTGGACGGCCTGGGGTTCGACGTCACGCTGGAGCCCAATGCGGCGTACCTGGACGGTCCGACCCTGTCGCTACGCCTCGTCGACGCGGACGGGAACACGCTGGGGCTGTACGCCAGGCGCTTCGCCTCCGGGCCAGCACCGTCGCCGTCGCCGACTTCCTCGCCGCCGACCACCGACAGTGGTGTCTTCGCTGTGATGCTCACCACGATCCGCGCGGCCAGCCCGCCGCACTGGACCTTCGACCTCACTCCCGGCCGGCTGGACGGCGACTGGACGCTGGACGGCACGGTGGACGACGGGTCTGGCCCCGGGCGCCTGATGATCGACGTCACCGACCGCCCGGGGATGCTGGAGGCCCACCCATGCTCGGACCCGGAGTTCACGCAGGGCGCCCCGTGCGTCGAAGAGCAAGGGGTCGGCGGCAGCCTGCTGGTCCTGCGGGATGTGCTCGACCAGAAGGGCAACAAGACCATCGAGGTGGTGCTGGTCCGTCCGGACCGCTCGGGCATCGGGGCGGAAGCCGGGAACTGGATCATCTCGGGGACACCCGGGAACGCCGGTGGAGGCTCCAACGAGCAGGTCACCCGGGCCGACCCGGTGTTCTCCGTGGAGCAGCTGGGGAACCTCGTGCAGGCCGTGGCCGAGAAGGTCTATCCGTGCATCCAGGCGGGCTGCTGACCCGGAGTAGCCTTCCCTCGTGGGCAAGGCGAAGGCCGCGAAGGTCCAGGAGGTCAAGCGGCACCTCGACGGGCGAGTCGAGACGTTCGACTGCGAGCCGGTGCAGTCGCGGATGACCGCGCGGTGGTCCGATTCCGGCTCCCCACGCGCGTCGGCGACTTGCCCCGCGGCACCATGACGCTGGGGTTCTTCTGGGAAAATCGCAGCTACAACCTGTACCGGTTCCTGTCGCCGGACGGGGACCTCCTCGGCCATCGCCTGGACGTGGTCACCGACGTCAGCATCGAGCCCGAGCGGATCGAGTACCTGGACCTCATCGTCGACGTCCTGGTCTCGCCCACGGGCGACGTGCACGTGGAGGACGAGGACGAGGCGAAGAAGGCCGCGGCGAAAGGCCTGCTCGAGCCGGTGCACCTGGAAGCGATCGAGAGCGCCCTGGGGACGATCCTGCGCGACCATCGGCGCATCTTCCGGGACGCCGACCGCCTGCTCCCCGCCGACTGACCTAGGTTACCGATCCGGTCGGATCAGAGCCATGGCCTCGGAGCGGGTCCTGGCGTCGGAACGGAACCGCCCCCGCACCGCCGAGGTCACCGTGATCGATCCCGGCTTCTTCACCCCGCGCATGGTCATGCACAGGTGCTCGGCCTCGATCACCACGAATACGCCCTTGGGTTCCAGGGACTGTTCCAGGGCGTCGGCGATCTCGGTGGTCAGGCGCTCCTGGACCTGCGGGCGGCGCGACAGCAGGTCCACCAGCCGCGCGATCTTGGACAGCCCAGTGATCCGGCCGTCCTCGTTCGGGAGGTAGGCGACGTGGGCCCTGCCGGTGAACGGGGTCAGGTGGTGCTCGCACACCGAGTACAGCGGGATGTCGCGGACCATGATCATCTCGTCGTGCTCGGCGCCCTTGACCACGGTGAGGACGGCCAGCGGGTCGCCGTCCAGGCCGCCGAACACCTCCCGGTACATGTCCGCGACCCGCCGGGGCGTCTCCACCACGCCCTCACGGTCGGGGTCCTCGCCGATCCCCTCCAGGATCAGGCGCACGCCTCGGCGGATCTTCTCCTCGTCGAACATGCCCGCCCCCAGACTCTACGCGGGGACCAGCTCGTCCAGCGTGTCGGGGAGCTCGGTGAGATCGAGCAGCTCCGCGTCGCGAGGGAGGTTGGTTGCCTCCCCCAGCCGGTTGATCCACACGGTCCGCAGCCCCATCTCGGACGCTGGGACGATGTCGTGGAACAGGCTGGCCGCGACGTGCACGTGCCCCGCCCGGTCGGCGCCGGACAGCTGGAAGAACCGGTCCCAGTGGCCGTGGGCGGGCTTGTACGAGCCGGCCTCCGCGGCGGTGACGGTCAGGTCGGTCGGCACCCCGATGTGCTCAAGCGAGGCCGCCAGCAGGTCGGGGTCCGTGTTCGACAGGATGGCCAGCTTCCAGCCCCGCGAGCGCGCCTGGTCCAGCGCCGCCGGGACCTCCGGGAACGCCGGCCAGGAGGGGAGGGACGTGGCCAGCGCGTCCTCGTCCTCGGCCCGCAGCACCAGCTCCTCGAGCGCGGCCACCCGCCGCAGGACCTCCGCCTGCACCTCCCGGTAGGGGATGCTCCGGCCCTCCTGCACCTGCGGCTCGACCTCGTGGTACAGGGCGAGCAACCGCTCCGCGTCGGCGTCGGGCCACAGGTCGAGGAAGGCCCCCTGGATCCCTCGCTCCCAGTCGATCAGGGTCCCGTAGCAGTCGAACGTCGCCCAGCGATCCATCGTGTCAGGCGTTGGAGGCCTTCCCGCGCACGCCCACGGCCAGCGCGACCTGTGTGAGATCGGATCGCATCGCGTCAACAGATGCCTGAAGCGTGTCGATCCGGTGATCGAGACGTTGCTCGAGACGGTCCATCCGCCCGTTCAAGGCCTGGAAGCTTCCCTTGCCAAGCCGGGCGAGGATGAGGCCCACCGCCGAAACCACGGCCGCATTGATCGCGGTGCTCACAACTTCCATCGACCGTTTCCTCTCCGGGGGAGGAACCGACTGACCAACGGAAGCCTAGCATCCGCCCCCGGCACGACCGGCCGGCCGGTGGGCTACCGGAGGCTGGGAGGCTGGGGGCCCTGGTCCCGGGCCACGCTGCGGCGGGCCACGGCCAGCCCGGCGCCGGCGCCGCGCTGGGGCCGTTTCATCAGACCGTCGAGCAGCTCGATGAGCTCGTCCTTGTCGATGGTCTCGCGCTCGATCAGCACGTCGGCCAGCTTGTCCAGGTGCACGCGGTGCTCGGTGAGGATCTCCAGCGCCTCGTCGTGGGCCTCGTCGATGAGCTTTCGGATCTCCGAGTCGATCTCGAACGCCACGTGATCGCTGTAGTCGGGGTGCGAGGAGAAGTCCCGGCCCAGGAACACCTCGCCCTGCTTCTGTCCCAGCGTCAGCGGCCCCAGCACGTCGGACATCCCGAACTCCGTGACCATCTGCCGCGAGATCTTGGTGGCTCGGTCCAGGTCGTTCTGGGCTCCGGTGGTGATGTCGCCGAACACGAGCTCTTCGGCCACCCGGCCTCCCAGCAGCATGGCCAGCTCATCGACCAGCTCGCGCCGGCTCATCAGGAACTTGTCCTGCATGGGCAGGGTCATGGTGTAGCCGAGGGCCCGACCCCTGGGGATGATCGTGATCTTGTGCACGGGGTCCGCGTTCGGCAGCAGGTAGGCCACCAGCGCGTGGCCTCCCTCGTGGTAGGCGATGACCCGCTTCTCCTGGTCGGAGATGATGCGGCTGCGGCGCTCCGGCCCCGCCACGACGCGGTCGATGGCCTCGTCCAGCTCGGCCATGGTGACCGCCCGCTTGTCCCGCCTCGCCGCCAGCAGCGCCGCCTCGTTGATGACGTTGGCCAGGTCTGCGCCGGTGAACCCGGGGGTCCGCCGGGCGATCACGTCGAGGTCGACGCCCGCGTCGAGCGGCTTGCCGCGCCCGTGGACCCGCAGGATGCCCTTGCGGCCCTCCAGGTCCGGACGGTCGATGACCACCTGCCGGTCGAACCGCCCCGGCCGCAGCAGCGCCGGGTCCAGGATGTCCGGCCGGTTCGTGGCCGCCATCAGGATCACCGCGGTCCGCTGGTCGAACCCGTCCATCTCCACCAGGAGCTGGTTCAGGGTCTGCTCCCGCTCGTCGTGGCCGCCGCCCAGCCCGGCCCCGCGATGGCGCCCCACCGCGTCGATCTCGTCGATGAACACGATGGCCGGCGCGTTCTGCTTGGCCTGCTCGAACAGGTCCCGGACCCGGGCCGCGCCGACGCCCACGAACATCTCCACGAAGTCGGAGCCGGAGATCGAGTAGAAGGGCACCCCGGCCTCGCCGGCCACCGCCCGGGCCAGCAGGGTCTTCCCCGTCCCGGGCGGACCGAACAGCAGGACGCCCCGGGGGATCTTCGCCCCCATGGCCTGGAACTTCGCCGGGCTCTTCAGGTAGTCCCGGACCTCCTCCAGCTCCTCGATGGCCTCGTCCACCCCCGCCACGTCGGCGAACGAGGTCTTGGGCTGGTCCTTGGTCAGCAGCTTGGCCCGGGACTTCCCGAACGACATCACCCGGTTCCCGCCGCCCTGCATCTGGTTCATGAAGAACAGGAACAGCACCACGATGACGATCACCGGCAGCACGGTCTGCAGGAGCACGCCGATGATGGCGGAGCTCTTCTGTGGGTTGACGTCGTAGGCCACCCCCGCGTCCTTCAGGAGCTTCTCCAGGTCGCTGCTGGTCTCGGCGAGGTAGTTGGCCTGGTACCGCTGGCCGTCGGTGAGTTCGCCCTCGATGGTCTGCTTCTGCTCCAGGAAGGTGGCGGTGCGGACGTCGCCGGCCGTGACCAGCCCTTCGAAGCGGGACAGCGGGATCTGCCTGGCCTCGGGCCCCTTGAGGGCGAACGAGACGAACAGCCACAGCGCCCCCAGGATCAGGAGGATGTAGATGAAGGGCCCTCGGAGAAGCTTTCCGAGGATCGAGTCGGGCCGATTGGTCGGGATGGTCCCTGCTCCTGGCTCCCGGGATGACGAAACAGGCCGAGGGGCGTGCTCCCCATCGCGCCGGGGCCGATGGTAGCACAGGGCCCCGACATCTCCCGGGGCGAAATGTCCCGGTTCGCGCGCTCCGGACGGCGGCCCGGCCGTGCTACCGGATGCCGGTGTCGAAGGGGACCGTCACCTGGGTGAACCGGTGGGCCTGGACGGTCGCGGTCACGGTCCCCGCGATCGGGAAGGGCTTCCCGGGCGTGGGGGACAGGCCCTGGAGCACGTAGCTCCCCGGCGCCAGTGACACGGTGAAGCGGCCGTCGTCGCCGGAGCTCACCGTGGTGATCACGTCGCCCGAGGCGTCCTTCACCTGGACCAGGGCTGCGATCGGCCTGTCCGGGCACGGGCTGTCCGCCCGCTCCACCGGACAGAGGGGCCCCAGGGTCACCACCCCGGTGATCCCCGAGTCGCCGCCGGTCGAACCGGTGGACCCGCCCGGCCCCGAGGCCTGCTTCGCGCAGCCCACGAGGGCCACCACCACCAGGAGCAGGGGCACCATCCGTCTCACGCCCGCTTCGACGCAGGGCCGGCTGCGTGCGTTCCCACCCGCCATCGCCGCCACCATAGCTCCCTTGGCCGATCCACTGCCGGCGAGGTACAAAGCGGGCCTGGAAAGGGGTCGGAGGGTGGAGACGGGCGGCGTTGTCGGTCGGGAGCGCGAGATGGACCTGCTCCTGGGCGGATTGGACGACGCCGTCTCCGGCCGGGGTGGGCTCTTCCTCCTGGCGGGAGAGCCGGGGATCGGCAAGAGCCGCCTGGCGGACGAGCTGGCCTCACGGGCTCGGGCGCGGGGGGTTCGGGTGCTGTGGGGCCGCTGCTGGGAGGCCGGAGGGGCGCCCGCCTACTGGCCGTGGATGCAGCTCCTCCGTTCCTGCCTCCGCGGCCAGGATCCCGCGACGGTGCGGGAGCAGATGGGGGAAGGAGCCGTGGACGTGGCGCAGATGCTTCCGGAGGTCCGGGCCCTGATCCCGGAGCTCCCGCCGCCGCCATCCGTCGACCCGGAGTCCGCCCGGTTCCGCTTGTTCGACTCGACCGCTGCGTTCCTCCGGAACACGAGCGGCGAGGGGGCCCTGGTCCTCATCATTGAAGACCTCCACGCGGCGGACACCGCCTCGCTGCTGCTCCTGCGGTTCCTGGCGGGGCAGGTCTCGGACAGCCACATCCTGCTCCTGGCCACCTACCGGGACGTCGAGCTCACCCCCGACCACCCAATGACCGCCGCCCTATCGGAGCTCACGCAGGAGCCGAGCACTCGCCACCTGGTCATCGTGGGTCTGGGCGAGCACGACGTCGCCACGTTCGTCCAGACGGCGGCCCACGTCACGCCACAAGAACAGTTGGTCACGATGCTGCACCGGGAAACCAACGGCAACCCGCTGTTCCTGGGCGAGGCCGTCAGGCTCCTGGCCGGGGAGGGACGCCTCGACGAGATGGCCGACCCGGCGTCCCTCCGGATCGCGGTGCCGACCGGGATTCGAGCCGTTATCCGCCGGCGAGTGGACCATCTCGGCGAGGGGTGCCAGCAGGCCCTGGTGCTTGGCTCGGTCCTCGGTCCGGAGTTCACCTCCGAGGTCCTACGGCGCCTGGCCGAGCTCTCCCCCGACCAGCTGATGGACGTGGTGGATGAGGCGGTGCAGGCGGGACTGCTGGTCGAGGTACCCGGAACCTTCGGACGTTTCCGCTTCTCGCACGGCCTGGTCCGGGAGACGCTGTACGAGGGCCTCCCGTCGGCTCGGCGGGTCCGCCTGCACCGCCGGGCGGGAGAGGTGCTGGAGGAGCTGTACGGATCGGACGTGGAACCGCACCTCGCGGAGCTGGCCCACCACTTCTTCGAGGCCGCCCGAGGGGGGACGAGGAGAAGGCGGCGGACTACGCCCGCCGGGCCGGCGACCAGGCCGCCGGCGCGCTCGCATACGAGGAGGCGGCCCATCTGTACCGGATGGCGCTCCAGGCCTTCGACATGCAGGCCTCCTCGGACCACGCGGCCCATGGCGAGCTCCTGATCGCCCTGGGGGACGCGCAGGCCCGCATGGGGGAGCTGTGGAGCGCTCGGGAGACGTTCCTGTCGGCCGCCGCCATCGCCCGGAGAATCGGGGCGGCTGGCATGCTCGGACAAGCGGTGCTCGGCTACGGGGGCAGGTACAAGTGGGCGCGAGCCGGTGACGACCCCCATCTCATCCCGCTCCTCCAGGATGCCCTGGTGCTGCTGGGCGGGAGCGACGATCGGCTGCGGGTCCGCCTGCTGACCCGGCTGGCCTGCGCCCTCCGGAGCTCCCCCGACCGTGAGCACGCCGCCGCACTGTCCCAGCAGGCCGTGGACCTGGCCCGGCGCCTCGGCGATCCGCTGACCCTCGGTTACGCCCTGAGTGGAAGGTATGGAGCCATTTGGTGGCCCGAGAACACGCAAGAGCGTCTGGAGATCGCGTCCGAGGTCGTGCGGATCGCGACGGAGGTCCACGACGGAGAGCTGATGGTGGAGGCCCACCTCTCGCGATACGCAGCCCTCGCCGACCGGGGGGCCATGGGCCAGGCACGCGAGGAGCTGGCCGCCCTGGCGCGGATCGCCGAGGAGCTCCGCCAGCCCGCGCAGCAGTGGATCAGTTGGGCCATCCGGTGCCAGCTCGCCCTGTTCGAGGGGAAGTACGAAGCCGCGGAGGTCCTCATCCCGCTCGGCCTGGAGGCAGACCAGCCGGCCACGCCCATCCGGGACAACGTGGCCGGGGCCAGGTGCCACCTCTTCATGCTCAGAAGGGAGCAGGGCCGGGTGGGGGAAGTGGAAGACGATATCCGGGCGTCGCTGGTCGAATTCCCCTGGTACCCGCTCAACCGGGCCGCATTGGCGTGCCTGTTGCTCGACCTGAGACGGAGCGACGAGGCCCGAACCGTGTTCGAGGACCTGGCCCGGAACGACTTCGAGGCGCTGTACCGTGACAACGAGTGGCTCCTCGGGATGAGCCTGGCCAGCGAGGCGTGCTCCCTCCTGGGGGACGCCGCCTCGGCGGCGATCCTCTACGACCAGCTCGTCCCTTTCGCCGGGCGACAGGCGATCGGATTCGGGGAAGGAAGCGTCGGGGCCGTCGACCGATACCTCGGGCTGCTGGCCACCACGATGGGGCGGCTCGACGACGCCGAGCGCCACCTCGCCGAGGGCATCGAGATGAACGAGCGGATGGGCTCGAGGCCCTGGGCGGCGCACACCCGGCACGATCTCGCCAGGATGCTGCTGGCTCGCGACGGCCCCGGGGACCGGGACCGGGCGGAAGAACTTCTGGGGACCGCCCGGGCGACAGCCAGTGAGCTCGGCATGACGGCACTCGAAGCGAAGGTCCAACCGCTGGTCGCGGCGCCTGTAGAGGTCCCGGCTGCCCGCCAGCCGGCCACCCAAGCGTGGGTGTTCCGCCGTGAAGGCGAGTACTGGTCGGTGGCGTTCGAGGGGGACGCATTCCGCCTGCACAACTCCAAGGGCCTGCGGTACCTGGCGGCGCTGCTTGCGGTCCCCGGGAGGGAGATCCATGCCCTGGACCTGGTGGGAGCCGAGGAGGGCGCCGAGCCGGAGCGCGGCCGGATCGGAGACGCCGGGGAGATCCTGGACCCGAAGGCCAAGGCCGCCTACCGCAGCCGGATGGAGGACCTCCGGCAGGACCTGGAGGAGGCGGAGTCCTGGAACGACCCGGAGCGGGCGGCCCGGGCCCGCCAGGAGCTGGAGTTCCTTTCCCGCGAGCTGGCCGGAGCCGTCGGGCTGGGAGGAAGGGACCGCAAGGCCGCCTCGGCGTCGGAGCGGGCCCGGGTGAACGTGACCCGGGCCATCCGCTCCGCCCTGGCCCGCATCGCCGAGCACTCACCGGCTCTGGGCCGGCACCTCGACACCACCGTGCGCACCGGGACCTTCTGTTCCTACGTCCCGGACGCCCGCATGCCCGTGAACTGGCGAATGTAGGGAATTCCTCGCTCGTTCCGTCCCAATGAACGACCGTTCCCACGTTCTTCACGCCTTGGGAGATGAGTGCTGCGGACGGCGCGGCACCGGAGTAGCAAGGAGGGCGTGATGGGACGGATCAGCAAGTGGGGAGTGGTGGCAACGATGGCGGCGATCCTGGCGATCGGGACGGTCGCCCCGGCGCTGGCGGGATCGGCGAGCTCGGGCGTGAGCACGACGAGGCCCTTCTCGGACGGGAACTGGGCGCCGCCCACCCACCAGGGCGTCAGCACCATGCGGCCGTTCTCCGACGGGACCTGGTCCCCCGGCACGGCGGGCGTCATCAGCATGCGGCCGTTCTCGGACGGCAGCTGGACTCCGGGGACCACGGGCGTGCTGACCATGCGGCCGTTCTCCGACCCCAACGCGATCGGGCACGTGCGCACCGTGACGGCGACTGCGTCCCACCCGGCGGGCGACTCGGCGGGTTCGCGACTGGGAATCACCCTGGGACTGATCGCCGGGCTGCTGCTCCTCGTGGCCGCGGCCGGCTACGCGAGCCGTCAGCGGAGGGCCCGACCGGCCTGAGGTTCGCTGACCCGACGATCCGAGGAGGAGGGCCGCCCCGCGCGGCTCTCCTCTTCGCTATCCGAGGATGCCCTCGTACGCCTCGGGCTTGAGGGTGGCGATGTAGGGCAGGTTCCGGTAGCGCTCGTTGAAATCGAGCCCGTACCCGACCACGAACTCCGGAGGGATCTCGAACCCGCGGTACTTGATGGACACCGGCACCTGGGCCATGCCCTGCTTCTCCATCAGCGCGCAGACCTCCAGGCTGGCCGGGCGGCGGGTCCGGAGGTTCTTCAACAGGTAGTTGAGGGTCAGCCCAGAGTCCACGATGTCCTCGACCAGAAGGACGTTGCGCCCCTCGATCTCGTGGTCCAGGTCCTTCAGGATCCGCACCACGCCGGAGGTCTTGGTGGCCGCCCCGTAGGACGACACCGCCATGAAGTCGAACTCGAGCGGCAGGCGGATGTGGCGCGACAGGTCGGCCATCATCACGAACGCGCCCTTCAGCACCCCCACCAGCAGGAGGTCCTGCCCCTGGTAGTCCCGGGTGATCTCCTCGCCCAGGCGGCGCACGGTGGCCTGGATCTCCTCGCCGGAGACCAGGATCTTCTCGATGTCGCTCTCGTGGTCGGGCACGTGAGCAAGCAGTGTAGGAAGGGGGGCCTCGATACGCGAACGGGAGATCGGATCGGCGACGCGAACGTCCATTGGAAACTCCCCCCTCTCAGTGAGGAACACCGGCAGGCCCAGGGGAAGTTCGGGCCACTCGAACATACTCCTTCTCCCGCACGGCGAGCAATCCCTCGGCCAGGTGCCGGCGCCGGCCGGGCCTGCCGGCGGCGAGGTCCAGGATGGCGGTCACGTGGTCCTCCTGCGGCGCGACGTGGAGCGAGATGAGGCCGAGCCTGGCCACCCGCGAGGCCAGCGCCCGAGGAAGCGAGGCCAGCTCGGCCGCGGGGAGGGCGAAGCCGTCGGGGACCTCCTCGAGCAGCTCCCGTGCGGCGGCCTGGGCCTGGCGGGCCAGCTCATCGGCGTCGATGCGGAGGAGCCCGGCGCTGCGGGCGATCGGCTGCTTGACCTCACGCCCCAGGGCCCGCTCCATAGCCGGCAGCACGGCGTGGCGGATCGCGTTGCGGGGCAGCCCCAGGTCCCGGTTCATGGGGTCCATGCGCGGTCGCAGCCGCAGCGCCCGCACGAACGCCTCCACCTCCGCCCGGGTCACGTCGATGAGGGGCCGCACCAAGGGCCCTTCCACCGGCGGGATGCCGGCCACGGCGCCGAGCCCTCCGCCCCGGGTCATCGCCAACAGCGCCGTCTCGGCCTGGTCGTCCAGGGTGTGCCCGGTCGCGGCGCGGGTGGCCGGGGCGTCACGCAGCACGCCGGCCAGGGCGCCCAGCCGGACGGCCCGGGCCCAGGCCTCCACCGACTCGCCCCGGTCGGGCCGGTCCTCGGCGACCCGCAGGTGAAAGGGCAGCTTCAAGCGCTCCGCCTGGCGCCGCGCGTAGCCGGCGTCCTTCCCCGAGTCGGGCCGAAGGCGGTGGTCGAAGTGGAAGACCTCCAGGCGGACCCGGAACAACCGCCGCAGCCGGTGCAGCGCGTGGAGCAGGCAGGTGGAGTCGGGTCCTCCCGACACGGCGACCAGGACCCGATCGCCGGGCATCAGCATGTCGTGCTGGCGGACGGTGGCGGTGACCCGCTCCAGGACCCGGGCCACGGCGGGAGGCCGGCGCGGGGCCATCAGCGCACGGTCAGCTGGCCGGACCGACCCGGGCCAGCCACTCCTCCGGCTGCAGGACCTCGGACATGGAGGGCAAGTTGGCTTCCCCGTCCCACACCCGGTTGAAGCCCTCCATGCCCGCGCGGTCCACGATCTCGGCCACGAACCGCTCCCCGACGTCGTACTGGCGGATCTTCGACTCGAAGCCGATGAGCCGCTGGAACGATCGCTCCAGCCCGGAGGAGCGCCGCCGTTCCTGGAGGGCCCGGCGCATGCGGGCGGCCTCCGGGACCGCGGTGACGCCGGCCCGGTCCATCACGAAGTTCGCGTGGCCCTCCAGCAGCGACATCATGGCCTGGATCCCTTCCAGGATGGCTCGCTGCTCGGGGGTCATCAGCAGCAGGACCAGCTCCTGCCCGCGCTTGCCACCCTTGGTCCGGAGCTCCTCCACCACGTGCTTCAGCGCCTCCACGATCTGCTGCGGGTCGAGCTGGACCGCGGAGAGGTACGCGTCGATCCTGCCGGTGAGGTACCCCCGCAGCCACGGCACGGCGCCGAACTGCACCCGGTGCGCCGCCTCGTGCAGCGACAGCCACAGCCGGAAGTCCCTGTGGGGGAACCGGAACCGCCGCTCCGCCCCCACCACGTTCGGCCCCACGAAGTACAGCAGACCGTCGTCGTCGGGCGGGACGAACAGGTCGTACTGGCCGAGGACCTTCCGGGAGACGTACCCCATGAGGATCCCGACCTGGAGCCCCAGCCCCTTGCGGCGGATGGCCACCGCGGCGCCGTCGCTCTTGCGGGCCAGGACCCGCTCGGCCAGCGGCTCCAGGACCCGCTGGAACCCGCGCAGGTTGGCGTCGATCCATTCGGGCCGGCTCATCACCCAGGCCCGGGCCCGGTAGCCGGACGGCTTCAGGCCGGTGAAGGCGACCACCAGGTCCTCGGCCTGCGGGACGGCCTCGGCGAAGTCCTCGTCCAGGCGGGCCCGCTCCACGTCGGTGAGGTGGACCCCCGCGCCGCCGATCCTGGCCCCCACCGTGGAGGCGGTGCGCCAGTCCACTAGCCGGGACGCCTGCTCGCCCATCTTCCAGTCCATGGTCCGCACGGCTATCTCCCCCTCACCAGGGGGCCTTCCCGGAACGGACGCCCGGGAATCAGCTTCCCGCCTTCTCCCGGGCTGCCTTCATGGCGGCGGACCGGGCCCGGCCCTCGGCGACCCGCCGGTCCGTGCCCTTGGCCAGCTGCTCTGCCAGGACCCGCTCGAAGGTCTCCTGGTCGAGCTCGATGGCCTCGCCCTTGGGCCGAGGGGCCGCGGGAGCCGTCGCGGGCGCGGGGGCGGCTCCGGGGGTGGCCGCTGCCGCGGGAGCCGCGGCGGGCGCGGGGGCAGCTGCGCCGGGCGCGGGCGCGGGGGCGCCGACCGCGACGGGCTGTGGGGGCGCCACCGTGGGCGGGGGGACGGGCTCCACCTCGACCGGGGGGGACGCCTGGCGCCACGACCGCTGCATCCCGATCTGCGGCTCCGGGGCCCGGACGCCGGCCCGGGGCCGGCCGTCCTGCGTCTGGTCCTCGCGGGAGAAGCGCGGCGAGAACCGCAGGTAGGCGAACCCCGCCAGCAGCAGGATGATGCCGCCCAGGACGATGGCCCCCTCGGCCATCCAGTACACCCAGCCCCCGGTGTCCCGGGTGGGCGACTCCGTGGGGTTGATGCTCACCTGGGCCAGGGCCACCTGCGGGAGGGCCAGCACCCCCAGCATCGCCGCGACGAGCGGCAGCAGGAGCCGGAGCGATCGGGGATGGCGCGAGCGCATCGCGGCGATTCTACCGGAAGGGGTTTCGCCGGGAGCCCACGGTATCCTCGCCTCGATGGGCGCCGCCATCGAGATCGAGGGGCTGGTCAAGCGCTACGGCCGCAACGTCGCCGTGGACGGCGTGTCGTTCCAGGTGGCGGAGGGCGAGGCCTTCGGCTACCTGGGCCCCAACGGCGCCGGGAAGACCACCACCATCCGCTGCCTGCTCGGGCTGATCACGCCGACGGCGGGCAGCCTTCGCGTCCTGGGGCACGACGTCCGCCGGGAGCTCCCGGCCGTGCTGAACGAGATCGGCCACCTCCCCGGCGAGTTCAGTGTGTGGCCGAACATGACCGGGCGCCAGTGCCTGGAGTACCTGGGCCGGCTCCACCCCCGGCCGCCCGCGCGAACGGCCGAGCTGTGCGATCGCTTCGAGCTGTCCGCGGCGGATCTGGACCGCCACGTGCGGCTGTACTCGCGGGGGATGAAACAGAAGATCGGGATCGTCCAGGCGTTCCAGCACGACCCGCCCCTGGTGGTCCTGGACGAGCCCACCGAAGGGCTGGACCCGGTGATGAAGGACCGGTTCGTGGACCTGCTGGCGGAGCACCGCAAGCAGGGCGGCTCGACGCTGCTCTCGTCGCACATCCTGCCCGAGGTCGAGCAGGCCACGGAACGGGTCGCCGTGCTGCGGGCCGGCAAGGTGGTGAAGGTGGGCGCCACCGCCGACCTCACCGGCGAGCGGATCCGGCACTGCACCATCACGCTGCGGGAGCCGCTCCGCGACCGCGCCGCCCTCGCCGTCGCGGGTCTTCAGGACCTGGAGGGCGACGGCACCTCGTTCCGGTTCTCGTTTCGGGGCGACATGGAACCGCTGATCCGGGCGCTGGCGACGCTCCCCGTCCTGGACTTCGTGGCGGAGCCGGAACGGCTGTCCGAGGCCTTCTTCGAGGTGTACGAGGGACCGGACCGGACCGCCTCGCCGGCGGCGGAGGCCGCGGCCCCGTGAACCTCGTGGTGTTCCGGCAGTCCCTGCGCCAGGCCGCTCGGACCATGGCCGTGCTGACCGCCGCGGCGGGGCTCTTCTCCTACCTGGTGCTGCTGTCCTCGTCCTCGTTCCTGAAGCGGGAGGGCGGGTTCGCCGGCTTCTTCGCCAACCCACCTCGGGCCATCTCCGCGTTCCTGGGCGGGTCCGCGGACCTGCTGCATCCCACGGGCTGGGTCGCCGCGGGCATGACCCACCCGATCACACTGGCCCTGCTCACCGCGGCAGCGTTCAACGTGGCGGCCGGCTCGGTAGCCACGGAGATCGAGCGCGGCACCATCGACCTGGTGCTGTCCCGCCCGGTGGGGCGGGTCCGGTTCCTGACGGCGAAGGCGGTCGCCGCGCTGGCCATGGTGACGGCCGTGGAGTTGGGGGGGCTGGTCGGGGTCCTGGTGGCCAAAGCGACCATCAGCCGGATCGGCTCGGTCGGGCTGGGCGTCACGGTCAGGGCGTTCGCCGGCTCGTGGGTCCTGTTCGCAGCCTTCGCCATGATCGCGGTGCTGGCGTCGGCCCGGTCCAGCCTCCGCGGCCACGCTCTCGGCGTCTCGGTGGGCATCGTGGTCGGGACGTTCTTCGTGAATTTCATCGCGCTGCTGATCGACGGCCTGTACGGGATCCGGTTCGCGTCGCCCTTCCACTACTTCCGCCCGGGCGACGTCCTGACCGGCGGTGCCGTGGCGGCCGACGTCGGGGTGCTGGCGGCGCTGGCCGTGGCCGCGGGGGCCGCCGGCCTGTGGTGGTTCTCGCGGCGCGACCTCACCAGGTAGCCGGACGTCCCGGGGGCGATTCGGCCCTCGGGGGAGGGGCCGCCCGGCCCGGGAGGACTCGATCCGCTTCCTCGATCCTTTGATCCGGAGCAGAGGAGGCGATCACGCATGAGCGATTCCCGGTGGTTCGAGCCGTACCGGATCAAGATGGTGGAGCGCATCCCCATCACCACGCCGGAGGAGCGCCGCAAGGCCCTGGACGAGGCGGGCTGGAACACCTTCCTGCTGCGATCCGACCAGGTCACCGTCGACCTGCTCACCGACTCGGGGACCAACGCCATGAGCGACGAGCAGTGGGCGGGGATGATGCTGGGCGACGAGGCCTACGCGGGGAGCCGCAACTTCTACCACCTGGAGGACGCGGTCCGGCGCCACTACGGCTACCCTCACGTCATCCCCACCCACCAGGGGCGGGGGGCCGAGCACATCCTCTCGGAGATGCTCATCTCCGAGGGCGACGTGGTCCCCGGCAACATGTACTTCACCACCACCCGCCTGCACCAGGAGCTGGCCGGCGGGCGGTTCGAGGACATCGTCGTGGACGAGGCCCACGACCCCACCAGCCGGCACCCGTTCAAGGGAAACGTCGACCCGGCCAAGCTGGAGCGGGTCATCGCGGAGGTGGGCCCGCAGCGCATCCCCTACGTGTGCATCGCCGGCACCGTGAACATGGCCGGCGGCCAGCCCATCTCCATGGAGAACCTCCGGGCGGTCCGGGACCTGACCCGCCGCCGCGGCATCCGGGTGATCCTGGACGCCACGCGGGCCGTGGAGAACGCGTACTTCATCCAGGAACGCGAACGCGGGTACACCGGGGTGCCGGTGGCCGACATCCTGCTGGAGCTGTGCTCCTACACGGACGGCTGCACGATGTCCGCGAAGAAGGACTCGCTGGTCAACATCGGCGGGTGGATCGCGCTGAACGATCCGGACCTGGCCGCCGAGGCCCGGAATCTGTGCGTGGTGTACGAGGGGCTGCACACCTACGGCGGGCTGGCCGGGCGCGACCTCGAGGCCATGGCCCGCGGCATCGGGGAGTCCGTCGACGACGACCACGTCCGGGCCCGGATCCTGCAGGTCCGGGAGTTCGGGGAGCGGTTGCTGGACGAGGGCATCCCCATCGTCCAGCCGATCGGCGGCCACGCCGTGTTCCTGGACGCCGCGCGGTTCTACCCGCACATCCCGCAGGAGGAGTTCCCCGCGCAGCGGCTGACCGCGGAGGTGTTCCTGGACTCGGGGACGCGGTCCATGGAACGGGGCATCGTCTCCGCGGGCCGGAACCCGGCCACCGGCCAGCACCGCCGCCCGAAGCTAGAGCTGGTCCGGCTCACCCTTCCCCGGCGCGTCTACACCACCCGGCAGCTGGAGATGGTGGCCGGCTCCGTGTCCGACGTGTACGCCCGGCGGGAGGACACGGTGGGGCTGGAGATGACCTACGAGCCTCGGTACCTGCGGTTCTTCCAGGCCCGGTTCCGCCCGCTGGAGGCCTGATCGGGGCATGGAGGCGAAACCCGTGCATTACGCCCACACCATCGAGGTCGACCTGCCGTACGGCGAGGCCGTGGCCAGGACGAAAGGCGCGCTGAAGGACCAGGGATTCGGGACCCTCACCGAGATCGACGTGCGAGCCACGCTCAGGGAGAAGCTCGGAGAGGAAATCGACGAGTACGTGATCCTGGGGGCCTGCAATCCCCAGCTGGCCCACCGGGCCCTGACGATCGAGCCGGCCCTCGGCGTGTTCCTGCCGTGCAACGTGGTGGTGCGCCGGTCGAAGGGGCGAACCATCGTGCAGGCCCTGGATCCCGAGTGGATGGCCGGCGTCCCGGGCCGCAGCGAGCTCGAGCCCATCGCCCGAGAGGCGGCCCGGCGGATCAGGGCGGCGCTCGCATCCGTGGCCGCGCCGGCCGCCTGAAGCCGGGGCACGCCGGCGTCGCTTGCCGCTGATCGGCCCGCCCGGTGGGGGACCACCGGCCCAAGACCGGCCGGCCCCACAGGACCATCCTCGCGGACAACGGGAACGCGAGACGGGAAACGCGAGACGGGAGGCCGGGAATGGACGCCTACGTGCTGGTGCAGACGCAGATCGGGCGGACCCGCGACGTCACCTACGAGATCGGTCGCCTGGAGGGCGTCGTGTACGCGGAGCCCATCACCGGCCCGTACGACGTCGTGGCCCGGATCAGCGGGCGTGACCTGTTCGCGCTCAACTCCACGGTCCTCGCCAGGATCCAGGAGATCGACGGGGTGACCCGCACCGTGACCTGCCCGATCGTGGCCGCCGTGGAGCTGGCTGCCACGTCCACGGCCTGATCGAGGCGGCTTCCGGAAACGCGCTCCGGCCCCGGGTTCGCAACGCCGCCCGGAGTTGGGACAATCGGAGCGTGACGGATTCGTCCACCATCACGCTTCCGGTCGAGACGGACCGGCCGTCCGCCGACGACGTCGCGGCCACCGAGCGCCTGTGGCTCGTCATCGTGTGGAACGACCCGATCAACCTGATGTCGTACGTCACGTACGTGTTCCAGAAGCTCTTCGGCTACAGCCTCCAGAAGGCGACCCGCCTGATGCTCGACGTCCACCACAAGGGGAAGGCGGTGGTGTCGAGCGGGACCCGCGAGCGGGCCGAGTTCGACACGTTCCGCCTGCACGCCCACGGGCTGTGGGCGACCATGCAGCGGGGCTGACGCGCATGCGCGGCGCGAGGATCCGGCGGACTCGCTCGGGCCACTTCGAGCTCCGGCTGCCCGCCGCGGAGCGCGACGTCCTGCGCACGCTCCCCTCGCAGCTCGGGGCGCTGCTCCGGACCGGCGATCCCGCCCTGGAGCGGCTGTTCCCGCCGGCCTACGCCGACGACCCCGGACTGGAGGAGGAGTATCGCGGGCTGGTCCGGGATGACCTGATGGAGTCGAAGGAGGGCTCCCTCGACGTCATGGCGTCCACCATCGACGCCACCCGGCTGGACGAGGAGCAGGTCCTGGCCTGGCTGGGAGCCATCAACGACCTGCGGCTGGTCCTGGGGACCCGTCTCGAGGTGACCGAGGACCGGTACGAGACCGGGTTCCCCGACGACGACCCCCGGGCCGTCCCGTTCGCCATCTACGGCTACCTGGGGTGGCTGGAGGAGCAGGTGGTCGGGGCACTGGCCTCGACGCTGGACCCGGCGGGGCGCCCCGGTCAACGCGACTAGCGGCTTGTCGCGCAGCCGCGGGGCGAGCCTCGCCCACGCGCTATGCGCCTTCCTGGACCGGATAGATCTCGTCGGCCACCAAGCCGTGGGCTTCCCGGTGCACCGTCGCGGCGGTCTCGGCGTCCGGCGCCTCGACCAAGCAAAACACCTTGCCGGCGCCCTCGTCCACCCAGTAGCGCAGGTACTTCACCCCGTACTGGTCCTGGGTCTTGACGTCGGCCGCGTGGGCGTCGGCCACGTCTTTCGCCGTCGCTCCCTCCGGCAGCTGCTGGTGCACATCCATGAACAGCGGCATCGCGCCTCCTCTCCCGCCCGCGGCCTGTCGGCCGGCGTCGCTTCATTACCACCCCAACTCTGCCATGCCGGCCGACGATGAGCGAAGCGAAGAAACGCGGCACCCGGGCGCCACCCCTGGCCGGTGCCCGCTTGACGGCCCGAGCCGATGCGGGAATCCTCCCCACAGGCGGGCGGCGGGCGCTGCGAAGGCGCGGAGAGGAGGCGGGATGTTCCCCACCCCGAAGAAGACCATCGCGGCGGTCACCGAGGGCTGCCGGTCCCTGCTGTCCGAGCCGGTGCTGGCCGTGGGGATGCTGGTGCCCCGGTCGGCGTTGACCGCCGGACAGTCCGGCCGCGACGTGAAGCACCTGATGAAGCAGCCGGTCGCCGTCGCCGTCACCCCCACCCGCATCCACGTCTTCCCGTACAAGGTAGGGGCCTACACGGGGAAGGTCAGCATCATGGACGAGCTGGTGTCATGGCCCCGGGCCGGCGTCCGGGTGGTTCGGGGCCAGGGCGTCGCGACCCTGCAGAACCAGGCGCTCGCCGTCGGCGTGCGGCAGAACCTGATCGGGCTCCAGTTCCCGGACGGCCACAGCGTGGCGTTCAGCTACACGCCGCTCGGAGCCTCGATCCGGGAGCTGGAGGACGCCTTCGTCCGAGAGCTGGCCGGCGACGGCGGCCAGCCGGGCGGCGCGGAGTCGGGCGGGGACCAGCCCGACACGCCCGATGCACCTGCCGGGCCGGGTTTCACGCCGTAGCGACGCCGGCGTGAGCCCAAGCCGCTCAAGACGGACGCCCGCGCTGCTGCCCTGGCTGAGGCGTCCACAGCGGCGACCGGCTGCCGGCGCCCCCACTGGAGGACTCGGAGGGCCGTCAACACGGCGGCCGTCAGGCTCACCCCCACCACGATCACGCGGAACCACGCGGACCCGGCGTCCGTCCCTGCCGCGATGCCGTGGGCCGTGCCGGCGGCGAACACCACGAAGCCGCCGTAGTGGACGCGTCGCCACAGCCGCTTCGGGATCCGGGACCTGGACGACGTGGTGGACGAGGTGCTGGCGGAGGTAGTGGCGGCCGAGGCGGAGGTGGCGGCCGAGCGGATGGCCATGGAGCTGCCCAGGCCGAGGAAGGTGGCCACGCTGAGGATCCCCGCGACCACCCGAGACCGCGCTGCCGCGTGCCGTCGCTTCATGGGCCGCCCGGCGGGCCGTCGTGACCGGGGTTGCCGGGTCGCTTCGTCGTTCGTCACGGTGGCGCTCCTCTCCGTCGGGATGACGTTGCGCGACCGAGTGTGGCCTCAGCCCCTAGTGAACGGACCCTGAGAGGTTTCTGAGAGCGGGCGGAACGAACCGCCGGAGCCGGGGCGGGGCGTGAGGGCGAGGGCGAGGGCGAGTCGCCACGGTAGGATCGCTCGGACCCCGCGCATGCCGACCATCCCGCCGTTCATGCCCCAGACCGTCGCAGCGATCGATGCGGTGAAGCGCGCGCTGGCACTGGTCCGGGCCAGCGGCGCGGGCGAGGTCGGCTCGAAAGGGTGCGCGCGAAGTGGTGACGGCCACCCCATCGTCGCCAGCGCGAACCCCGACCTGCACCGCGAGCTGCTCGCCCTCGCCGCCGCACCGTAACGGGCAGTTCCGTTTGGTCGCGGTCCGGCGGAAGGATATCCTCGGAGCCCGATCCACCTGGAGGCGCGATCCGTGGACCGTCCAACCGACGCCTCAGCACCCCCCGTGCACCGCGACGTCACCCTGGCCGGCGACTCGGCCGGAGGACCGGAAGCTCTCGTTTTCCCGACGCGAACGGGCGGCTGATCGCCGATGTCCGACCGGGTCGGGGGGACCTTCGACATCGTCGCCATCGCCGCTTCCGCAGGAGGCCTCACCGCGATCTCCGCGGTCCTGGAAGGGCTCCCGCCGAGCTTTCCCGCGGCCGTCCTGGTGGTCCAGCACGTCGACCCGCGCCATCGCAGCCTGATGGCGAGCATCCTTTCCCGCCGGACCCGCCTGGCGGTCAAGGAGGCCGAGGCCGGCGAGGGGATCGTCCCGGGGACGGTCTACGTGGCCCCGCCCAACCGGCACCTCCTGGTGAACGCGGACGGCACCCTCGTCCTCACCCAGACCGAGCTCGTGCACTTCGTCCGGCCCTCGGCCGACCTGCTGTTCGAGTCGGTCGCCGCGAGCTTCCACGATCGGGCCATCGCCGTCGTGCTGTCCGGAACGGGGGTGGACGGGGCCATGGGCGTGGAGGCGGTGAAGAAGATGGGCGGGACGATCATCGCCGAGGACGAGCAGAGCTCGGAGTTCTTCGGCATGCCCCAGGCCGCCATTCAGACCGGTTTCGTGGACTTTGTCCTGCCACTTGGCGAGATATCCTCGGCCCTGCAGTCGCTGGTGACGGCGGGGGAGACCGAGTGAACCAACCGGAGGTCGATCCCGAGTTCGAGGACCTCCTCCTGTACCTGAAGGAAAGCCGGGGCTTCGACTTCTCGGGGTACAAGCGGGCCAGCCTGGTGCGCCGGGTCCGCCGGCGCATGGAGACGCTGCACATCGAGCGCTTCGCCGACTACCAGGACTACCTGCAGGTCGACCAGGACGAGTTCGCGTACCTGTTCGACGTGATCCTCATCAACGTCACCGCGTTCTTCCGGGACCCGCCGATCTGGGAGTACGTCGCGGAGAGCGTCATCCCCACCCTCCTCTCGCAGAAGGGGGAGGACGAGCAGGTCCGGGCGTGGTGCGCCGGCGCGGCCTCCGGGGAGGAGGCCTACACGGCGGCCATGCTCCTGGCCGAGGCGCTGGGCCGGGAGCAGTTCCTCCGGCGGGTCAAGATCTACGCGACCGACGTGGACGAGGACGCGCTGCGGCGGGGCCGCTCGGCGACGTACTCGGCGAAGGACGTGGAACCCGTCCCGCCGGCCCTCCTGGACCGCTACTTCGACGTCGTGAACTCGTCCTACGTCTTCGACAAGGAGCTCCGCCGCGGCGTGATCTTCGGGCGCCACGACCTGGTGCAGGACGCGCCGATCTCCAAGATCGACCTGCTGGTGTGCCGGAACACCCTGATGTACTTCAATGCCGAGACGCAGGCCACGGTGGTCTCCCGCCTGCAGTTCGCCCTGAACGATGGCGCCTTCCTGGTCCTGGGCAAGGCGGAGATGATGTTCTCCTCCAGCCGCTCGTTCGAGCCGGTCGACCTGAAGTGCCGGGTGTTCATGAAGCGCCGGAGCGCGGATGTGGCCCTGGCCGAACCCCCCGAGGCGGCCGCGGACCTGGGCGTGGACGCCGCCGAACGCGCACGCGCCCGCGACGCCGCGCTGGAGGCGGGCCCGGTGGCCCAGGTAGTGGTGGACGAGGCAGGCGTGCTGGTGTCGGCGAACCGGCGGGCCCGGGATCTGTTCGGCCTCGTCCCGTCTGACACGGGACGCCCGTTCCGCGACCTCGACCTGTCGTACCGGCCCCTCGAGCTCCGCTCGCTGATGGACCAGGCCCGCGACGAGGGACGGGTGGTCCTGGTTCGTGAGGTCCCGTGGGGGCGCGGACCCGAGACCCGGTACTTCGACGTGGAGGCCGTCGGGCTCTTCGACGCCGCCGGCGAACGGGCCGGGGTGAGCATCAGCTTCACCGACGTCAGCCGGGACTACGCGCTCCGCGTGGAGCTGGAGCGCGCCAACCAGGAGCTGGAGACGGCCATGGAGGAGCTCCAGTCCACCAACGAGGAGCTGGAGACCACCAACGAGGAGCTCCAGTCGACGAACGAGGAGCTGGAGACCACCAACGAGGAGCTCCAAGCCACCAACGAGGAGCTGGAGACCACCAACGAGGAGCTCCAAGCCACCAACGAGGAGCTGGAGACCATGAACGAGGAGCTCCAGTCCACCAACGAGGAGCTCTCCGCGGTCAACGAGGAGATGCGGCAGCAGGCCGGCCAGCTGGACGAGCTGAACGCGTTGTTCGAGTCGGTCATGCAGAACGTGGACGCGGCGGTGGTGGTCCTGGACCGCCAGCTCCAGGTCCTGATGTGGAACCGCCAGGCCGAGGACCTGTGGGGGCTCCGGGGGGAGGAGGTCACCGGACGGCCACTCCTGGACCTCGACATCGGCCTCCCCGTGGCGGAGCTCTCCTCCGCCATGCGCGGGGCGCTGGAGGACGCCGAGGGGACGGCGGAGATGGCGGTCGAGGCCACCAACCGCCGGGGTCACGCCATCCGGTGCCGGGTGAACCTCTCGTCGCTGCGGGGTCCGGACGGCGTGTCCCGCGGGGTGATCATGCTGATGGAGGCCACCCCCCGGGGGGCGGACGCGCCCGCGTAGCCGGTTACCGCGCGCCGGCCCCGACGCCTCGGCGAGCGAGCTCCCGCGCCGCCGCCAGGCGATCGCGCTCCAGCCGGGTCTTCCGCAGGTTATCCGCGTTGAGCAGCCGCAACCGCTGCAGCGCCTCACGGGCCGCCGAGAGTCGCGTGGACAGCTCCTGGCTGTGGATCCATACAGTGGAGTAGCGCTCCCGCTGGGCCTCGAACCGCAGGGCCAGCGGCACCCGCATCCGCAGCGAGATCCCCGGTACGCCGCCGACCACGTCGTGGCCAGTCACCTCGGCGCCCTGGGCACGCTGGAGCTCGCCCACCACCGCCAGGGCCAGGTCCATTCCCGACATGCCGGTGGGGACCTCGATGTCGGCGACGGCCCGCAGGCGGTCGTGCCCGGCCGGGCGGGTGATGGAGTGCTGCCAGCCCCCCTCCTGGACCCATCCGGCGCCACACCGGAGGCAGCGCCCACGGCGCGCGGCGTCCAGGTGGATGAGGGTGCGGCTCGATGAGCAGGAGGGGCACGTGATCACACGAAGCTCCCGTGTTGGCGAGGGCCGAATTGTACGACAGCGCAACACGTCAGGGCAATGGAGGCGCGGTGGGCCGTGCTCACGGGCCTGGTTCCCATTTCTGGTTGATCTGGTACCCATTTCGGTGCCGGACCAGACTTGTTCCCGTTCACCGTTTCGCACCTACGCTACGGGGGCAGGATGGGAGAAGCGACCAACCGAAGGCATCGCCCATGAAGTGGGAGATCACGCGCCAGCTGGAAGCGAGGCCGGGGGACGTGTCGACGGCCCGCCACCTGCTGGAGAGCCCGCCCGGAAGCCTCTCCCCCGACCGCATGGACGACGCACGCCTGATCGTCACCGAGCTCGTGGCCAACGCCGTCCGGCACGGCTTCGCCGATCGGGAGGTGGACCTGGTCGTTCGGTGGGACGGCGAGTCCCTGCGGCTGGAGGTCCGCTCAGCCGGTCCCTTCCACCCACGGGCCCAGGGAGCTCCCGTCGATGGCGGGTGGGGGCTCAAGCTGGTGGAGGCGCTGGCCGACCGGTGGGGGGTCGATTCGGGACCCACCACGACCGTGTGGGCCGAGGTCGAGAACCACCCGCACCAGGCGGCCGAGTAGCCGGATCCGGCGTCCGGTCACCCCGGGAAGCCGTCCGGTCAGCCCGGGAACAAGAGGACCATCGCCCCTGAGGACGCTCGGCCGGATCCGACAGATTCGATGGCGGATGCGTGAGCATGGGCGCCTGAAGACGGGCTCGGCCGGCCGGGGCACCGCCGCCGGGGCCGGCCAGCTGACGCGCCGGGCGTTCCTGGCCTCGGCCGGAACGGTCTCCCTCGGGGCGTTGCTGGCGGCGTGCACCGGCGGGGTGGGCAGGTCGCTGTTCACACAGGCCCCTCCCTCCCACGTCGTCCCCGCGGGGTATGACCCGGCCAGGGCGGCCATGCACGTGCCCACCGAGGTCCTGCTCCGGGTGTGGCGCGGGTTCCACCCCGAGCGCTCCGGATCGGTGCTGTACGTGCCCGACGGCTTCAACTACGTGGATGGAGGCATCAGCCACTCCACACCATGGCCCTACACGCAGGACGTGCCCATGCTCTGGTACGGGCCGGGGTTCATTCGGTCCCAGGGGCCGGTGAGCCGTGCGGTGACGCTGGCCGACGTGGCCCCCACCCTGGCCAGGCTCCTCGGGTTTCCCTTCGACGCACCGGACGGGACACCGATGGACGAGGCTCTTCTCCCGGCCGCCCCGCCGCCGAAGCTGGTGGTCGTGCTGGTGTGGGACGCCGGGGGGCGATACGTCCTGGACCTCCACCCCGATCGGTGGCCACACACGCAGCGCCTGGCCCCCCAGGGAACGTGGTACGAGCACGCCAGCGTGGGGTCGTCGCCTTCCAGCACCGCCCCGGCCCACGCCACCATCGGCACGGGGGCCTTCCCCCGCCGCCATGGGATCATGGACAACTTCATGCGGTGGCCGGACGGGGCGATCTCCGATCCATGGTCCCGGGGGCCGGAGGGGCTGCTCCCGCCGACGGTGGCCGACCGGTACGGCGCGGAGATGGGGGCGAAGGCCCTGATCGGGACGTTCGCCACGCTGTCATGGCACCTCGGGATGATGAGCCACGGGGCCCAGTTCCCGGGGGGAGGCCGCCACGTCGCGGTGCTCCGCAACGACCTGGACATGTGCGTGCTGGACGGGAGCGGCCGCGACCTCGACTCGCACACGCACGACACCGGGAAGGGAGCACGGGCCGCAAAGTGGGGTCTGCCCCGCCAGGTGGCCGAGTTCTACCGGTTCCCCGACTACGTGAACGACCTTCCTCCGCTGTCCGCGTATCGCGACGTGGCCGACGCGGCGGACGGCCGGCGGGACGGCAGGTGGCGAGGCCACAGCATCGAGGAGCTCCGGGGCGGGTTCGACACGCCGGCCCGGTATCCCTACCAGGGACGGGCCATCCGCGAGGTGATCGAGCGCGAGGGGTTCGGCCACCACGAGGCCACCGACCTGGTGTTCCTGAACTACAAGCTGATCGACGAGATCGGGCACCTGTACTCGGCGTCCAGCCCCGAGATGGGCGACGCGATCGCCGGCCAGGACGCCGCCCTCCCCCGGTTCATCCGATACCTGAACCGCCAGGTCGGTCGGGGCAAGTGGGTGCTCTTGGTCACGGCCGACCACGGGCATACGGCCGCCCCCGCGGTGAGCGGCGGCGTCCCCATCCAGGTCGACCGGATCGACCGGCAGCTCGACGGCGCCTTCCACGTGCCGGACCGATCCCCGATCTCCGCCAAGACCCGGCCGACGTGGCTCTTCCCGAACGACGTCGAGCGATACGTGGCGGGGGTGACCCTCGTGCAGATCGCCGGGTTCGTCCAGCGACTGACCCGGGCGGAGACGGCCGGAGGCCCGATGGTGTCCTCGACCCGGAGGGAGGACCCGACCATGCTGGCGGCGTTCCCAGGATCCGTGCTGCTCGGCCTCCCGGGCATCCCCCGCTCGTAGCCCGCCGCGGCACCCGACGGATCAATCAGGGGATGCTGACCGTCACCTCCGGCGACCAACTCGACACCGCTCCGGTCCTCGTGTTGCGGAGTCGGGCGCGGAAGGCGTACGTGCCCCGGCCCGCCGCCTCGAATCGCGCCTCGAACCCCCTGGTGCCGGTGCGGAGGTCGGTGAAGCCCGACCCCGGCCGGCGGACCTGGACGTCGTAGCCGAAGCCGGCGGGGGCGGGGAGGACCGCCCACTGCAGGGCGATTCCACTCGACCCGGTTCGCGACGCCATCATGGGCCACGCCACCTCGGATGTGGCTCCCGTGGTTCGATCGACGATCGCGTACGAGCCGGCGGCGAAGAACCGGAACTGGAACGAGGAGCCCGGAGCCAGCGGACCCGAATCGAGGACTTCGTCGCTCCCGCGGAACACGCCCGAGCCCTCGGACACGGAATGTGGGTGGTGGTCCGACGGCGGCAGGTACCAGGCCAGCATGTAGTAACTGGCTGAGGTCCTGGCCCACGGCCACCCGCTGGGGCTGGAACCCGGCGTCGGTCACCAGGTCCGGCACCACGAACAGCCCTGTCATGCCGAACTGGTGGATGTCGCAGTGGAACGTCCACAGTCCGGGCGGGAGCGCGGGGACCCGGTAGGTGATGTCCCGCGGTCCGGTGACGATCCGTCCGGTGAACAGGCGGGGAGGGTCCACCGAGTACATCCGCGCGCCCTGGAAGATGGCCACGTTGTGCCTGACCCCGGCGTCGTCGTTGGCGAAGCGGATGGTGAAGGGGACATCCGGGTTCATCGCCAGGCAGGCCACCGTCGGCGTGAGCATCCGGGCGGTGTGGTACTGGTTCCCACTGCCCTCGACCTCGAGCTGGGTACCCGAGGGGACGCGTGGGACGGCCGACGCACTGGGCGCGTGACGGGCCGTGCACGTCGCTGCCGCGATCGCCAGGAGCGGGAGCGCGAGCAGGCCGGCCACGAACGGCCAGGGTGAGCCGGCCCGGTCTCCCGGCGGCCGGACCCGGTCCCGCCGGACCGAGGTCACCGTGAGCGCGGCCGCCGCCGCCAGGACGGCGCCGAGCACGGCCCACGCGACCGGCCCGATCATGGTGCCCGGAGGTTCGACCTGCCGTCGCGAACCCCCCCGAACGCGACGAACGCCGCGGCCAGCAGCCCGGTGACCAGCGCGTTGTAGATCGCGTGGAGGGCGACCAGCTCGACGGGCCCCGTCCCGTGGAACTGCGTGTGGCCGAGGATCCCCGGAGCGGGGTTCCAGCCGTACCGAAGGTACTGGTACAGGCGGACCACGTGCTCGGGCACGTGCAGCCCGTCCTCCACCGCGATGGCCGCGACGAAGGCCCACCATGCCCGGGGCATGGCCCTCCGCCACCAGGGGTCGTACATCCGGTAGCCGAAGAACACCGCGAGGAGCAGCAACCCGACGGTGCCGTTCATGGCCAGGTGCAGGTACTCGAAGTTCACCCACCGCCCCAGGAGGCCCTGGGGGAACTGCTCCCCGTACCCGTACCGCTGGATGAACTGGGCCACGTGCTCGGTGGCGTGCACGGTCTGCACCACCAGCAGCACCCCCAGGACCCGCTGGAGGCCGGGGGCGCGCTCGGCGACCCCGGAACGGTGCTGGGCTGGACGGGGCTGCGCTGGCCGCGTGGAGACGGTGGTGTCCACCCTGGGCCGGACCATAGGCACGCGGCCTGACACCTGTCAAACTCTTTTACCGGTGTCACCACGCATCACCAAGGCCGAGGTCCTCGCGGGCCGCGCGCAGCCCGGGGGACGGGACGCGGCCCCCGGGAGGCTCCGCGTGATCCAGGCCCTGATCAACACGATGAACCACGAGTTCGATGAGGCGGACGACAAGCTTCGGACGCCGCAGGAGGCGGCTCACTGGCTCAGCCTGCAGGGCGTGACCCGCGGGGGTCCGGTCGCCGAGGAGGCCTGGAGGGACCTGCGGGACCTCCGCGAGCTCCTGCGGGCGCTGGCCATGGCGAACGTCGACGGTGGTCCCCCACCGCGACGGGTGACGGCCGAGCTCAATGCGCTGGCCCGCCGCCATCCGATTCGCGTCCGGTTCTCTCCGGAAGGAGTAGCCGGGCTCGACGACGGTGACGCGGCCGGGGGGAGCACGGGTGGGGTCTCCACGATCCTGGCCGCGGCCTGGGCCTCGATGGTCGATGGGACGTGGAGCCGGCTGAAGGCGTGCCGGCAGTGCGAGTGGGCCTTCTACGATTGGTCGAAGAACCGGTCCGGCCGGTGGTGCGCGATGTCGGTGTGTGGCAACCGGACCAAGGTCCGCGCCTACCGGGCCCGCCGTCGCACCCGCTAGGTAGCCAACGGCCCCGGACTTCCGGACCCGCCTGGAGGGGGACCTTCGGCCCTTCCGGCGATTCGGGCCGCTCCCCAGGCTCCAGTCAAGAGGGACCGCTCGAGCTGCAGGCGGGACCCAGGGCGAGTCAGGACGGAGGAGGGCCATGATCGAGATCGAGGACTCGGTCCTGGTCTCGCAGCCGCGCTCGGCGGTGTTCCGGTTCGCGGCCCGGCCCGAGAACATGCCCCTGTGGAACCCGGTGGTGCACGAAAGCCGGGTGGAGGGACGGCTGGGCGCGGGGGCGACGGTCGTCCAGGCCGCCAGCCTGCTCGGGCGGCGGTTCGAGACCGTCTACACGGTGACCCGCTACGAGCCGGGCCGCCGGATCGTGTACACGAGCACCCGCGGCCCCATGGACATCCGGGGGACCATGGAGTTCCGGTCCGAGCGGGGTGGCACCCTGATCCGGTGGGTCGTCTGTGGAGACTGCCGGGGCTTCCTCCGAGCCGCCGAGGGCGTGATCCTCGGCGCCGGCCGGCGGGAGATGCACGCCTGCCTGGCCAACCTCAAGCGGCTCCTGGACGCGCAGGCCGCCTGAGCGGGCGGGCGCCTACGCCGTGGGGTCCGGGGCCGACGCGTCGAGCTGCCACAGGCCGAACTCGTTTCCCTGGGGATCCGTGCAGGTCGCAAACCACCCCATGTTCGGCACCGGTCCCGGATCGTTGGCCTGGCCCCCGAGCTCCTTCACCCGCGCGACGGCAGCGTTGATGTCGTCCACGTCGAAGTACGTGCGAATGCCATGCTTGCCCGGCTCCATGTTCGTGATCGCGACACCCGCCTGGTCCGTGATCCGGGCCATGTGATATTCGAACGGGCCGGGGAACTCCTGGAACTCCCACCCGAACAGCGAGCCCCAGAACTCGCGCCCCTTCCCGGTGTCGTCCGCCGGGATCTCGACGTGCACAGGCTGGCCGGCCATGGCGTCTCCTCTCGCGTCTGGTTCAGGGGAACTGGTTCGATTCAAGCATATGCCGGACGGCGACCGGCCGGCCGACGCGCAACCGTCAACCCGTCGCGGCGCTCGCCCACTCCTCCGTCCCATCGAGGAACGGGATGACCGCCGCGGACAGCGCCGGCTGGACGTTGATGTCGTAATGCGTGACGCCGGGCAGGATCGCCAGGCGGTGGTGGGTCATGCCCGAGCGGTCCCATCCGGCGTCCCGCTGGCCCCCGCCCAGCAGGGCGAAGAACTCCACCGCGTGCGAGGGCGGAATTCCGTCCGCGTCACCGATCACCAGCATGACCGGCATGGCCAGGCCGGGGATCTCCGCCGACCAGTCGTAGTCGAGCTTCACGATCTCGCTGACCTGCCGAACCAGGACCGGCCAGTCATCGACCCGCGAGGCGACCTCCTCGTAGGCCTGGTACAGCGGCGTCTGCATCATGAACTCGGCCGTTCCCGCGCCTCCCATTGAGTCCATACCGGCCCGCATCTCCGGATACCAGCCCGTTCGCTTGAACACGGTGGACACGAGGACCAGCCGCTCGACGACGTCGGGGTGCTGGATGGCCGCCCGCAGGCCCACGCCCCCGCCGAGCGAGAACCCCATGATCGCGGCGCGCTCCAAGCCGAGGTGGCGAATCAGCTCAGCAACGTCGTCGGCCATCGCCTCGAAGCGCATCGGCCGATCGACGGCCGGCGAGCGGCCATGCGATTGGAGGTCGACACCGATGACCTGACGCCCGCTGGCCAGGAGGTCCAGGTTGGGGCCGAACATCTCGACCGTCCCAAAGCCGCCGTGCAGGAGGACGAGCGGCGCGCCCTCACCGAGGACCCGGTAGCCGAGCTGGATCCCGTTGACCGTCGCCACCCTGGAGTCGTCTGCTGGCATCCTCTCGATATGAACGCCGGTTGAAAACTCGAACACCCGGCGGCTGAGAAACGCCGGTCGAAAAGTCGAGCACCCCTGAGATCCCCGTTCCGCTCGGATCCGCCCTGAGGCTTCTCGGGACACCGAGCGAAACGGGGGGAGGGAGTG
>WNGR01000534.1_pt1 | contig 41889 bp, 45 predicted proteins | sample 5407581 | NCBI WGS metagenome assembly WNGR01 (sample SAMN13153383, study PRJNA577476) | soil metagenome | isolation source: 80 cm soil or saprolite under Garry oak tree replicate 2 | place: USA:California | collected 2016-06-15 | reverse complement strand
TGCTCGACTATTTCCCCGAGGACTTCCTGCTGGTGATCGACGAGTCGCACGTGACCGTGCCGCAGATCGGCGCCATGTACGAGGGGGACGTGTCCCGCAAGAGGGTCCTGGTGGAGCACGGCTTCCGGCTGCCGAGCGCGATCGACAATAGGCCGCTGACCTGGGATGAGTTCCTCGACCGGATCGGCCAGACCATCTACCTGTCGGCCACCCCCGGGCCGTATGAGCTGCAGCGTGTCGGCGGCGACGTGGTCGAGCAGGTGATCCGGCCGACCGGTCTGGTCGATCCCGAGGTGATCATCAAGCCGACCAAGGGCCAGATCGACGACCTCCTGCACGAGATCAGGCAGCGGGCCGAGCGTGACGAGCGGGTGCTGGTCACCACGCTGACCAAGCGGATGGCCGAGGACCTGACCGACTACCTGCTGGAGAACGGGGTCCGGGCCAGGTACCTGCACAGCGAGGTCGACACGCTGCGCCGGGTCGAGCTGCTGCGCGAGCTCCGGGTCGGCGAGTACGACGTGCTCGTCGGCATCAACCTGCTCCGCGAGGGCCTCGACCTGCCCGAGGTGTCGCTCGTGGCCATCCTGGACGCCGACAAGGAAGGCTTCCTGCGCTCCGGCACGTCGCTGATCCAGACCATCGGCCGCGCGGCGCGGAACGTGTCCGGCGAGGTGCACATGTACGCCGACAGGGTCACGCCGTCGATGCAGCGGGCCATCGACGAGACCAACCGGCGGCGGGAGAAGCAGGTCGCCTACAACGAGGCGAACGGCATCAACCCGCAGCCGCTGCGCAAGCGGATCGCCGACATCCTGGACCAGATCGTCCGCGAGGACGCCGACACCGAGCAGCTCATCGGCGGCGGCGGCCGGCAGCAGTCCCGGGGCAAGGCGCCGGTGCCCGGCCTGTCCTCGCGCGCCCGCGCGGTAGCGAGCCAGGCCGGCGAGCGCACCGCGGCCGGCGAGCCGACGAAGGAGGCCAGCGCCGCCCGCGGCGAGCTGGTCGGCCTGATCACCGAGCTCACCGAGCAGATGCACGCCGCCGCCGCCGAGCTGCACTTCGAGGTGGCGGCCCGGCTCCGCGACGAGATCCGGGAGCTCAAGGCCGAGCTCCGCGGCATGCACGCGGCCGGCGTCTGACCGCACGCATTACCGCGCGGCGGCAACGATGCGGCAACGATGGAGCATCGGTGCCGCCGAAGCGACGGCCGTGCGCCGCCGTTGCCGCTGAGCCTGAGCGTGCACCAGGGTCGTTCGGGACAAAGGTGTTTCCCCTGGTCACACACGGGTGCCCTGATGCTCGAAAATGGCTTCAGCGACGATCCGGAGCCTCATATCAGGCTCGAATTCATGATTGCCGGCGGAGTATAGTGCGCGGAGAAACGGGGAATCGGGCGATCAGGCGTATAACGGGGTGTAACGGGGTGTGACGGAGGCGAAACGAATGCCCTGGGTGGTTCGTGACGCGGTCGACGACATCAACCGGGCGGTGAGCCGCCGCTGGCAGGGCCTGGACGGGCTGCTGCCCGCGCGGGCCGAGCTCCCAGAAGGCTGCGCGGCGCCGCTCGTGACCGCCGGGGTGAACGGCCGCCCGGCGGGCCTGGCGGTCTGCCGCCACCAGCACGTCCCGGCCGGCAGCCTGAACCAGACCTGGGGCGCGGCGGGCCGGTTCTCGCTGATCCCGCGGCTGCGCGAGGCGGACACGTCCGCCGCCCTGGACGACCTGCTCGGGCAGTGGCGCGATCACCTGGCCGCCCTGCCCGAGGCCGCCGCCGACGACACCGCGGCGATGGTCACCTGGCCGGCCCGCGACGTCAGCGGGGTGAACGCGCTGGTGCGGCACGGGTTGCAGGCGCTCACCGTGATCGCGGTGCGGACCGCCGGGCGCGCCGCCCCCGCTGACCGGCACGAGGACAACGCACCCGACGGCCTGGCCATCCGGGAGGCCGGCCCCGCGGACCTCGACGCCGTGACGGAACTCGAGATGGGCGTGATCCGCTACGACGCGCAGTTCGGCGCGACCGTCCTCCGCCCTGGCACCGAGGCGCTGGTCCGCGCCGAGACGCGGGCGGCGCTGGCCGCACGGCCGGCCTGGGCCTGGCTGGCCGAGCGGGACGGGCGGCCCGTCGGCCTGGTCCACCTCCAGCCGCCGGAGCACGCGGGCTGGATCGCCGGCATGACGCGGGGAGGTACCACCGCTTACCTGCCGACCCTGTTCGTACGGCCGGGCGAGCGGGGCGCCGGGGTCGGCGCGGCCCTGGTCAGGCATGCGCACGCGGTCCTGGGCGCCCGCGGCGTGCGGGCTACGCTGCTGCACTACGCGCAGGTGAACCCGCTGTCCGGGCCGTTCTGGAACCGGATGGGATACCGGCCGCTGTGGACCGGCTGGGAAATACGGCCGGCGGTCTCGCTGCGCTGAGTAACCAGTGGGGGCAGGGGAGCGGGTGGCTGTGCCGAATGATAACGGGCCGGAATGCGGGGGCCGGAATGCTGAGGGTCTGCTGATGGTTGCCTCAGAAAACAGCCGACTAGCCAGAGATACCGGGGGAGGTGTGCGGTGCTAGTCAGCCTGATCGCGGCCATCGTCGCAGCGCTCTTGTACGGCATTGCCGCGGTGATGCAGGCGATTGCGGTGCGCGCGGCCAGCAACAAGTCGGCCGAAGATGCCTCGGGGGGCGTCGATCCCGGCCTGGTGATGCGGTTGCTGCGCCAGTGGCGCTTCGTCGCCAGCATGTGCCTGGACGCGCTCGGCTTCGTGGCTCAGCTCATCGCCCTGCAGCGGCTGCCGCTCTTCGCCGTCCAGGCGTTCGTGGCGTCGAACCTCGCGGTGACCGCGGTGGTGGCCTCCTGGGTAATCGGCGTGACCCTGTCCTGGCGGGAGTGGGCGGCGGTCCTCGGCGTGGTGGCGGGCGTCGGCCTGCTCGGCTCCTCGGCGGGCGCGGAGGGCGCCGCGCACGTGGGCGCGGTGTTCAAGCTCGCGCTCATCGTGGCGATCGCGGGGCTGGCCGTGCTCGGCCTGGCCGCGGCCAAGCTCAACGAGCCGTACCGGACCACCGCGCTCGGCGTCACCGCCGGTTTCGGCTACGGGATACTCAGCATCGCGGCCCGCGTGCTGACCGGGTTCTCGCCGCTTGAGCTGGCCCGTGACCCGGCCGCGTACGCGGTCGCCGCGGCCGGCATCATCTCGTTCATGTTCTACGCCACCGCGCTGGAGAGCGGCAGCGTGACGGTCGCCACCTCGGCGGTGGTGCTGGCCGAGACCATCCCGCCGGCCGTCATCGGCGTGATCTTCCTGGGCGACCAGACACGTCCCGGGCTGTCCGTCGTCGCCTGGGGAGGCTTCTTCATCGCCGTCGCCTCGGCCGTCATGCTGGCCAGATTCGGTGAGGCGCACCAGACAGAAGACGTGGCGAGGGCCGACGCGATAGCCCGCCGGCAGGCAAATGCCGGGCCGGCCGCCGCCGGCCTGTTATCCTGGTGGCCCGTGGACCTGCAGTTTTTCCTCGCCATACCGGACACCACGGGAGCCTCATAGTGGCCGCATCATCACTTCACTCACGGCCTGCGCAAACCAGACATCTCTTCGTCACTGGAGGCGTCGCCTCCAGCCTCGGCAAGGGACTGACCGCATCCAGCCTGGGCCGCCTGCTGAAACTGCGGGGCCTGCGGGTGACGATGCAGAAGCTTGACCCTTACCTCAACGTCGATCCGGGCACCATGAACCCCTTCCAGCACGGCGAGGTGTTCGTGACCGACGACGGCACGGAGACCGATCTCGACGTCGGCCACTACGAGCGCTTCCTGGACACCAACCTTCAGGGCGAGGCCAACGTCACCACCGGCCAGATCTACTCGACGGTGATCGCGAACGAGCGCCGCGGCGCCTACCTGGGCGACACCGTGCAGGTCATCCCGCACATCACCAACGAGATCAAGTCCCGCATCCTGCAGATGGCCGGCGACGACGTCGACGTGGTGATCACCGAGGTGGGCGGGACCGTGGGGGACATCGAGTCCCAGCCGTTCCTGGAGGCCATCCGCCAGATCAGGCACGAGATCGGCCGGGACCGGTGCTTCTTCCTGCACGTCAGCCTGCTGCCCTACATCGGGCCCTCGGGTGAGCTGAAGACCAAGCCCACCCAGCATTCGGTCGCCGCGCTGCGCAGCATCGGCATCCAGCCGGACGCGATCGTGGCCCGCAGCGACCGGCCGATCAACGCGAACCTGAAACGCAAGATAAGCCTGATGTGCGACGTGGACGAGGAGGCCGTGGTCTCCGCGCCCGACGCGCCGTCGATCTACGACATCCCCAAGGTGCTGCATGCCGAGGGCCTGGATGCCTACGTGGTGCGCAGGCTCGGCTTGCCGTTCCGCGACGTGGACTGGAGCGAGTGGGACGACCTGCTCCGCCGGGTGCACCGGCCGGCCCACAGCATCACCATCGCCCTGGTCGGGAAGTACGTGGACCTGCCCGACGCATACCTGTCCCCGGCCGAGGCGCTGAAGGCGGGCGGCTTCGCCAACGACGCGCAGGTGAACATCCGCTGGGTGATCAGCGACGCCTGCGAGGAGCCGGAGGGCGCGGCCGCCGAGCTCGAGGGCGTGGACGGGGTGCTGATCCCGGGCGGGTTCGGGGTCCGCGGCATCGAAGGGAAGATCGGCGCGATCAGGTACGCCCGCGAGCACGGCATCCCGATCCTCGGCCTGTGCCTGGGCCTGCAGTGCATGGTCATCGAGGTGGCCAGGGACCTGGCCGGGCTGGCCGAGGCCGACAGCACCGAGTTCAACCCGGACACCCCGCACCCGGTGATCGCGACCATGGCCGACCAGGAGGACGTGGTGGCGGGGGAGCGGGACATGGGCGGCACCATGCGGCTGGGCCTGTACCCGGCCGTGCTGGAACCCGGCACCCGCGTCGAGGAAATGTACGGCAGCACCCTGGTGGAGGAGCGGCACCGGCACAGGTACGAGGTCAGCAACTCCTACCGGCCCGTGCTCGAGCAGGCGGGCCTGGTCTTCTCCGGCCTCTCGCCGGACGGGCACCTGGTGGAGTTCGCCGAGCTCGCCGGGCACCCCTTCTTCGTCGGCACGCAGGCGCACCCGGAGCTCCTGTCCCGCCCGACCCGGCCGCACCCGCTGTTCAGCGGCCTGATCGCGGCGGCGCTTGCCCGGTCCAAGGCGGCCAGCACCGCGGCCAGCGCCCGGGCCGTGGCCAGCGCGTGAACGTCGCAGACACCCCCGAGGAGTGGCCCGTCGTCTCCTCGGCCGAGCTGTTCCGCGGCCGGCTGGTCACCGTACGGACCGACAAGGTCCGCATGCCCGGCAATCACATAGCCGAACGGGACGTGGTTATCCACCCTGGCGCAGTCGCCGTGCTCGCCCTCGACGACGCCCAGCAAGTCCTGCTGATCAGGCAGTATCGCCATCCCGTCGGCCGGCTGCTGTGGGAGATCCCGGCGGGCCTGCGCGACGTCGCCGGCGAGCCGCCGTGGCACACAGCGCAGCGGGAACTGCTCGAGGAGGCGGGCTACCGGGCCCGGGACTGGCGGGTGCTCGCCGATTACTACACCTCGCCCGGCTTCAGCACCGAGCGCCTGCGCGTCTTCCTGGCCCGCGACCTGGAGTTCGTCCCGGAGGCCGACCGCGACTTCGTAGCAGAGGACGAGGAGGCCCACCTGCTGTCGGCCTGGCTGCCGCTGGACCAGGCGGTCGGCCAGGTCCTGGCCGGCGAACTGCACAACGGGGTCGCGGCCCTGGCGCTCCTGGCGGGTTATGCTGCCAGGTCAGAGGGGTTTGACCGGCTTCGCCCCGCCAACGCTCCCGAAGAGCAATGACGCTCTGGAAAGGACCACCATGAAGGTTGGAATTCCCCGGGAAATCAAGAATCACGAGTATCGCGTGGCCATCACGCCCGCCGGCGTGCACGAGCTCGTCCGCGGCGGCCACCAGGTGATCATCGAGGCCGGGGCGGGGGATGGGTCGTCGATCCCGGACGAGGACTTCGTCGCGGCAGGTGCGAAGATCCTGCCGACCGCGGACGACGTGTGGGCCGAAGGGGAGATGATCCTGAAGGTCAAGGAGCCGATCGAGCAGGAGTACCACCGCATGCGCTCCGGCCAGGTCCTGTTCACCTACCTGCACCTGGCCGCGTCCAAGGCCTGCACCGACGCGCTGCTCAGCTCGGGCGTCACCTCGATCGCGTACGAGACCGTCCAGCTGCCCGACGGCTCGCTGCCGCTGCTGGCCCCGATGTCCGAGGTCGCGGGGCGGATGGCGCCGCAGGTCGGCGCGCACCACCTGCAGCGCGACGGCGGCGGGCGCGGGGTCCTGATGGGCGGGGTGTCCGGCGTGTACGCGGCCAAGGTCGTGGTGCTCGGCGCGGGCGTGTCCGGCATGAACGCGGCCGCGATCGCGCTCGGCATGCAGGCCGAGGTGCTGCTGGTCGACAGGAACGTGGCCAGGCTCCGCCAGGCCGACGCCATCTACCAGGGGCACTGCCAGACCGTGGCGTCCAACACCTACGAGATCGAGCGGGCGGTGATCGACGCCGACCTGGTCATCGGCGCGGTGCTGGTGCCCGGGGCCAAGGCGCCGCGGCTGGTGACCGATGAGCTCGTGTCCCGGATGAAGCCGGGCGCGGTGCTCGTCGACATCTCCATTGACCAGGGCGGCTGCTTCGAGGGCTCGCGGCCGACCACGCACGCCGACCCCACCTACCGGGTCCATGACGCGCTGTTCTACTGCGTGGCGAACATGCCGGGCGCCGTGCCGCACACGTCCACCTACGCGCTGACCAACGTCACGCTGCCCTACGTGGTGGAGATGGCCAACCGCGGCTGGCGCGACGCGCTCCGCGGCGACGCGGCCCTGGCCCTGGGCCTGTCGACGCACGCCGGCCAGCTGACCTGCGAGCCGGTCGCCGAAGCGCACGCGCTGCCGTACACCCCGGCCAGCCAGGCCCTGAACTGAGCCAGCCGCTGGCGGCCCATTCGCTGGCCGACGCGCTCCGCGGCTACCTGCAGTACCTGGTCGTGGAGCGCGGGCTGGCGGCCAACACGGTGCAGTCGTACCGGCGGGACCTGCGCCGGTACTCCGCGGTGCTGGCCGGCCGGGGCAAGACCAGGCTGGCCGACATCACCCCGGGGGACGTGGCGGAATTCCTCGCCTCGCTGCGCGAGGGCGATGCCGAGCACGCGGCGCTCGCGGTGAGCTCGGCCGCGCGGGCCGTGATCGCGGTCCGCGGCCTGCACGCGTTCGCGGTCGCCCAGGGGCTCGCCGACACCGACCCGGCTCGCGAGGTCCCGCCGCCGTCGCCGCCCAGGCGGCTACCCAAGGCGATCACCCTCGGGGAGGTGGAGCGGCTGCTCGACGCGGCCGGCCCGGGCCCGGACGAGCTGTCCGCCGACCCCAGGCGGCTGCGGGACCGGGCGCTGCTCGAATTCCTCTACGGCACCGGGGCGCGCATCTCCGAGGCGACCGGCCTGGATATCGACGAGCTGCACCTGGGGGCCGATCCGGTGGTGCGGCTGATCGGCAAGGGCAGCAAGCACCGGGTGGTGCCGGTGGGCAGCTACGCCGTGCGGGCGCTCGAGGCGTACCTGGTCCGGGCCAGGCCCGGCCTGGCCGCGGCGGCCCGCCGCGGGTCAGCCAGCCCCGCGGTGTTTCTCAACGCCCGCGGCGGCCGCCTGACCCGGCAGGGTGCCTGGGGCGTGCTGCACGCCGCGGCCGCCCGAGCGGCCCTGGCCGACGTGTCACCGCACACGCTGCGCCACTCGTTTGCCACGCACATGCTGGACGGCGGCGCCGACATCAGGGTCGTCCAGGAACTGCTCGGGCACGCGTCCGTCACCACCACCCAGGTCTACACCCTGATCACGGTGGACCGTCTCCGTGAGGTCTACGCCTCCTCCCACCCCCGCGCCCTCGAGCGGAAGTGACGCGTGAGCTCATTGGCGTAAGCCCGGCCCAGGGTGTCCTTGTGATCGGCCATCCACTGCGTCAGGGCGGTATCGCCGGTGGCAGGGCCGTCGGTATCGGCCAGGCCGTCCGCCATCGCCCGGTACTCCTCGGCGGTGAGCAGCGTGTCGCGCAGCGCCAGGCCGAGCAGCCGGGCGGCAGCCGGGATGAGCGCCCCCGGCACCCGGATGACCCGGCTGTGGCTTCCCACCAGGTGCCTGATGGTGCGGACGAGCTCGAGAAAGGTGGGCCGTTCGGGTCCTACCGCGTCGATGGTCTCGGTCGTCGCCGAACCTCCGGCCCGGACCGCCAGCCGCGCCAGGTCCTCGACGTGAACGGGGCGGATGCGGTACTCGCCGGTGCCGCCGACGGCGAACACCGGCAGGCGCCGCAGCAGCCAGGCGATGTTGTTGACCAGGACGCCCTGGCCGCCGAACAAGATGGCCGGACGCAGCACGGCGTGCGAGACACCGAGATCGTCCAGCGCCTGCTCCACCGCCGCCTTGCCGCGGAAATACGGATAGGGCGAGTCGGCACTCGGGTTGGTGATCGACACGTGCACGATCCGCTGTACCCCCGCCTCGGCCGCGGCCTGGAACAGCACGCGCGAGCGGGCCACCGCCACCGGATGGTCGACGTGGCCGTGGGCGAACCGCACCCAGTAGGTGTTGTACAGCGTCCGGGCGCCGCGCAGCGACCCGGCCAGCGCGGCCGGGTCGCTGAAGTCCAGCGGCCTGACCTCGATGCCGGTACCCGCAGGAGCGCGGCCGGGATGGCCGGTGAGCGTGCGCACCCGGCGGCCCGCCGCCTGCAGCTCGCTCGCGATGGCCGCGCCGGAGTAGCTGAACGCTCCGGTCACGACGTCGAAACCATCGCCGTCCGGGGTCATCGCGGCACTCCGCTTGTGACCACGGGGTTTGCGACCACGGTCACCAGGTCGGTGAGAGCCCGCCCCAGCGGCGCGTCGAGGGTCGCGGTGGCGTGCGCGTCGCCGCGGGTGGCACCCTGGTTGACGATCACGATCGGGCGCTTCAGCCTGGCCGCGTGCCGGACATAACGCAACCCGGACATCACGGTGAGCGACGAGCCCAGAACCACCAGCGCGGCCGACCGCTCGACCAGCGCGTAGCAGGTTTCGGCCCGCTGCTTAGGCACGTTCTCGCCGAAGAACACCACGTCGGGCTTGAGCACGCCATGGCACGCGGAACAGTCGGCGACCTGGAACGACTCGGCGGCCGCGTCGTCCAGCACGGCGTCGCCGTCGGGGTTGACCGTGGCCGGCTGCCCGTCCCAGCCGCGGTTCGCCGCCTCGAGCCGCCGGTCCAGCTCGGTGCGCGGTGTCCGCTGCCCGCAGGACAGGCACAGGACCCGGTGCAGGCTGCCGTGCAGTTCGGTCACGGCGGCTCCGCCCGTCACGGGGCCCGCCGCCTGGTGCAGGCCGTCCACGTTCTGCGTGATGATCCCGGTCAGCAGCCCGCGCCGGCTCAGCTCGGCCACGGCACGATGGCCGTCGTTCGGCTCGGCCCGGGCGATGTGCCGCCAGCCCAGGTAACTCCGCGCCCAGTACCGGCGCCGGGCCGCGGCGCTGCCGGTGAAGGCCTGGTAGGTCATCGGCGTCGCGCGCCGGGCCAGGCCGGTCGGCCCGCGGTAGTCCGGGATGCCCGATTCGGTGGACAGCCCGGCACCGCTCAGGATGAGCACGCCGCCGGAAGCAACCACGTCGACCAGGGTCCCGAACGGTCCGGTGGTTCGCGCCTCGGTCAGCTGGGTCACGTTCCTATGGTGCCTTAAACCCGCCGCGGTACCTACAGTGCCGCGGCCCGGATCGCCTGGGACACGGCCGCCGCGCCCTCCTTGTCGAACATGATCGTGTAGTGGTTGACCCCGGGCACGACCTGCGGCCGCAGGGCCGGGACGCGCTCGGCCCACGCGGCCACGAGCTCGTGCGGGATCAGCGGCGGCGGCGCGCCGAACATCCCGGCCGGCGCGGTCAGCAGCGGCGTCGGGCGGGTCAGCCGCTGCAGCGCCTCCGCGAGCGGCTTCTCCGCCAGCACGTCACGGCCGTCGGCGCGGACCGCGTCCCCGATCACGCGCGATCGCAGCTGGCCGGGCTCGCCGGTCAGGTCGTAGCGGACATACGCCTCGACGTCGGGGGTCCAGTGGCCGGCCAGCGCCGGGTGCGCCCGCCAGAAGTCCAGGTAGGAATCGGTACTGGGGAAGGTCTGCCCCAGCCGGGCGATCGCCGGGCCGAGGGTGGCGTCGAGCGTGGCGTCGAGGTCGGTGCCCTCCGGCACCGGCAGCGGCAGCCCCCCGTCGACCAGCACGAGCCGGCGCACCAGCTCCGGGTGCGCGTCACGGGCCAGCAGCGCGACATAGGCCCCCATCGAATGTCCGGCCAGCACCGGCCTGCCGCCGAAATGACGCAGCACCGCCACCACGTCCCGCGCGTGCCTGTCCAGGCCGTACGGGCCGGGCAGTTCGCGGCTCTGGCCGCGACCTCGCAGGTCAGGCGCGGCCAGCGTCCAATCGGGCGGCATATGGCGCGCGACCGCCTGCCACGACATACCCGAAGCCGTAATTCCGTGCACGGCGACCGCCACGCGTTTGCCTGTCCCCCACAGGAGCACACGCAGGTCCCCGCCGTCCACTGCCACTTTCAGCAGCCGGAGTTGCATGTTTCACCCTCCACGGTCCCGGCGTTATGGCCAGGGCCGCCCATGTATAGAAACCTATTATCTGCCCAAAAGTTCACCACGTGATGTCAAGTCGTAGATAAAGGTTTACCGGCATAACCGTGCCATGCTGGACTGGGGAAGGAATGCCAGGTAAAACCATGTTTGGAGGTGGGCGGGCCATGTCTGCAGCACTTAGTTACTCGTCAGGAGAATCCGCGGCGCTGCTGCTCGGCGACACGATCGGCGGCAACTTCGACGCCACCGTGCGGGCGTTCGGGGATCGCGAGGCGCTGGTGGACCGCTCGCCAGGGAACGGTTCAGCGCGGCGGTGGACCTACGCGGAACTCGCCGCCGACGTGGACGCGCTGGCGCTCGGGTTGCTCGAGATGGGCATCGCCACCGGCGACCGGGTCGGCATCTGGGCGCCGAACTGCGCCGAGTGGACGCTCACCCAGTATGCGACCGCCAAGATCGGCGCGATCCTGGTGAACATCAACCCGGCGTACCGCACCCGTGAGCTCGAATTCGTGCTCAACCAGTCGGGCAGCGTGCTGCTTGTCGCGGCCACGCGGCTCAAGGCCTCCGACTACGCCGGGATGATCGCCGAAGTGCGCCCGCGCTGCCCGCAGCTGAAAAGCGTCGTGCTGCTCGGCAGCCCGCAATGGCAGGCGCTGCTGGACGCCGGGCGCCGCCTGGACCGCGGGCCGCTGGACGCCATAGAACTGGACACCGATGACCCCATCAACATCCAGTACACCTCGGGTACCACTGGCTTCCCGAAGGGCGCGACGCTGTCGCACCACAACATCCTGAACAACGGGTTCTTCGTCGGCGAGTTGTGCAATTACACCGAGGCGGACAGGATCTGCATCCCGGTGCCGTTTTACCACTGCTTCGGCATGGTCATGGGCAATCTCGCCGCGACCAGTCACGGCGCCTGCATGGTCATCCCCGCTCCGGCCTTCGACCCGGTCGCGACCCTGCAGGCCGTGCAGGCCGAGCGCTGCACCTCGCTCTACGGGGTGCCCACCATGTTCATCGCCGAGCTGTCTGCCCCGGACTTCGCCGACTACGACCTGTCCAGCCTGCGGACCGGCATCATGGCCGGCTCGCCGTGCCCGGTCGAGGTGATGAAGCAGGTCATCGAGCGGATGTCGATGACCGAGGTGGGGATCTGCTACGGCATGACGGAAACCTCGCCGGTATCCACCCAGACCCGCGCCGACGACTCGCTCGACCGCCGCGTGTCCACCGTGGGCCGGGTCGGGCCGCACCTCGAGGTGAAGGTCGTCGACCCCGAGACGGGCCGGACCGTGCCCCGCGGCACACCGGGTGAGCTGTGCACCCGCGGGTACTCGGTGATGCTCGGCTACTGGGAGCAGCCGGACAAGACCGCCGAGGCCGTCGACGCGGCGCACTGGATGCACACCGGAGATCTCGCGGTCATGGACGCCGACGGCTACCTCGCCATCACCGGGCGGATCAAGGACATGGTGATCCGCGGCGGCGAGAACGTCTACCCCCGGGAGATCGAGGAGTTCCTCTACACCCACCCGGACATCCTGGACGCTCAGGTCATCGGCGTGCCCGACGCCAGGTACGGCGAGGAGCTCATGGTCTGGGTGCGGCTGCGCGCAGGCGCCGCCGAGCTGACCGCCGGGTCGCTGCGCGAGTTCTGCACCGGGCGGCTGGCGCACTACAAGATCCCGCGGTACGTGCACATCGTCGACGAGTTCCCGATGACGGTGACCGGCAAGGTACGCAAGGTCGAGATGCGGGAGCGCGCCACCGAGATTCTCGGCCTTGACGTCGGGGAGCATCCGCCGGGGTAGGGTACGGACGATGAAGGTCCTGATCGCGGGCGGTGCCGGGTATATCGGCAGCACGATCGCGTCCGCCTGCTCCGACGCCGGGATCAGCCCGGTGATCCTGGACAGCCTGGTGACCGGCAGGCGCGAGTTCGCGGCGGGCCGTGCGTTCTACCAGGGCGATATGGCCGACGGCCCGCTGATCGATCGCATCTTCGCCGAACATCGCGACATCGACGCCGTCATCCATTGCGCGGCCCTGATCGTGGTCCCGGACTCCGTCGCCGACCCGGTCGGGTACTACCGGGCGAACGTGGCCAAGAGCCTGGAATTCGCCGCGCACCTGCTGCGCAACGGCTGCGCCCGGCTGATCTTCAGTTCCTCGGCCGCCATCTACCGCCCCACCGGGGACCTGAGCGTCGACGAAGACTCGGCCATCGACCCGCTGAGCCCGTACGCGCGGACCAAGGCGGTGTGCGAGGCCATGTTCGCCGACATCGCCGCCTCCCAGCCCATCCGCGTGCTCTCCCTGCGGTACTTCAACCCGATCGGCGCCGACCCCAAGATGCGGACCGGACTGGCGCTGCGGCAGCCGACGCACGCCCTGGGCAAGATGATCCAGGCGCACGAAGAAGGCGTCCCGTTCCAGATCACCGGGACCGACTGGCCGACCAGGGACGGCTCGGGCATCAGGGACTACATCCACGTCTGGGACCTGGCCGCGGCGCACGTGGCCGCGCTCACCCGGTTCGACGCCCTGCCCGGCCCGGTCACGGTCATCAACCTGGGCAGCGGCACCGGCACCACCGTGCGGGAGCTCCTCGCCGCGTTCAACCTGGTGGCCGACCATCCCGTCGAGGGGCGTGACGGCGCCCGCCGGCCCGGTGATGTCGCCGGCGCCTACACCCGGGCCGGCCGCGCCGGGCAGCTGCTGGGCTGGCAGCCTCGTTACGACATCACCGAGGGCATCCGGCATTCGCTCCAGTGGGCAGCGCTCCGCGACGAGATCCTGGCCGGGTCGGCCACGCCTTTCCCGCCTGCCCCGTGAGTCTCGCCTGCCCGTAACCCCGGCCGGCTGACGGGCATGTCACCTCAGCCGGGTAATTATGCGGCGGAAAAGCGCATCATGGTCACACCTGGCGGGGATCGGGGGGTTCCTGGCGGAAGAGATTAGTAAATGATTGTATTGGCTGAAATCAGGGGACAGCGTATGATCGAACAACTTTGGTATCCGGTCCCGTTCACCCGCCGCGGGGCCGTGGGGGAGCGGAGATGGGCCAGGAGCTTCAGCGACGTACACCGGGAACGGTTGCTCGTCGGGCAGAACCATCGTGGCCGACGGTGGCTCGCAACACAGTGCGCCTATGGCTGGACCGGCATTTCCGGCGCAGGCCCGGCCGGCGGCGTCTCGTGCTCCTGCTGAGCGCGCTGCTGGCCATGGCCCTCGGGGCCGGTGTCACGCTGGCCTTCACTCAGCGTGAACACGGACATGCTGTCACCCGATCAGGCGGCACGAACGCGCTGCGGGTGGCCGCGGCTGACCGGCAGCAGGCGGCGTCGTGGATCGCCCACGAGGTGGCCGCCAACATCGTGGTGGCCTGTGACTCCGAGATGTGCAATGAGCTGCAGAAAAGCGGTTTTCCCGGCGCCCGGCTCATGGAAGTGCAGCCGTCGGCTCCCGACCCGCTCGGTGCCCAGCTCGTCGTCGCGACCCCGGTGATCCGGAACCAGTTCGGCATCCGCCTGGCCACCGTCTACGCGCCGCTGGTGATCGCCGGCTTCGGCTCCGGCCCGGAACGGGTCGACGTCCGCTATATCGCGCCGGACGGCTCGGCGGCATTCGAAGCCCGGCTCGTGACGGACCGGCAGAACCGGATCACCGCGGGGCAGCAGCTGCTGACCAACAAGCACGTGCAGGCCGCCCCGGCCGCAGGGAAGGCGCTCCTCGCGGGACAGGTCGATCCGCGTCTGCTTGTAACGCTTTCGACACTTGCTGACCTAATGCCGATTCACCTGATAGCGTTCGGTGACCCGTCGCCTGGGGCGAGTTCGGATGTGCCCTTGCGCGGCGCTGAAATCGGCGCCGCGGCGCCGGCAGGCCTGTCGGCGATGGTCAAGTTCCTGAATGCACAGCAAAACCAGTACGCGCCAGCGGTGGCTCGCATAACCCAGACCGCGAGCGGGCAGTCTGTGGTCACCGTACGGTACGACGCTCCGGGGCCCATGGGGCTAGGAGACTCATAGAGATTCATAGCTTGGGGAGGGATCAACGTGAAGTTTCCGCGAATAACTAGAAAAATCACAATGCTCGTGGCGGCGTCGGCCTTGCTGTTCGGCATGCCCGCCGCCGCCGCCTCGGCGGCCTCGGGTACCGGCTGGATCAGGCTCGCTCACCTGTCCCCGAACACCCCGCCGGTCGACGTCTATCTGTACTCGTTTGGCAATTCCAACGCGCAGATCGTGCTTCACCACGTCGCCTACGGAACGGTCTCGCCCTACGAGGCCGTCTCCGCCGGTGACTACAGCGTGGCCATGCGGTCATCCGGGGCGTCCGCGTCGAGCCAGCCGGTCCTGTCCACCAGCGTGACGGTCAAGGCCGACCACGCGTACACGGTGGCGGGCATGGGGCCGGAGTCGGGCCTGCGGCTCCAGGTCCTGAACGACCAGCTGACCACGCCGTCAGGCAAGTCCGAGGTCCGGGTGATCCAGGCGTCGCTGAAGCAGCAGACGATCAAGTTCACCTGCGGCGGGCAGACGATCGTGCCCAAGGCCACGTTCGCCTCCGTGAGTTCCTACCAGGCCATCCCGGCCAACACCTGGACGATGGAGGCGATCGGCTCCGGCACGAAGGGGTCGGGCCGTTTCGCGATGAACGCGGGCACCGTGCACACGATGGTGGTGCTCGACGGGGCCAACGGCCTGCAGATCGTCAACCTCGAGGACGCGGCCGGGGCCGGCAAGCCGCCCGCGGGCGGCGTCACGACCGGGTTCGGCGGCACCGCGGGGCACGGTCCCGGATCGCCGGCCCCGTGGCTGGCGCTCATCGGAGCCGGCATGCTGATCACCCTGACCGGCGGCTTCAGACTGCGCCGCAACTGGCTGCGGCGTCAGCTGACCACCGGGAGTTAATGATGAGGAGCCGTAGGCCGGCCGCGATCGCGATCGCGGCCGGCCTGGTCGTGATCGTGGTCGGCGCGGTCGGCCTGCTGCTGACGCGGCACTCGACTCCGACGCTGCGGCCGGTCGCGGCCGGGGGGGCGGCGCTGCCCGCGCCGACCGGCCCGATCGTCGCCCCGCCGCAGTCGGCGGAGCCGGCTCAGGTCGCCAGCCCGGCCTCGCTGACGATTCCGCGGATCCGCGTGAAGACCCAGCTGATCAACCTGGGCCTGGCCGCAGACGGTGCCATGCAGGTGCCCTCCTCGGTGTCCGTGGCGGGCTGGTACACGGGAAGCCCGCGGCCGGGCGCTGTCGGTTCGGCCATCATCGTGGGCCACATCGACTCGCGGACCAGTCCCGGGGTGTTCTACCAGCTGCCTCAGCTGCACCCTGGGGACAGCGTCTACGTCAAGCGAGCCGACGGGAGCACGGCCGAGTTCCGCGTCACCTCGATCCAGACGTACCTGAAAGACCATTTCCCGACGCAGACGGTGTACGGCCCCACTCCCGACGCGGAACTGCGCCTCATCACCTGCGGCGGTGCCTTCGACGCCGCCTCCCACCGCTACCTGAGCAACATCGTCGTCTACGCCACCGAGGTGGGCTGAGCCGCGCCCTCATCCGGCACGCGGATGCGAAGCTAGGCTCATGACGCTCCAGGAGCGGTACGAGGACCTGGTGGACGAACTCATGGGCCTGGACGGGGTGACGCCCCCGGCGGGCGGCAGCGGGTTCGGCCGCAGCGCGCTGCGCTACCGCCGGAAGATCTTCGCGATGCTGGTCCGCGGCCAGCTGGTGGTCAAGCTGCCCGCGCCGCGGGTGGACGAGCTCGTCGCTGGCGGCCACGGCGAACGCTTCGACGCCAACAAGGGCACGCCGATGAGGGAATGGTTCAGCCTCGCGCCGGACTCCGCCCTGGGCTGGTCGGCGCTGGCCCGCGAAGCCCTGGACTTCGCGATCGGCCGGCCGGGATAGCCTGGGCGGCGTGAGTACGCCGACCTAGTCCCAGCCGGGCGGCGCGAACAGTTCGGCCTGTGAGCTCATCGCGGTACCGATGAGTTTGCGCGCCGGCCTCCGTTACACGGGTGAGAACCGGCGCCGGCCGGTTCCGGACAAGGGAGGCCATGACATGGACTACAAGCTGGAGCTGGTGCTGATCCCCGTCACCGACGTGGACCGCGCGAAGAAGTTCTACCTGGAGAACATGGGCTTCGTCCTGATCGTCGACACCCCGATCGGGCCAGGGCAGCGGGTGGTCCAGCTGGTCCCGCCGGGCTCGGAGTGCGCGATCGGGTTCGGCACCGGGATCACCTCGGCTGCGCCCGGCTCGGCCCAGGGCCTGCACCTGGTCGTGTCCGACATCATCGCGGCGCGCGCCGAGCTGGTGGAGCGCGGCGCGGCGATCGGCCCGGTGCGCCACATGGTGTCCGGCGAGTGGGTGGACGGACCGCACCCGGAGCGCGAGAACTACCAGTCGTTCGCCGACTTCACCGATCCGGACGGCAACATCTGGCTGCTGCAAGAGGTCGATCGCGGCAAGGGCTGACGATGGATCGTTCGGGATACATGCCGGCCGCGGACCAGACGGTGACGGCGGCGATCGCGGGCGACGAGCCCGCGTTCGCCGCCCTCGCCGAGCGGCACCGGCGTGAGCTGCACGTCCACTGCTACCGGATGCTGGCCTCGTTCGACGAGGCCGAGGACGCGGTGCAGGAGACATTCCTCAAGGCCTGGCGCGGCCGGTCCGGCTTCGACGGCGGTTCGCAGTTCCGCGCCTGGCTGTACCGGATCGCCACCAACGTCTGCCTGGACATGCTGCGGCGCGGCTCCCGGCGGACCGCCGGGAGTTCGCATCCTGAGGTGCCGTGGCTGCAGCCCTACCCGGACCTGCTGCTGGACCAGGCCGCGCCGAGCGACGAGCAGCCCGAGGCGGTCGCCATCAGGCGGGAGACCATCTCGCTGGCGTTCCTGGCCGCGCTGCAGGTCCTGCCCCCGCGGCAGCGCGCGGTGCTGATCGCCCGCGACGTGCTCGGCTGGCCGGCCAGCGAGACCGCCGCGGCGCTCGGTACCAGCGTGGCCGCGGCCAACAGCGCCCTGCAGCGAGCCCGGGCGACGATGCAGGCACGCCTGCCGGCCGCCCGGGGCGAATGGTCCGCGCGGGAGCCGACCGCCGAAGAGCGCGAGCTGGTCGAGCAGTTCATCGCGGCGCACGAGCGGTTCGACACCGAGGCGGCCCTGGCCATCGCGGCCAGGGATATCCGGGTGACCATGCCGCCGCTGCCGTACTGCTTCGACGGGCGGGAAGCGATCCGGCCGCTCATGGCCGACGCGGCCGCGATGGGCGAATGGCGGCTCGTCCCGGTGGGGGCCAACCGGATGCCAGCCGCGGCGAGCTACCTGCGCCGGCCGGGCGACAGCCAGTTCCGCGCGTTCAAGCTCGACGTGATGCGCATCGAGGCCGGGATGATCGCCGAGATCACCACGTTCAACGCGGACATGTTCGCGGCCCTCGGCCTCCAGCCGACGCTGTGAGCGCCTGGGGCCGCGCGCGATAGCCTGTCCCGCGTGCTCGAACATGTCACGGTGACGCGGTACGTGACCCCGCTGCGCGAGGGCGGGTCGCTGCCCGCCATCGTCGAGGCGGACAATCTCGGCACTTACGTGATGAAGTTCCGCGGCGCCGGCCAGGGGCCGCTCGCCCTGGTCGCCGAGATCATCGCCGGCGAGCTCGCCCGCCGCCTCGGCCTGCGTGTTCCCGAGCGCAACCCGAACCTCCTGGTCTGGCACCGCAATATCTGGCTCATCGATCACGGCGCGGCGCTGTACTTCCACCACAACTGGCCCACGGCCGATCCCAAGCGGGCCTTCGACGCCGGCGAGCATGTCCTGCGCGACCAGGCCACCGCCGTGGCCAGCGCTCACGCTGCTCTCGCCCCGCGGGTTACCGAGGGCCTGCTCCGGGAGGTCACGGGCCTGGTGCCGCCCGGCTGGTTCGGCGACCGCGGCGCAGGCGCCTACGTCGAGCATCTCCTGCAGCGCGCCCCGATCGTGCCGGAGGTGATCCGCCCATGAGCGAGGTGTTCGAGTACGCGCTGATCCGGGTGGTGCCGCGAGTCGAGCGGGGCGAGGCCATCAACGTGGGCGTGATCGTCTACGCGCAGGCCTACCGGTACCTGTGCGCCCGGATCGAGCTGGACGAGCCCCGGCTGCTCGCCGTGGACCCGGCCGCCGACCTGGACGCGGTGCGGGCCGGCCTGTCCGCGTTCGAGAAGGCCTGCACCGAAGGGCCGCTGGCGGACCGCCCGCTCGGCGAGCGGTTCCGCTGGCTCACCGCGCCCAGGTCCACCATCGTCCAGCCGGGCCCGGTGCACAGCGGCCTCACCGCCGACCCGGCCGCCGAACTGGCCCACCTCTTCGACATCCTGGTCCGGGTGGCGCCCCATTGACCCAGCTAGCCGGTCAGCGCCTGGTACACCAGCCGGCGCAGCTGCGGGCGGATCGGGTAGTGGCGGGGACGGTGACCTGCCGCAGGTCCGAGCCGCCGGCGTACACCCGGACGCCGGCGAAAGACGGGATGAACGAGCTGACCGGGTCGGTGAGCTCGAATCCGCCCTCCTCGTACAGCATCATCGCCGCCACCGAGGTGATCGGCTTGGTCATCGAGTAGATCCGCCACACCGTGTCTGGCCCGGCCGCCCGCCCGGCCTCGACGTCGCTGGACCCATAGCTCGACACGTACGCCAGGCGGCCGTGCCTGCTCACCGTGAGCAGCCAGCCGGGCAGCCTGCCGTCGTCGACATAGCGAGCGAAGTGCCGGTCGATCCGCCGCAGCCGGTCCGGATCCAGGCCTACCTCGGCCGGCTCGGCCTCGGTCTTGAGCTCGCTCACCGCATCACCCCTTGGATTCACCGTAAAGCTCCGCGACCGCCGCCTCATACCGGTCGAGCGCCCGCTCGACCGGCCCGCGCGGGGCCGAAGGCAGCCAGTGCACGGCCCGCCGGAACCCGGCCCGCGCGTAGGCCTCGAGTACCCGGGCGTCGGCCGGAACGCCCATGACCATCAGCTCGACCGGGCGGTCCGCCCGCGAGCGCAGCTCCGCGGCCCGCTCCAGGGTGCCCTCGCGGGCGTGGTTCGGGAACCACGCGTCGCCGAACGCCAGCACCCGGTCCAGCACGCCCGGCCCGTTCCCGCCCACCAGCACCGGGGGATGGGGCCGCTGGGCCGGCTTCGGCCAGGACCAGATCCGCTCGAACGAGACATATTCGCCCGCGTAGCTCGCCTCGTCATGCGTCCAGATCGCCTTCATGGCCTCGACCCGCTCCTGCAGCAGGGCCATCCGGCGCCGCGGATCGGTGCCGTGGTTGGCCATCTCCTCCCGGTTCCAGCCCGCGCCGACGCCGAACTCGAACCGGCCGCCGGACAGGCAGTCGACGCTGGCCACCTCCTTGGCGGTGATGATCGGATCCCGCTCGACCACCAGGCAGATGCCGGAGCCGACCCGCAGGCGTGAGGTGACGGCGACGGCGGCGGTCACCGCCACGAACAGGTCGAAGGTGTGCGCGTACTTGCGCGGCAGCTCGCGGCCGCCGGGCCACGGCGACTGGCGGTCGGCCGGGATGTGCGTGTGCTCGGGAAAGAACAGCGACTCGTGCCCGCGCTCCTCGGCGAGGCGCGCCACGTCCGCGGGCGTGATGGCGTCGTGGGTCGGGAAGATCGCTACGCCGGTGTCCATGCGATCAAGCCTAGGCCGCGCCCGCCCGCCCCCAGAGATCACTCCGGGAACATGGCCTCGACTTCCGGCAGCGACCTAACCACCGCGGTTCCCGCCGCCGGCCCGCTCCCGTCGGGCTCCCCCCGGATGATCTGCACCGCGCGGACGCCCGCGGCTACGCTGCCCGCGCAGAAACCCGCCTGGTCGTCGACGAAAACGGCGGCGTCGGCGGTCACCCCGAGCCGGTCGAGCGCGTACCGGAAGATCTCCGCGGCCGGCTTGGCCGCGCCCACCTCGCACGACAGGACCAGGGCGTCGGCGAGCCTGTCCACCCCGGTCGCGACCAGCAGCGGCCGGGTGTTCTCCGTGCAGTTGCTGACGATCGCGACCTTGATGCCGCGGTCCCGCATGTTCTGCAGGAACGGGATCGTGTCGTCGAACAGGCGCGTGTTGGCGAGCAGCAGTTCCTGGTCCCGGCGCACCATCTCGCCCACCAGGCCATCGGGGGCCTGGATGCCGCACTTCCCCAGGATGTGGCCGAACGCTTCGGCCTTGGACATCCGGCCGTCGGTCAGCAGCGGCCCGATCTGGCTGTACTCCTCCTCCCAGGTACCCACCGGGATGCCGGCCAGCGCCGGAACCCCGCGCCTGAGCGCCGAGAAATCGCAGGTCACAATCGTGTCGTAGGCGTCCACGAGGCATGCTTCGAGCCGGGCCACACGCCCAGCCTACGGGCTGGCGGCGGCCGGCACCACAACGCTGCCCGGCGGTCACGATCTGTTCAAACAAGTGCCCGCGATCGGCCACACTGGTTCTGGCGGCCAAGCGATGAGCCCTGGGGGAGCGGCCATGTGGCGACGTAAGACAACTGGCGTGGTAGCCATCGCGGCAGGCGTGGTGCTGCTCGCGGCGGGCCTGGCGGACCACGCGTTCGCGGCCCCCAAGGCGGCGCTGTGCCAGTCCGGCCTCGGCCAGTTCGTGCAGGGCCTCGACGGCACGGTGGCGCATGACTGCGGCCTGGTCACCACCCTGGAGGCCGCTACCGGCTGGCTCCTGGCCGCCGGCGTCCTGTCCGCGGTCTTCGGCGCGGCCGTCTTCTGCTTTGCGAGCCCTAGCGCCGGACCCCGATGGCGGCCAGGCGATCGCGCTGATCCGGTGTCAGCCGGTCCGCCAGCGCGAGCGCGCCGAGGTTCGCGCTGACCTGTTCGGGTCGCGTCGCCCCGAACAAGACCGAGGTCACCGCCGGATCGAGCAGCGCGAACGCCATCGCCAGGCTGGCCGGGTCCGCGCCGACGTCGCTGGCCAGGGCGGCCAGGTCACGGCCCGCCGCCACCGCGGGTGCCACCCGCGGCTGCTCGAGCGTGCCCGCGGCGCGCCCGGCGCCGGGATCCTGGTCGTACTTGCCGGTCAGGACGCCGCCCGCCAGCGTGTAAGACGCCACGATGGCGACGCCGCGGTCCGCCGCCAGGCGCCGCATCCCCGGATCGTCGACGGTCTCCCGGTCCACCAGGCTGTACGGCGGCTGCGTCGCGGTCGGCCCGGGAACGCCCTCGCGATCGGCGATCTGCCAGGCCCGCTCCATCTGCTCCGGGCTCCAGTAAAACGTGCCCCAGGCCCGGGCGGCCCCGGAGCGGATCAGCCCGGTGATCATCTCGACCGCGTCTTCCAGCCCGACGCCGTCCGGCAGCGCGCCCGAGTAGATCAGGTCGACGTGGTCCAGGCCCATCCGCGCGAGCGACCCGGCCAGCTCCTGCGCCGGCGACTGGTCCGGCCAGAACTCCCACCAGAGCTTGTTGGACACGATCGTGTCCTCCCGCCGCCAGCCCGCGGCCCGGAAGAACTCGCCGAAGACCACCTCCGAGTACCCGGTCGGCATCGGCGCATGCCCGGTTTCGTCGTTGTAGCGCGCGTCGTCAAGGAAGTTGATGCCGGCCTCGCGCGCGGCCTGCATGACGCGGATGCCCTGGTCGCGGCTGATCCGCTCGTAAGTGCGCCAGGACCCGAGGGCCAGCCTGCTGACCTGGAGGCCGCTGGCGCCAAGGGCCGTCAGGGGTATGGAGGGCATGCTCACGCCGACAGCGTAGTCGGCCACGGGAGCGCAGCCCGCTCAGGGTGATTCGTGCCGCCTCGCGGCCTCCTCGAGTTCCGCGGCTTCCGCCTCGGCCACCCGCGTCTCGGCCGCCACGTCGACCGAACGGGTGAAGGCGTAATAGAGGATCCCGGCGATCGGGAGCCCGACGAAGAAGGAGATGTCCGCGCCGCCGAGCGCCTTGGCGGCCGCGCCTTCGTAGAGCGTGCCGACGTCGAAGAAGGGGGACATGGCGGCGAAGGCGATGAGGTAGGCGAGGATCCCGCGCCATCCCCACCGGCCGTACATCCCGCGGGGGTTGAAGATCTCGGCGATCGCGTAGTGACCGCGCCGCACGATGTAGTAGTCGACCAGGTTTACCGCGGTCCACGGGATGAACAGGTACAGGACCAGCAGCAGGAAGTTGTTGAAGTTCCCGAGGAAGTTCTTGGTCGCCGCGAGCGCGCCGATCACCGAGAGCAGCGCGGTGAAGCCCACGGTGATGACCCGCAGGCCGAGGGTGGGCCGCACCTTCTTGAACGAGTCGACCGCGCTGATCAGCGTCAGCGAGCCGCCGTACATGTTCAGCGCGGTGACCGAGACCAGCCCGAGCGTGGCGAGGATGAGCACCACGGCGCCGAAGCCGGTGAAGACGTGGTCGCCGACCTGGTCGAGTTCGGCGATGCCGCTGCCGTCGAAATTCGAGCCCGCCCACGCGGCCAGGACGGCGCCGACGATCATCATCCATGCGCCGCCGAGCGCCGATCCCCAGTAGGTCCAGTAGAAGGTCTTGCGCACGGTCACGTCCGGCGGCATGTAGCGGGAGTAGTCCGAGACGTAGATCGCCCAGCTGATCTGGTAGCCGGCCACCACGCCGAACTGGCCCAGGAACGGGCTGGCCTTGAAGGTCCCGATGTCGAAGGTGCCCGCCGGGTAGTGGATGAAGAACAGCGTGATCGTGAAGATGCCGAAGATGACGATCATCAGGTAGGTCAGCCACTGCTCGGCCTTGTGGATGAGGTCGTATCCGACCAGCGCGATGACCAGCGCCACGATCGTCAGGATGACGACCCACAGCTTGACGGCGCCGTGCACGGTGCGGCTCATCGCGTCGCCGCCCAGGATCGTGTTGAACACGTTGAAGCCGGCGTACTGCACGTAGGCGAAGAGCCAGACCAGCAGCGCCCCGATGTAGCCGAACTGGGGCCGCGACTGGATCATCTGCGGGAGGCCGAGTTGCGGCCCCTGCGCCGAGTGGAACGCCATGAACAGCGTGCCGACCAGCACGCCGACCACGATGGCGAGCACCGACCAGAACAGCGACGCGCCCTCGCTGATGCTGATCAGGCCCACGGCCAGCGTCGCGATCTGCGCATTCGACATGAACCACAGCGGGCCGAGATGCCAGATCTTGCCGTGCCGCTCGCTCAGCGGCACGTAGTCGATTGAGCGGACCTCGATCCCGCCGATGCGCGACTGGGTAGCTGTCATGCCGACACTGTGCCCCGCTAGCCAGACCCTCATTCGGCGTGGTGAAGTAGGAACAGGTTCTAGCGGAAGGCGCGGGGTGATGACTGTTACCGGGACGGACGGGATAGACCTGTCGGCTACGGAGTTCTGGGGCCTGCCGCTCGCCGAACGGGCGGCCGCCTTCGCCCTGCTCCGGGCGGAGGGGCGGCCGCGGTTCTACGCCGAGCCCGAGGTCCCGTTCAGCGAGCAGGGCCCGGGCTACTATGCCCTGGTCCGGTACGCGGACGTGGTCGAGGCCAGCCGGTACCCCGAGGTGTTCTGCTCGGGGAAGGGCGCGACCAACATCCCGGACCTGCCGGTCGAGTTCAACGAGTACTTCGGCTCGATGATCAACATGGATGACCCCAGGCACTCCCGGCTGCGGCGGATCGTCTCCCGCGCGTTCACCCCGCGGATGATCGCCAAGTTCGAGGACAACGTGCGCCTGGTGGCCGCCTCCGTCGTCGATGACCTGCTGGCCGCCGGGCCGTGCGACTTCGTGCCGACCGTCGCGGCCCGGCTGCCGCTGAAGATCATCTGCGACATGATGGGCATTCCCGGCGACCAGTACGACATGGTCCTGGCCAACAGCAACATCATCTTGTCCGGGGCGGACCCGGAATTCCTCTCCGAGGATCTCGACGAGGCGGTGGTCCGGCTCCTCGGCGCCGGCCAGGCGCTCGCCGAGCTGGTCACCGAACTGGCCGCGACCCGCGCTCAGGCGCCCGCCGACGACCTGGTCTCCGCGCTGGTGACCGCGAACATCGACGGCGAGCAGCTGACCAGCGCCGAGCTCGCCTCGTTCTTCATCCTGCTGGTGGTGGCGGGCAACGAGACCACCCGCACGGCGCTGTCGCACGCGCTGATGCTGTTCACCGAGTTCCCCGGCCAGCGGGCCCTGCTCCTCGACGACGTGGAGAACCGGCTCGAGGGCGCGGTCGAGGAGATCGTCCGGTATTCCTCGCCGGTCGTGTTCATGCGGCGGACCCTCACCCGGGACTACACCATGAACGGGCAGGACTACCGCAAGGACGACAAGGTGGTGCTGTACTACTACTCGGCGAACCGCGACGAGGCGGTATTCCCCGACCCCGAGCGCTTCGACATCACCCGCTCGCCCAACCCGCAGATCGGGTTCGGCGCCCCGGGGCGGCATTTCTGCCTCGGCGCCCACCTGGCCCGCCGCGAGCTCACCGTCATGCTGCGCGAACTGCTGACCCGCGTCCCCGACATCACCGCCGGCGAGCCGGACCGGCTGCTGTCCAGCTTCGTCAACGGCATCAAGCGCCTGCCCTGTGATTTCGGCGGCTGAGGGATTTCAGCGGCTAAGTGCCTCCCTGATCAGGTCCGCGAGCCCCGCGGGCCAGATCACCTCGGACGTGGCGTCCAGCTCCGCCAGCGTCCACCAGCGCCACGCGGCGATCCCGTCCGAGACGTGCATGTCCGCTACCTCGCCCAGCCCGCGGCGGCCGACCTCCACCCGCGCCAGGAAGAACCGCTCGTGCTGGCGCACGATCGCGTCCGCGTACGCCATGGTCAGCGTCCGCTCGTACACCTCGGGCCCGACCGGCACGTCCGTCCAGCCGGTCTCCTCGGCCAGCTCCCGGCGCGCCCCGGCCGGGTAGTCCTCGCCGTCGTTCAGCCCGCCGCCCGGCGTGCACCAGTGCTGCCCGTTCGGCGGCCCGTCGTCGTACCGGAACAGCAGCACCCGGTCCTCCGGATCGAGCACGATCACCCGCCCCGCCCGCCGTACCCGCACCGCGTCCCCCGCTCCGGCTATCATCCTCACCAGGGTAGGCCGTTCCGCCCAGACCGTCCGCGCCGCATCTCGCCGTATTTTCTTTCGACCCGAACGAGCCGTGGTTCCCGCCCCGGTCACCCTGCGTGCCCCAGCCCGTGAAGCGACTGATCCGGCCACACCAGCCCGCGCGCCCGTCAGGAGTCCAGCCGCTGCCCGAACGGCCCCCACCGCTCACGGAAGTACTCGATGATCTTGCTAGCCTGCTCATGACTGACCTCGACCAGTTCCTGTCCGAGGTCGCCGTGCTTCCACTCCACGATCGCCGGGCTAAACGCCCAGCTAAAATCCTTCCGCAGACCCTCGTCGGTGAATCCGTTACCGTCAAATTCCAGTCGGCGTACAAGCCCATACGGGTTGTCAATTGTCCGGTCGCCGCCGATGACCGCATAGTAAGTGATCTTGTCCGGCACCTAGGGCCCTTTCCTCTTGTAATCAGGGATATCGACAGCGCCGTCTGGCACCTTGATCTGGGATGACACCTCCCGCTGGAACGCCTCGAGTTCACCGCGCTCCGCATCGGACGTCAGCGGGTTGCGCAGCCGTTCGTATGCGCCGTGGGTGACGCTCTGTTTGGCGTGGAAGCTCTCCGGCGTGTGGAACTGCACCTCGAAGCGCTGTCCCTCCTGGGTGACCCATCGGGTGTTGATCCCTTTGTACTCCGTGGCGCCCCAGGAATTCTTGCTCTGGTCCATCTCGTGCCCGAAGCTCTCCAGCCGTGCCTTGATGTCGTGGAAGCCCCCGGCATAGTTTTCCGGCCGCAGGCAGAACGTGTAGCGGATGGCATCGGGAACCTCTCGCAACACTTGTTCCGCCCTGGCGTCCGGGGCAGTCGTGGCCAGCCCTTCAGCGACCTTCTCCTTGAGCCGGTCATCGCCCTTGAGCCGGAAGTCGAAGCCCTCTAGCCGACCGCCGGACGTGTTCTCCTGCTCGATCGTGCGCACGTTCGCGGAGATCGCCGGCTCGGCCTTGCGTATCTGGCCGATGGCGTCGGCCACCTCGGCGTGGCGCTCCGGGCTGAGGTAGAAGTCTCCGTCGCTGCGATACGATCCGGGCGGATCCGCCGGCCGGTCCGCTCCCGCCGCCGGCTGCCGGTCCGCCGGCCAGCGTTCCTCGTGGTCCGCCCGCATCCGCAGGAACCGCGGCACCTCGCTCCAGTAGCCCCGCTGGCCGGTCTCGTCAGGCCGCTGATCTGGCCCGGGTACCTGCTCATCCCGGTCCGCCCTATCCGCCTCGGCGCGCGCCCGCATCGCCTCGTACACCCGGCCGCGTTCGTCCGGGTCCGGCGCCTCCCGGGACGCCGGCCTCGGCCGGTCCGCGCCGCCGTCGCCGGCGCGCTCTGGGCGTCCGGGTTCCTCCGGATCGGACGGCCGGTCCTGCGACCCCACGGAGCTCCCCTTTTCGGGACTTAATGTAATCAAACAATCATCCTAGGTGATATCAGCCGTGCTCGGGCAATGATTCCCCGTCCCAGCCACCAGCCTGCTTCCGGCGATTACGTGCCGCGGCCCCGCACCCGCGAGCCGCACGCACGTTTCCGCGGAAACGCCCGGCGCAATTGCGTGAGACGTTTCCGCGGAGAGGCCCGCGGGCAACGTGCCCTTCCTCGCGCCGTTTCCTGAGAGGAAATCTTTTTCCTCTCAGGAAACGGCGGCATGGACCCATGACACTCCCCGGGCCGCCTGCCGCCCGGGGATTCCGCCGACCGGGCGGCTCGTCAGGCCGTGCCTCCCACTGGACGCGGGCCGGCCGTTGCGCGGCCTGGAGGAAGACCCTAGGCAGCCGTTCCGCGCCGCTCGCGGCGCCTGCCGCTGCGCCCGCCCAGGTCCACCAGCGTGCTCCCGTTGGCGACGCCGCCTTTGTTGGCCATGTATGTTAATCTTGGATATGACCAACATAGGAGGTGCCTATGAGCGTTACCCAGATCGACATTGATGATGAGGCGCTGTCAGAGGCGATGCGCCTGATGGGCACCACCACCAAGAAGGACACCGTCAACACCGCGCTGCGGGAGTACACCGAGCGAGTTAAGCGGCTGGAAGCAGCCGAGAAGCTGGCCGCGCGGGCCGCTCGAGGTGAGTTCGACAGCGCCGCTGCGGCTCATGACGCGGCGAAGACCGCGCGCAAGGCCGCCCTGGGGTGATCGGCTACCTGCTCGACACTTCTGGGCTATGGCACTTGCTGCGCACCCCCGCAGTGATGGCTGCCTGGGCGAACCACATCGCCGCCGGAGTGCTGCGTATATGCGAGCCGACACGCGTTGAGTTCCTGTACTCGGCCACCGGCCCTGCCCACCGCGACGAACTGGCCGGCGAACTCGATGCCCTATGCGGTGCTGCCCCGGTGCCCAAGAACGGCTGGCGCTGGGTGGACAATGCGCAGTACAAGCTCACCCAGAAGGGACAGCACCGCGGTCCGGGTCCCATCGATCTGCTGGTATGCGCCACCGCCGTTCACCATCGCCTCGTCGTGCTGCATGTCGACAGTGACTTCGTCGCGGTCGCGGACGTCTTGCCAGAAGTCCAGCAGCGCGATATCCGCAACTAGCAGTCGCCGAGGAGATCATCCCCTGCCGGTGCATCATAGGAACGAGAATGTCGGCCCTCGCCTCTACGATGGTCCACCATGGCGGATACGAGCTCGGCGGCCGGCCCGGTGAGCTTCGATGAGGTGGCTTGGCTGCGTGACAACAGCCCCGCCTGGCGGCTGCTGCGCGCCGACCACGCGTCGCTTGTGCTCAGCTTCCTGCATCAGGTGTTCGTCGCCGAGAACGTCCGGTCGATCCCCGCGGCCGAGCTGGCCAGCCGCCTGGACGACGAACTGTACGCACTCAACGAGCGCGGCCAGCAAAACGAGCCGAAGCGGTTTCCCAGGCCGGCGAAGGCGTACCTGGATGACTGGGCGGCGCCCGAGGCGGGCTGGCTGCGCAAGTACTACCCGGAAGGCACCGACGAACCCCACGTCGACGCCACCCCCGCCGTGGAGAAGGCGCTGCAGTGGGTGGGCAGCCTGAAAGAACGTGAGTTCGTCGGCACCGAGTCGCGGCTCAACACGATCATCGACCTGCTGCGGCAGATCGTCTTCGGCACCGAGACCGACCCCCAGCAGCGGATCGCCGAGCTGCGGCGGCAGCGCCAGGAGATAGACGACCAGATCGCCCGGATCCAGGGCGGCGAGCTGGACCTGCTCGACGCCAGCGCGGTCCGCGACCGCTACCAGCAGTTCTCCGCGACCGCACGGGAACTGCTCGCCGACTTCCGCCAGGTGGAGGAGAACTTCAGGAAGCTGGACCGGCAGCTGCGCGAGAAGATCACCGGCTGGCACGGCGGCAAGGGCGAACTGCTCGATGACGTGCTCGGCAGCCGGGAGACGATCGCCGGCTCGGACCAGGGCAAGTCCTTCCAGGCGTTCTACGACTTCTTGCTGTCGCAGGCGCGCCAGGAGGAGCTGACCGGCCTGCTGGACAGCGTGCATCACCTCAGCGACCTCACCGGCAAGGATCCGCGGCTGCGGCACATCCACTATGACTGGCTCGACGCGGCCGAGCGGACGCAGGCGACGGTGCGGCAGCTGTCCGAGCAGCTCCGGCGCTTCCTCGATGACCAGGTGTGGTTCGAGAACCGCCGGGTGATCGACATCCTGCGCGGCATCGAGTCTCACGCGCTGCGGCTCCGCGACGCCAAAGACATCCCGGTCACCATGGACGTGGACGCCGCCGCCCCGGCCGTCCGGCTGCCCATGGAGCGCCCGCTGTATGCCCCGGTGCGCAAGTCGCGCATTGACAGCGAGAACGTTCGGCCCGCCGACGAGGAAACCGATCCGGCTGCCCTGTTCGAGCAGGTCTACGTGGATCCGGAGCCGCTGCGCGGCTGCGTCAGGCAGGCGCTGCGGCACGCTCCGCAGGTCGGCCTGGCCCAGCTCGTCGCCGACCACCCCCTCAGGCAGGGCGTCGCCGAGCTCGTCACGTACCTGTCGCTGAAGGACGGTATGTTCGGGCTCGTCTTCGACGAGCGCCATCCCGAGCGCGTGTGCTGGCGGGAGCCGGATGGCCGGGAACGGAAGGTGACCATGCCGCGCGTCACGTTCGTCAGGAACTCCCATGAATGAGCCGGACCTGTCACTGGCCGTGACCCAGCTGATGAAGGGCGTCGTGTACCGCGACACGCATGAGCGCGCCTGGCGGCACCTGCTCCAGCTGCAGCCGCAGGTGCGGGACTACGTCGCCGTGCTCGGCCTGCAGGTCGTCGTGGATGAGGCCGAAGGCTACGCGTTCTGCCGGCAGCGCCCGCCGGACGAGGCACGCGACGACAACGCCGCCCCGCAGAACCCGCTGCCCCGGCTCATCCCGCGCCGCCCGCTGTCCTTTCACGTGAGCCTGCTGCTCGCGCTGCTGCGCAAGAAGCTGGCCGAATTCGACGCGCAAGGCGGCGACACCCGGCTGATGCTGAGCAGAGACCAGATCGCCGAGACGATGCGGGTGTTCCTGCCGGCCACGAGCAACGAGGCCCGGCTGGCCGACAAGATCGACGCGCACATCGGCAAGGCGGTCGACCTGGGCTTTCTCCGCCCGTCGAAGAACGCCGAGCCGGTCTATGAGGTACGGCGGATCCTCAAGGCCTTCGTCGACGCCCAGTGGCTCGCCGACTTCGACGCCAGGCTCGCCGAATACGCCGCACTAGCCGAAAGCGAGGAAGCCCAATGACCGACATCCTCAGCGGCTTCCGGCTGACCCGGCTGGAACTGTACAACTGGGGCACGTTCGACCAGCGCGTCTGGTCGCTGGACGGCAATGCGCGGAACACACTGCTGACCGGTGACATCGGGTCAGGGAAGTCCACCATCGTGGACGCGGTCACGACGCTGCTGCTGCCGGCCAACCGGATTTCCTACAACAAGGCCGCGGGCGCGGACACCAGGGAACGGTCGCTGCGCTCCTACGTGCTCGGCTATTTCAAGTCCGAGCGCAACGAGGTCACCGGGAGCACGAAGCCGGTCGCGCTTCGCGACGGCACGAAGTACAGCGTGATCCTCGGCGTCTTCGGCAACGAGGGGTACGACGCAACTGTCACCATCGCCCAGGTGTTCTGGCTGCGCGGCGCCGACGCCGGCGGCCAGCCGGACCGGTTCTACGTGACCGCGGACAAGCCGCTGTCCGTGGCCGCCGATTTCGCCGACTTCGGCTCTGACATGACCGCGCTGCGCAGGCGGCTGCGGGCGGCCGGCGCTCAGGTCCACGACAGCTTCCCGGAGTACGGCAAGGATTTCCGCCGCCGCCTCGGCATCGAGTCCGAGCAGGCCATGGAGCTGTTTCATCAGACCGTTTCGATGAAATCGGTCGGCAACCTCACCGATTTCGTCCGCGATCACATGCTCGAGCCCTTCGACGCCGCGAAGTGGACCGCGGGCATCGTGGCGCACTTCGAGGATCTCACGAAAGCGCACGAGGCGGTCCAGCGCGCCCGGGCCCAGCTCACTGCGCTCGGCCCGCTGCTCGCCGAATGCGACGCCCATGACAAGGTGGTCACCGCCATAGCGGCGCTGACCGCCCAGCGGAACGCGCTGAAGTACTACTTCGCCGACGTCAAGGCCGGGCTTGTGGACCGGTTGCTCGCCGATCTTTCTACCGAACGAGCGGGCCTGCGCGCTCAGCTAACCGATCTCGCGATACGGCTGAAAGACCTGCGGTCGCGGGAACGCTCGCTCGATATCGAGCTCGCCGGGCACGGGGGCAACCGCCTCGCCGAGATCGACCGCCTGCTCAAAGAAAACGAGGCTGCGTGCCGCGCCCGGATGGACCGGGCCGAGGAGTTCGGGAAGCTGCTCGCCCGGGCCGGCCTGGATCCGGTCGAGACCGCGGCCCACTTCGCCGCCCGCCGCCAGGAGATCACCGCCGTCCGCGACCGGGCCAGGCAGGATCTCGCCGACGCGCAGAACAAGCTCACCGAGGCCGGGTACGAGGCCAAGGCACTCGGCGACGAGGCGGCCGACGTCAATGCCGAGCTGGTCAGCCTGCGCGAGCACCCGAACAACATTCCCCGGCGCCAGCTGGACCTGCGTGCCTCGATGTGCCAGGATCTGCGGCTCGACGCCCACGCGCTGCCGTTCGCCGGGGAGCTGATCGCAGTCCGCCCCGAGGAGGCGGACTGGGAGGGCGCGGCCGAACGGCTGCTGCGCGGTTTCGCAATGTCGGTGCTCGTCCCCGAGCAGCACTACGCCGCGGTGTCCGACTGGATCGACGGTCGCCACCTGAAGGCGCGGGTGGTCTACTACCGGGTCCCGGATCCGGCGCGGGAGAGCCGGACTCCGCCGCCGAACTGGTCGCATCGCGCGCTGGCGGCGAAGCTGGACATCAGGGACACCCCGTTCGGCTGGTGGCTGGAGCGAGAGCTGGCCAGGCGGGCCGACTTCGAGTGCGTCGAGACGATGGCCGAGTTCCGCCGGGCGGCCAAGGCGATCACCAAGGCCGGGCAGTTCAAGGGCGAGCGCGGCCGGCACGAGAAGGACGACCGGTTCCGCATCGATGACCGCAGCCAGTATGTGCTCGGCTGGTCCAATGAGCGCAAGCTCGAGGCCCTGCTCCGGCAGGCCACATCGCTGGCAGTGCGGCTCTCCGCCGTCACCGCGGAGCAGGACAAGCACTTCAAGGCGCGCGACGCGGCGATCGAGCGCGGCCAGGTGCTGGCCCGCCTGGACCAGACCCGCGAGTTCGCCGACATCGACTGGCAGGCCGTGGTCAACCGGACCGAGGAGCTCAGGGCGGAAAGGCGCGAGCTTGAGGCGGCGTCGGCCGAGCTGGCCCGGCTGAGCCGTGAGCTGGAGACGGTGCGGCGGCAGATCACCGGCGCCGATGACGAGCACGGCGAGGTGAAGGAGCGACTCGGTCGCGTCGGCGCCCGAATCGAACAGGCCGAGGCCGCCCTGGCTGAGGCCCGCGCGGCGCTGGCCGAGCCGGGCTGCGAGCAGGCCCGCGACCGCTTCGAGGCGATCGCCGGCCTGCTGGCCAAGGCCGGGCACGCACCGCCGTCCACGGCGGAGGCCTGCGCTAAGGCCGAGAACGCGGCCAACGCGGAGATCAGCGCGCTCATCGACCGCCGGACGCAACGCCGCAGCGCCCTCGGCAACAAGATCGTCTCGCTGATGGGGTCGTTCCGCAGCCAGTACCCGGTGGAGACCGAGGAGCTCGACGCGGCGGTGGAGGCGGCGCCCGGGTACCGGGAGCTGCACCAGCGGCTGACCGAGGATGACCTGCCCCGGTTCCAGCAGCAGTTCAAGACCTACCTGAACCAGAACACGATCCGCGACATCGCCGGCTTCCAGTCCCAGCTGAACAAGCAGGCGGACATGATCAGGCAGCGGATCGCCACCATCAACGAATCGCTGGTCGGCGTCGACTACAACCCCGGCAGGTACATCAAGCTCGAGGCACAGCCGACCCCGCACACCGACGTCCGTGACTTCCGCGCCGATCTGCGCGCCTGCACCGAGGGCGCGGTGTCCGCGGAAGCCTCTGACCAGTACTCGGAGCAGAAGTTCCTGCAGGTCAGCAGGATCATCGAGCGGTTCAGGGGCCGCGAGGGCCAGACCGATGCGGACCGGAAGTGGACCCGGTTCGTCACCGACGTGCGGAACTGGTTCATCTTCAGCGCGTCCGAGCGGTACCGCGAGGACGACACCGAGTACGAGCACTACGCGGACTCGGCGGGCAAATCCGGCGGGCAGAAGGAGAAGCTGGCCTACACTATCCTCGCCGCGTCGCTGGCCTACCAGTTCAAGCTGGAGTGGGGCGCGGTCAAGTCGCGGACGTTCCGGTTCGCCGTCATCGACGAAGCGTTCGGCCGGGGCTCGGATGAGTCGACCAGGTTCGCGCTCGAACTGTTCGCCCGGCTCGGCCTGCAGCTGCTGATCGTCACCCCGCTGCAGAAGATCCACGTCATCGAGCCGTACGTGTCCGCCGTCGGCTTCGTGGACAACCCGACGAGCTGCTACTCCCGGCTGCAGACGCTGACGATCGAGGAGTACCACGCCCGGCGGCTCGCCCACGTGATCGGCAAGCAGGAGGCCGCCTGACGTGGCGCACCCCTGGACCCGCCCCGCAGAGGTACGCGGGTGGCTCGGCAAGAAGTGGCAGTCCGGGGCGTTGCTCACCGCGTTCGCCGAGGGGAAGGACTGGGAGCCGCTGGGCGTCCCGCTGCGCGGCCCGGTGGCCGGGGAGATCGGGGGGCGGCTGGCCGAGGTGCAGGAGTGGGCGGCCGAATGGGACCGGGCCGGCCGCGGGCCGCTGCGCGTCGAGTACAAGAAGGTCGGCGGCCGTCAGGTAGGCGCCAACATGATTCCCTGCCGGGCCTGGGTCGACGATTATGACCACGCGTGGGAACTGCTTGGCGTGCGCGCCGAGGTCCGCCGGTTCAGTTCCCTGGCCGACGCGACGGCCGGGAGCTGCCCTGGGCTCGTCCGGTGGCTGACGCGCCGTCCGGTGCAGCTGCTCCGGCTGGCGGACCGGTGGGACAAGCTGCTGGCCACCGTCCGGTGGATCGATGAGCGGCAGTCGCCGGGGATGTACCTGCGGCAGGTCGACGTGCCCGGAGTGGACACCAAGTTCATCGAGCGCCACCGGGGCGTGCTCACCGAACTGCTCGACCTGCAGCTCTCCCCGGACCGGATCGACGCCGACGCGACCGACTTCGCCGGGCGGTACCGGTTCCGCCGCAAGCCAGGCTACGTGCGATTCCGCGCGCCAGGTTCCCTCGGTTTCAGCGAGCTGACCGTTCGCGCGGACGAGTTCGCCGCGCCACCGCCCGGTGCCAGCCGGGCGTACGTGATCGAGAACGAGATCACCTACCTGGCCTTCCCGCTGCCCGGCGACGCCATCGTCATCTTCGGCGGGGGATACGCGGTGGACGTGCTCGAGCCGCTTGGCTGGCTGACGGGCCTGGACCTGGTCTACTGGGGTGACATCGACACCCACGGGTTCGCGATCCTGAACCGGCTGCGGCACAGGTTCGGCCACGCGCACTCCATGCTGATGGACCGCGCGACGCTGCTCGCCCACCGCGACCAGTGGGTGACCGAACCGCGGCCCACCGCCGCCAGCCTCGACCTCCTGGACGCCGACGAGGCGGAGCTCTACCGTGACCTGCTGGACGGCACCCTGGGCCCCTCGGTGCGGCTGGAGCAGGAACGGATCGCCTTCGCCGCGATCGAGCGAGCACTGGTATAGCGAGACCCGGCTGCGGTTGGTGAAACTGCACCTCCCGGCCCTTCCAGCTAATAGTCGACTACATTCGGATATGCTCAACTATACTTAGGTATAGGCTACAGGTCACGAGCGGCCTGCGTTACCGCAGCCGCAGACAGACAGGAGCCAAGGACTTGCCTGAGCCGGTGCGGTACGAGCGTCATCTGGTCGGCTTTGAGCACCGGCTGAAGGACGAGGACCGGGTCAAGGACAAGGTCGCGGAGAGCCTGGCCGTGAAGGGCCGCACCGTGGCGGAGGCCATGAAGCTGATCGCCGACGCCATCCGGTACACGTTCCAGTACCACGAGGCCGATTACGGCAGGCACGTCCTGGAAGACATCGCGCTAATGCAGCAGCGCAGCTCCGACCTGGTCAGGCTCAGGAACCTCTGGCCAGGAGACCAGTACAAGGGGATCAGCAGCCTGTGGCGTCACCGTGACACCGGCCAGCTCTTTGAGACGCAGTTCCACACGGAGGTCAGCTATGACGCCATGGTGTTCACCGCCGAACACTCGTATGCGCGGCTGCGTTCGGCGCAAACCTGCGCGCAGGAGGAGATCGAGCTGGAAGCCTTCCAGCGGGAGGTCTACGCATCCGTTCCTGTCCCGCCGGGCGCGGATGACATTCCCGGGTATCCGGCCCGTGACGACTGGGAGATCCCCGGCAGGCGGAGGCACCAGGGCATCATGCCGGACGGGGTCGCCTCTTACGCGATCGTCGATGACCTCAGCAGCCGAGAGCGGCCAGCAGGCGTGCTCAGGCGCAGTTACGTTGACGACGGCAGGCGTGACGAGGCGTTCACCCAGGAACTAGCATGGCATCGTAGCTCGTTGCTGGTGTCAGCCGAGCGCGGTGATCTGGAGAATGAGTTCGTCGAGATCACGGCAGAAGAGGCCAGCCGCGTCATGGACCACATCAGGCAGTCCGTGACGAGCAAGCGCGTGCCATAGCGTACGGAACTCCGACTGGCAGTATCCGTTTCCGCGGAGACATGCGCCCGCATCGCCTCGTGTGCCTAGGCAGCGGTCCTGGCCCTCGGTGCGGCTGCGGCGGCTGGCCGCCCAGCTCCGTGAGCTGCGCGAGGAGTGCGGGATGACGCAGGAAGACGTATCCGAACGAACCGGCAAGGACCGTTCCACGCTCTACCGGTTGGAAAACGCCCAGCAGCGCCCGCAGCGCTCCACGCTCATCCAGCTCCTCGACCTGTACCGCGTGGAGAACTCCCGGCGCGGCGAGCTGCTCGCCCTCCTCCGCGAAGCCGGCCAGCGCGGTTGGCTGGAGACCTACCGCCACGACCTACCAGCGATGTATGCCGACTACATCGGCTTCGAGGAGGAGGCCCGGTCGATCTCGCAATTCGAGTCGCTGCTTATCCCTGGCCTGCTGCAGACGGAGGACTATGTCCGGGCGCTGCTGCGCGGCACGATGCCTGATGCGCCAAGCGAACAAGTGGAGAACCGGGTGGCAGTGCGGCTGGCACGGCAGGCGCTACTCGATAGGGAGGACCCGCCGAGGCTGTGGAGCATCATCGATGAGGCAGCGGTGCGGCGCCTCGTCGGCGGCCGCGACGTCATGCGTTCTCAGCTTGAACGGCTGCGCGAGGCAGCGTCGCGGCCGAACGTCACGATCCAGGTGATCCCGTTTGACGTAGGCGCCCATCCCGGCATAGATGGGCCCTTCGTCATTCTCGAATTTCCTGATCCGGCTGATCAGAGCATCGTGTACACGGAGAGTGCTTCGGGCAGCATCATGCTTGAGGAGGAGGTGGAGGTACGTCGGCACATCCAGATGTTCCAGCATCTTCGTGCCGCCGCGCTGAGCCCAAACTCGAGCGCCGCCCTCCTGGCTGAGATCGCTGCGGAGACATGAGCGAGAGAAGGGTACTCGGTGGAAATGAAGGATCTGTCTCGTGCCCGGTGGCGCACGTCCAGCTACAGCGGCACCAACAGCAACTGCGTCGAGGTAGCCGCCGACTCCGGGTCGAGGGTGCTAGTGCGGGACACCAAAGCCCCCGGGGGACCGGTCCTTGCGTTCCGGCCAGGCACATGGAGGCAGTTCGCCGGCCAGTTGAAGGTCGGCACGCTGCCCGCGTGAAGCCGATGTGACACCCGCGCTCATGAGGGAGCGTTGTCGTGTCCGGGGCGTCTCCTTCCGGCACGTCGAGACATCCGCCCCCCGCTCAGGAGTCCAGCGGCTGCCCGAACGGGCCCCACCGTTCGCAGAAGTACTCGATGATCTTCTCGGCCTGCTCGTGGCTGACCTCGACCAGCTCTTCGTCATAGGAGCCATGCTCCCAGTCCACGATCGCGGGGGTGAACTCCCAGCTGAAGTCCCTCCGCAACCCTTCATCGGTGAAGCCGTTACCGTCGAATTCCAGCCGCCGCACGAGCCCGTACGGGTTGTCGATGATCCGGTGGCCGCCGACGATCGCGTAAAAGGTGATCTTGTCAGGCATCTAGAAGCCCTTCTTTCCGTAATCGGGGATGTCCGGCGCGCCGTCTGGGATCTCGATCCGGGAAGATATCTCTCGCTGGAATGACTTCAGCTCCGGTTGGGATCGTGACGGCTGGAATGTCAGTCCCCGCTGGCATGGTGGCGAACATGACAGGAGGAGGGCACGATGGGTGTCATGACCGCTTCGGACTTCTGGTCGGGCCAGGACCGGGTGCTCACCGTCGAGGACATGGAGAACATGCCCGACGACGAGTTCCGCTACGAATTGGATGACGGGGTGCTGATCGTGTCCCCGGCTCCGTCCACCCTGCACCAGCTCGCAGTCGCACGCCTCACCGTGATACTCAGCGCGGCATGTCCCGCCGGGTTCGTCGTGCTTCCCGGCGTCGGCGTCAACATCAGCACGTTCCAGCACCGGGTGCCGGATGTCGCGGTGGTGCGCGCTGGCTCCCTTGAATCCTTCTTCCAGGAGACCCCGCCGGAACTCGTGGTGGAAGCGGCCTCAGCCAGGACCCGGCTCTATGACAGGAACAGGAAGAAGGACGTCTACGAGGGCTTCGGCATCCCCGCGTACTGGATCGTCGAGCCGGACAGGGACCGCCCCGAGCTGACCGTCTTCGAGCTGCGTTCGGGCGCCTACGAGCAGACCACCCACGTCGTCGGCGACGAGGAGTACCGCGCGGTGGTTCCGTTCCCGGTGACCATCGTGCCGTCCAAGCTCGTCACGGTCGGATGACTCCTGCTCACGGGCTTTCCGGCATGCCCGCGGTTGTTCCAGACGCGCCTAACGGCGCGCGACCGAGTCGGTTTGGCGATCAGTACGGGCGGTCGGGATGCGTCTGGTTGTACGCCGTGATCGCCTGCTCCGGGATGCCGCCATCGCTGTCGAGCTCGAAACCGGCGCTGAGCGCCCAGCTCCTGACTTCGGATGTGCTGGCCTGCCACTGCGAACCGTTGATCTCGGCGCGTGGCCCCCGCGTCCGGGCCACCTTGATGGCCTCGGCGACGAGCTCGGCGGCACGCCGCGTCCGCTTCATGGCAAGTTCGGCGAACACGGCGCGGGAAAGCTCATCCACTGTCCGGCCGGGCCGCTCGCGTTCCAGCGCGCGTACGGTCTCCGTGAGCACTTCCAGGCTGAAGACACGCACCGGGTTATCGAACAGGCCCAGCTGGGGGCGCGCTTGACGCGGCGGCATCTAGCCACGGTAACCGATTGGGCGGCTACAGGACTGGGGGCAGCGTTCCGCTTTGTCGCCGACGGTCACGAGTCCTGCCGGCCTGGGGGCTTGTCGCCCGCGATCAGGCCGGCGGCCCGCATCGCCGCGCTGAGCGGTTCAAGCGGCGTCCGCCCGTCCGGGGTAGGCGCTGGGGCCGGGTACGGCATGGACAGCGGCGGGTATGTGCCCCATGGTGCGACGCCGAGCGCGACCGCCACGTCGGGTATGCCCGCGCCCGTCTGCGCCGGGTCGAGCTGAGGAAGCGGGCGGCACGAACCCTTGATCACCTCCAGCAGCCTGGCGGGCCGGGCGGAGTCCCTGATCACGGTGGGCTGGCCCGGTTCCAGCCGGAACAGCGGATGGTGGGCCAGGATGAGCGCCGCGAGCGCGGTGACGTGGGCGGCGGCGGTCCCGGTGCCGCTGAGCGGCCCGTAGCTGGCGGGCGGTAGGCCGGAAATGACGGCGACGCCCGGGGCGCAGCAGTCCGGGGCGGAAAGGGGTGCGCCACCGCTGCCGAACGCGGGAACGAAGAAGCCTTCGGGGGTCACGCGCGCGGTCAGGGTGGCCGTGTCAGCGCCCTCCGGTGGGAACGTGCCCAGCTGCCCGATCGCATTAACCGCTAGCACCTGCGGCAATGCAGCCGGCCAGCACACTCCGTCGGCCGGGTCTCCGCCGGCCGAGTCTCCGGTGGCGGCGATGCATGCGATCCCGTTCCGCCACGCCTCCTCTACCTTGGCGGCCAGGAGCGCGGACTGCTCGGGGATGCAGGAGCCGAACATGGCCACGTCCACTTGCTGCTCGATGCAGTAGTCGAGCGCCTCGATCATGTCAGCGACCGAACCACCCGGCGAGGTCCGGCAGATGTGAACCTCGGCCTCGGGCGCGAGCCCGACGATCCCGGTGCCGTCATCGCGGCCCGCGATCAGGGTCGCGTGGTGCGTGCCGGTTCCGATCAGGTCTTCCTGCCAGCCCTTCTCATCCCGCCCGATCAGGTCACGTCCGTGTTCGAGCTGGCCGGACAGGTCCGGGTGACCGGTGGCGGCGCCCGAGTCGATCAGCGCGATGCGGACGCCGTTGCCGCGGTAGGTGGGCGGCAGCCGCCCGAAGCCCATGACGCGCGCGCCCCAGGAATCCAGCGCCCGCTCGGGGAACTCCGGGTAGGTCGTGGTGATCCGCGTGCAGGCCACCCGAACGGGGCCGGTCTGGTCAATGAGCGGGCGGCGCACCCGCACGGGCCAGCATCCGCGCGGCGGATGGATCTCCGCCATCGGCGCGGTCAGCGCCTCGGGTGTGACGGTGATCTCGGTGCGGCCGTCGGGACCGGTGAATCCGGTCACCGGGAAACTAGTGCCGGCCAGAGTGACGGTCGCGCCCTCGATGGGGCGCATGCTGTCATCGAGAACCTCGAACATGACGCGCCGCGTCATCGCGGCAGGCGGCTGCACCGCGGGAGCCCGGCCGTGCCCGGCGGGGCGGTCAGGTTCGGCGTGGATACCTGGGTAGGCCGCCAGCATGGCAGCGTGTTCCGGTGTCATCTCGACGGCTGCGACACCGGGGAACCCGCCCGGTGAGCCGGGCCCGCTCAGGATGCGGATGACACGGCAGGACTGGTCGTCCTCGAGCTGCGAGGTTATCGCCCGTACATCGGCGGGCGGCACCGCCGCGATCAGGTAGCGATCCGGCCGGGACCGTACCATGCCGCGGCCGGGACGGCTCGTTCCGGCGCTGGCTCGCGGCGGGGCGCCTTTGCCTGCCTTGGCCGCGGCGGCGCGCTCCTGGCGCGTTTCATCGGTCATGATTCTGGACCCTTCCCGCTGCCCGCCCCAGCCGCGGCGCCGCGGCTGGGGCGGGACGTGCGCACTCGTTCGGGCTGATGGCTTGGTTCTTACAAGGGCGGCAGCGCCGGGTACGCCTGGCGTGCCTGGTGCAGCATCGCCACGACACCCGAAAGCTGGCGCAGCGCGGACGGATACTGCTCCGCGTCGTACAGCTGGACCGCCACGGTCAGCGCGGGGGCGGCCCGGGTGACCGCCGGCGTGACCTCGCTGGCCGCGCGCACCCAGCGATAGGTGTGCTGCAGTAGCCCCGCCGTCTGGTATCGCATGACCTCACGACCCGGCGGCGAATACGGGTTCACCGTCATGGCGTCGACCGTCAGAAGCTCCCCTGATAGGGACGGCCGAACGGGATCTGGCCCCACTGGCCGAACTGCGGCGGCTGCGAGCCCGCCTGGCCGAACTGCGGCTGCTGCCAGGCCAGCTGCTGGGCGACGAGCTGCTGCAGGTGCCATGGGATCTGCTGCGCGGCGGCGGCCACCACCTGCGGCAGGATGACCTGCTGCGCGGTCGGCAGGAGCTGGCTTACCAGCGACGTGACGATCTGCTGGACCGGGAGCTGCTGCTGTCCAGCGAGCTGCTGCCCCGGGAACTGGGGTTGCGGGAGCTGCTGCTGTCCAGGGAACTGGGGCTGCATGTAGAACTGCTGCGGGAAGCCGCCGTACGGCTGCGGGAAGCCGCCGTACTGTTGCGGCTGGCCGAGGTACTGCTCGATGCCGAGCGGGGCCGGGAAGCCAGGCGCGTAGCCCTGCTGTTGCGTGGACATGCCCTGGACGGCAGGACCCTGGGCGGTGACTGGGGTGGTCATAAGCGTCCTCCTAAGTTGGACATTGACTACTGTCCAGTAACTCCGGATCTTTTGTCCGACGAAATTGGACACTAGCCGGATATGCGCCTGGACGCAAGCGGACCGCGTGCGGACACCCGGTCGCGGGCGCGATGGGGCTACTCTGTCTGAGCAAGGCGGAAGGTGCTCATGAACGCGCTGCAGCAGCTCATCCGGACCCGGATGACCGAGTTGAACCGCTCCTACGGGGAGATCGCCCGCCGGGGCGGGTTGCCTCGCTCCACCGTCTATCACCTGGCCTCCAGCCACCGGCCGGTGCGGGTGCCTAACCCGCGCACGCTCGAGCGCCTAGCCGTCGGCCTTGAGGTTCCCGAGCATGTCGTGCGGGCCGCGGCCGCCGCCGCCGCCGGGTTCATGCTCGATGAACAGCCTGCCGACGACCCGGAGATCGAGGTGCTGGTGGCCTCGCTCGCCAGGCTGAGTCCGCAGGAACGCAGGCATATCAGCGCCCTCGTCCGGTCGATGCTCGAGGCCGCCGCCCGGGAGGTCCCCGAGCCTGAGGGGTCGTCTTGAATAACAAAACGGTATCGCTATAGGTTGGGGCTTGGTCCTGCTCAACCTTCCAGGCCGAGGAGATCGACATGCGGATCATCCGCTCGTCCGGCCTACCAGCAGTTG
>WNGR01001589.1_pt1 | contig 41894 bp, 45 predicted proteins | sample 5407581 | NCBI WGS metagenome assembly WNGR01 (sample SAMN13153383, study PRJNA577476) | soil metagenome | isolation source: 80 cm soil or saprolite under Garry oak tree replicate 2 | place: USA:California | collected 2016-06-15 | reverse complement strand
CGAGGCCGGGATGCAGAGCTTCCATGATCAACGCGCGCTGGCCGCCCGGGAGCTCATCGAGCTGCCGGGCCGCCGCCAGGTGGCATTCCCGGTACTGCTGCAAGGCCGCAGGTACGTGACGCGCCGGCAAGGGTGACAAGAACGCCTGCGCCGGGTCACGCAGTTTGCGCCGCAGCTTGCGAACCCGGCTCGCAGCCCTGACCCGCCACTGCGGGTCCCGCAACGAGCCAAGCCGGGCCGAAGCCTCCTCGGCGCTCAGCACTGGCGTCAGCCGCCCGCGAGAGGCACGAGCCGCAAGAACAGCACAGCCGCCCCGTCCCTAAGGTCGACCAGCGACGAACCCTCCACTTCACGGTCCCCGACGAAGACCTTGAAGATCCCATCGTCGAACGCCAGCAAGGCCGCCTCGACCGCCGCGGCGAGGTCAACAGAACCCGCCCGTGCCACATCGCCCATCCGGACCGCACCCCGGTCCAGGTCACCGAGCAGCGACTGCTCCGTCAGCACCCGCACCAGGCTCGCCTCCTCGGCCCGAGCCGCCTGCGCCGCCGCCTCGGAGGCCACCGCCGCCTCGATGATCTGCCGTACGCTCACCGGCCCCGGTGGCACCGCCAGCGCCAGATCATGCTCCTGCACGCCGCGGCGACGGTGGCCTGTCACCGTCGCCCTCACCCGAACCGCGACCGTCACATCAGCCTCCCGCACCGTTCTGCAAGTCAATCCAGCACGATAGGGGGCACCTCTGACAGCGAGCCGGGGCTGCCCGTTCCCCCGGTTATGGTGAGCTGATCAGCGCCTGTAGCAGGCTGGTGAGGCCGCTGATGGCCTGCGGATCGCCGTGGAGGCGCAGGTCGCCGGACTCGGCCGTGTCGGCGATGGGACGGCTGCCGAGCGCCACGGCGTGGAGCGTGTCGGCGTCGGTGGTGAGGGCCGCGTCGGGCCTGTCGGCGGTTCCGCGCCGCACCCGGACCGAGCCGGAGGTGCCGTCCACGGTGAAGACGTCGGTGCCGACCCGCAGCTCGTACCGGCCGTTCACGACCGCCGGATCGGCGGTCCCCTGGAGCGCGAGCAGGAGGGAGTCCAGGCTCCACTGGGCGCCCTCGGGGAGCGGGGCGCGGGTTCCCCACTGGCCGAGGTGCAAGACGACGGGCTCGAGCTCGCGCCCCCAGTCGGTCAGCTCATAGACGCGCACCCGGGCAGGGGGGCCCAGGTCGCGGTGGCGGATGACGCCGCTGCCGGTGAGCTCTCGCAGCCGCTGGCTGATCACGTTCGGGCTGGCCCCGGCCAGGCCGGCCAGCAGGTCGTTGAAGCGCCGCGCTGCTCGGCCTGTTCTGGACCGTGTTCGGGATCGGCGCGACCGTCGGCAGCATTATCGCCGGATTGCCCGCCGCCTTCCGGTGTGGCCGGTCCTGGTGGCGGCGGTCATCGGCTGGGGCGCCGCGCTCACCCCGCTGGGCCTGCTCCGGCTGCCCGTCCCCGCCCTGTCAGCCACCTTGTTCCAGCGGGAAAGCCCCCCGGAACTGCTCTCCCAGGTCCTGGCCGCCCGCGGCGCGCTGACCGTGCTCGCGGCCCCGCTCGGCACCGCGCTCGGCGGGCCGGTCACCGCATGGCTCGGCGCCCAGCACACCCTGCTGCCCTCGGCAGCAGCCACAATCGCATCCGGCCTGGCCGCCGCCGCGCTGCTCACCACCCACCGCCGGGAACTGGCCCGGCCAGGGGCCGGGCGGGACCGGCCGTGGCGAGCCCACGGGCTCTCACCCGGCAGTGAACGGGACTCCCTGCAATCTGGCTGAGAGCGATCGCCCGGCCGCCGCCATCCAGCACGTAGTCGCGACGCCAATTTAAGTTGAACATGTTCAGAATCACATGCCGTCGGCTCTGGACGCCGGGACGTCCGCGGGGGGAAACTTGAACATGTTCAAGTAAATCGCCGAGGAGGGGTCGCCTTGGGCGCCATCATGACCAATCTCCTGTACCTCACCATCAGCCTCGTCCTGGTGGGCATGGTCGGCCGGGCCCTGTCCCGCAGCGGCCGCGCGGTCCTGGGTGAGCTGTTCGGCGCCCAGGCCGGTGTGGCCGAGGCCGTAAACCGCCTGCTGGTCGTCGCGTTCTACTTGCTGAGCCTGGGCTTCATCGCGCTGACCTTGCAGGTCTGGTCGCACGTCGGCAGCGCCGCCCAGGCGCTGCAGCTGCTGTCGGGCAAGATCGGTGAGCTGTTGCTGGTGCTCGGCGTGCTGCACGTCGCCAGCACCGTGGTCTTTGCCCGGCTCCGCAGGGCCCGGTCCTGGCCGGCTAAGGCTGGCCCCGGTGCATTCAGCCCAGGGGCTGCCGGCTCTGATGGTCCCGGCTTCAATGATTCCGGCACCGCCAGTTCTGGCACCGGCGGGCCGGTTACGCATCGTACCGCCGGGCCCGCGGATTACCCCGGCGGCGGCACGAGCGCGCGCGCGGCCTCGCCCGCGCGCTGGCGGCCACGGCCGGGGCATGTCATACATTGACCGATGTGGCAGCAGCCGACCTGACACCGCGCGCGCAGCAGACCAGGACCACGATCGTCGAGGCGGCCCTGGCCCTGTTCCGCGAGCGCGGCTACGAGGCCGCCACGATGCGCGAGATCGCCAGCCGGGCCGGGGTCTCCACGGGCAACGCCTACTACTACTTCGGCTCCAAGGAGGAGCTGATCCAGGAGTTCTACGCCATCGGGCAGGCCGAGCACCTGGCCGCCAGCCGCGCCGTGCTCGCCAGCCAGACCGAGCTGGGCGCCCGGCTCCACGGCACACTGCGCGCGCTTATCGACGTCCATGCTCCCTACCACACGTTCGCTGCCACGTTCTACAAGCACGCGGCCGAGCCGAGTAGCCCGCTGAGCCCGTTCAGCAAAGAATCAAGCCCGTCCAGGGACGCGTCGATTGCGCTCTACCGCGAGGTGGTGGATGGCTCGTCGGCCCGGATGAGCAGTGACGTGCGCGAGCGGCTGCCCGAGCTGCTGTGGCTGTACTCGATGGGGGTCATCCTGTACTGGGTGCATGACAAATCGCCAGACTGCGCGCGGACCTACCACCTGATCGACGTGACCGCCCCGGTGGCCGCGCGACTGGTCGCCGCCACCCGGATCCCGATGCTGCGCTCGACGGTCCAGGACATCGCCGCGCTCATCGACGACCTGCGGAGCTGACGACCGGCCCGCCGGGGCCAAGGTGCCCGCCGGAACGGTCTAGTGCCAGCCGCCGATGGCCTTGCTGTGCTGTTCAGCGCAATACGTCGAGATGCATCCGGAGCGCCGGGCCGAACCTGGTCTCAACACTGCCGCCAGCAACGAAGCCAGCCTTTGCATAGAAGGCAAGCGCATGCTGGTTCGCGGTCACCTCGACCCGGAAGACTCCACGACCGCGCGCAATCGCGATCAAGTCCAGCACCAGCGCACGGCCGGCCCCCTGCCTCATCCACTCAGGAGCGACAAACAGATCCTCAATCTCGATCGCATCCCCGGCGCTGAGCCAGGTCGCGAAGCCGGCGATGGCGCCATCGGCGACTGCGGCTCGCGTGCGTCCCTGCCTCACCGCGAGATCGGAAAACTCCAGAGCATCGGGATGGGCGAGCAGGTTCATCCGATCACTGTCGTTGGACAGCGACGACCGGCGAAACAGATCGCGCAACACAGTCATGTCGCCGGGCACGGCATCGCGGATCAGGAACGTCGCCACCCCGCCAGTTTCCCGCACAGCGGCCGTTCCGCCATGGTGTACCGGTGCGACCCGTCGTCAGCCTGGGCCGAGCCCGCGCAACGCGGGGGCGACCTCCTCGCCGAATCGCACGAGCGACGTGCGTGCCTCGGCATAGCTCAGCGAGCCGAAGGCGAACGCGCCGGCGAAGTGATTGCATCCTGATGCCCGCATCATGCCGGTGAGCTGCGCCCGTACGGTGGCGGCCGAGCCAGCGATCACCCGGCCCTCGTCGATGGCGCGGGCGAAGTCCTGCGGCCCGGTGAAATGGTCGTCGCCGTGGCGTCGCCACAATGCGGTGAACTGTTCGTAGAACACCTCCATCGCCTCGACGACGCGTTCGCGGGCGTCATGGTCGGACTCGCCTACGTAGACGTTGCGCATGATCCCGAAGCGCGGTGTCTGCGCCCCCGCACCGCCCATCCTTGCCCCTGGCGGTGCGTCCGCCACGCCATCGAAGTACTCGTCCCGCCGCAGCCGGGTCACTTCGATCGTGGGGGATCTGAAGCTGAACCCGAGAATGGTGTTGATCCCCCTCTTGCCCAGAGACGGGACGCTCTCCGGGTTGCTGCTGGGATACCAGATCGGCGGGTAGGGCGCCTGACGGGTCCGTATTGGCAATTCAGTGCCATCCGCCGTGGTCCCCGGGGCGTCGATGGTGCCGCTTTCGAGGGTCCGCATGACCGAGTCGAGAATTTCGTCATAGCGCCGCTTTGCGTCGCCCCGCTCGATCCCATAGGCCAGCAATTCGTAGGGATTACCGCCCTTGCCGAACCCTATCTCCAGACGCCCTCCGCTGAGCTGGTCGAGCATGGCGATCTCCTCTGCCAGCCGCGTCGGCTGATAGAGGGGCAGCACATAGACCAGGGGACACAGCCGGATGCGTGTGGTCCGCATAGCCGCGGCGGCGAGGAATACGCTGGGCGACGGCACGAGGCCCAGTGGCGTGGTGTGATGTTCGGCCAGATGGTAGATATCGAACCCCTGGAACTCGGCGTCGGCCAGCAGGTCAAGCCGTTCCTGGTACAACTGACCGGGCTCGCGCACACCGTCCGAATCGACCCAGTCGAGCAACCCGAAGGTAACCGCTGGGTCGCGTCCACTCTCCAGACTCACTGTCGGTCCTTCCGCGTGGGTCGGTAGAGCCACATCATCGCGCTTCTCGCAGCGCTTGCGCGTCCTCAGGCAGGACGGTGCCGAGATCCAACCGCGTCACCTGCTTCGAGGTCGAGGGGATATCCGAAACTCGTGGCGCGGATCTGTCGCGTTGCGGAGCCGGCTGTTCGTCCTAAGGGATAGAAAGCATCGCCAAGGCGGAAGAGGGAGTCGGCGTGAAGTACGTGCTGCTGTTCTGTGGGACCGACGAGGATGCAAGGGCGTTCGCGGCGCTCTCAGAGGTTGAGCTCAAAGAGCGGTACGCCCAGGTGGGGCGCTGGTTCGCGGAGAACCGTGGCAGGATCGGCGGCAGCAACCAGTTGCAGGGGCCGCAGACGGCGACCTCGGTGCGATTCGCCGCGGACGGTGCGGCGGTGGTGACCGACGGCCCGTTCCTGGAGGGTAAGGAGCAGATCGGCGGATACGCCGAGATCGAGGTGGCCGACCTGGATGAGGCACTGGAGATGGCGAAGAAATGGCCGGGACGCGGGGCGGTGGAGATCCGCCCAGTGATGACATCGCGGTAGCCGCGACCGGGCAGGCGCTGGCGGCAGTATTCCGGGAGGAAGCGGGGCGGCTGACGGCTTCACTGGTCGGGGTGCTGGGTGATTTCGCCGCGGCCGAGGAAGTCGTCCAGGACTCGCTGCTCGCCGCGTGGAAGCACTGGCGGGCGGATGGCATCCCGGGCAATCCCTCGGGCTGGCTGTGGACGGTCGCCCGGCGACGCGCGCTGGACGTCGCCCGGCGCGATGCCCGCTACCAGGCAAAACTGGCTCTGCTTGCCGTCTCACCTGGCGGGCAGGATGAGGCTGACAGGCAGGACGACCGGCTCGCGCTCATCTTCACCTGCTGCCACCCTGCCCTGTGCCACGAGGCTCAGGTCGCCCTAACCCTGCGGACCGTGTGCGGCCTGTCGGCCCGCCAGATCGCGAGCGCGTTCCTGGTGTCAGAGTCGGCGATCATGCAGCGGCTGACCCGCGCCCGGCGCAAGATCGCCGCGGCGGGGATACCCTACCGGGTCCCTGACGCAGACCACCTGGCGGAGCGGCTAGCCGCGGTGCTGTCGGTGATCTACCTGATGTTCAACGAGGGATACCTCACCAGCAGCGGTGATGAGCCGCAGCGGCGGGATCTCACCGAGGATGCCGAGTGGCTGGCCGGCCTGCTGTCCGCCCTGATGCCCGCCGAGCCCGAAGTCTTGGGGCTGCTTGCGCTGATCAGGCTGCACCGGGCCCGCGCGAAGGCAAGGTTCGATTCCGAGGGGCGGCTGGTGCTGCTGGCCGACCAGGACCGGGCATTGTGGGACCGCGCGGCGATCACTTCGGCGGCGGAACTGCTCGTGCGCGCCGCCCAGATGCGCAGGCCAGGGCCCTACCAGCTCCAGGCGGCGGTCGTGGCCTGCCATGCCGAGGCCCGCACCTGGGAGGACACCGACTGGCTGCAGATCCTGCTGCTCTACGACGCTCTCACCACGCAGTTGACGTCGCCGGTGGTTGCCCTGCACCGGGCGATCGCCCATGGTCATGTCGCTGGGCCCGCTGCGGCGCTGGCCGACCTGGACGCCCTGGACGGCACGCTGGCTTCCTATCATCTGTTCCACGCCACCCGCGCGCAGCTACTGCGCGAGCTCGGCCGCGCCGCCGAGGCGCGGCGCGCCGACGAGCAGGCGCTCGGCCTCACCGGCAATCCCGCCGAACGTGCCCTGCTCGAACAGCGCCTCACCCGGACCAGCCGGCGGAAGGACCACTGAGCATGGCAAGAGCCGAGGACGGCCTCGCCGCCCAGATCCGCAACATAGAGCACACCTACGGCAAGCCCATCAACGACTGGATCGAGCTGATAGAAGCAAGCGGGCTGTCACGCCATCCCGAGATCGTGGCCATGCTCAAAACCGGGCACGGCATGACCCACGGCGCCGCGCACCGCGTGGCCCGAAGCCGGCTGAACACAACCTACCGGCCGGTCCGATAGCCGAGGGGTTGTGCCCTACGCCGTCCACGCGACTGGCAGCCCCTTGACGCCGCGCTGGAAGTTCGAGCGCAAGTAGGATGGCTGGCCCGCGGAGGTGAGCGCCGAGGTGCGGGCGATTACCTCGTCGAACAGCGCGCGCATCTGGACGCGGGCGAGGTGGGAGCCGAGGCAGAAGTGCGGGCCGTGCCCGAAGGCCAGGTGCGGGTTTGGGTGCCGGCGGATGTCGAACTGGTCGGCGTCGCGGAAGACTGCCTCGTCGCGGTTGGCCGAGGTGAATGAGACGACTACCTTGTCGCCTTCGCGGATGCGCTGCCCGGCGAGCTCGCAGTTGGCAGTCGCGGTGCGGCGGAACGTCATCACCGGTGTCCACCAGCGCAGCATCTCATCGACCGCGCCGGGCATCAGCCCTGGATCGGCGCGCAACTCGTTCTGCGCATCCGGGTGCTCGAGGAGCGCGATGCAGGCACCCGGCAGGCCGTTGCGTAGTGTTTCGTTGCCCGCGACCGCGAATAGCCAGAACATGTTCTCGAACTCCTCCACCGACACCCGGCCGCCGTCATCGTCGACCTGCGCCAGCAGGATCGACATGACGTCATCACCGGGGCGGCGGCGCTTCTCGCCCGCCAGCAGGTGGGCGTAGGCGTATAGATCGGGCATGCCCTCGCGGGTGCGCGGATCGGGCAGGCGGCCGTCAGCGTCCGGCGCCGGCTGCAGCGAGACCGCCTCCCGGGCCATCGGCGTTCCGCCGGACGGGTCGAATTCGGCCGACGACGCGTAGTCGGGGTCCTGGTAGCCGATGACGCGGTTGGACCAGTCGAACAGCAGCCTGCGATCCTGCTCCGGCATCCCCAGGACGTAAGCGAGGGTCAGCAGCGGCAGGTCAGCGGCCAGGTCCTTGGCGAAGTCGATTTCTCCGCGCGGGCCGGTCAGGGCCCGCTCGCACAGGGCGCGCGCGTGCCCGCGGATGCGCTCCTCGAGCTGCGCGATGGCGTGCGGCGTGAAAGACCGGCTCAGCAGCCGCCGTAGCCGGGCGTGCTGCGGCGGGTCCATGTTCAGCATCATCTGTCGGACGTAGCCGAGCGCCCCTGGCGTCGCCGGGTCGCGGATCTGCGTCGCGCCCAGCCAGGAGGAGAACAGCCGGGGCTGCTTCATGACCGACTCGACGTCACCGTGGCGGAGCACGAGCCAGAAGCCCGGTCCAGCCGGCCAGCCCAGGACGGGGATCTCATCGACCCGGGCAACCGGGGTGTCCCGGCGGAGCCGGGCGATGGCGTCGTACGGCACCGCGTTGACGTAGGTCGCGGGGTCGAAGACGATCTCGGTGTCGGGCCGGGCCATCGTGGTCAGCTCCGCCCCAGGAACTCCCCGATAGACGTCGCGAGCGCGACCGGCGTTCCCGACCCGACTGTCACATGCGAACTGGACAAGGTGACCTCCCGGTCCGGCGCTGGATCTGCCCGATGCCGAATCTAGTCGCTTGATTGCCCGGAACCTTTGGCCCTTGGCCTGCTCCGGGCCATGATGGGGCTGCTCCGGTGCCCTGGCCACCGGGTGGATTTATTCGGGCTGGCCGGCACGGGTGAACGCGGGAGATAAGGAGGCTGGGCATGATCCGCCGTGACGCGCTGTCCGAATATGCCCAGGGATCGCTGTGGGTGCTCCCCACGCTGTCCGTGGCGGGTGCCCTGGCCGCCGGATCGCTGCTGGCGGTCGTCAACGTCGGGGTGCGCTCGCCGCTGGCGTTCCAAGGGACCCCGGACGATGCCCGCAATCTGCTGATTGGCATCGCCAGCACGATGGTGACGGTCATCGCGCTGCTGCTAGGCCTGACGGTGGTGGCGCTGCAGCTGTCATCCACCCAGTTCTCGCCTCGGCTGCTGCGCAACTTCCTGCGCGACCGGCCGAACCAGGTCGTCCTCAGCGCCTTCGTCGCAACCTTCGCCTACAGCGCGGCCGGGTTGTATACGGTCGGCGTGTCCGGCGGCAGCCGCACCGCCAGTTTTCCCCGGCTCGCGGTGAGCGGCTCGATCGTGCTGCTTTTCATCAGCCTCGGCCTGCTGGTGTTCTTCGCCGACCACCTCGTGCACTCCATCCAGGTCGATGCGATCATGAACGTGGTGCAGCGCAACACCCTGACGGTGATCCAGGACGGGCTGCTCGTCGGCGGCGAGGACGCACCTGAAGTCCCGGACGGGGCCGCGGCGATCACATCCCGCCGTTCTGGCTACGTGCAGGCGGTGCACTGCCGCGCGCTGCTGTCGCACACCGCCAACCACGGAGTGTGCCTGAGGCTACGGCCCAGGATCGGCCAGCACGTGGTCGCCGGGACCACGCTGGCGTGGATCTGGCCCGCCACGCCAGGCGATCCCCCACCGGACCCGCAACTCTTCACGAGGGCCCTGGAGGCCGGGGTCCGGATCGGGTTCGAGCGGACCCTGGAACAAGACGTCGCGTTCGGCATCCGGCAACTGGTCGACGCAGCGTGCAAGGCACTGTCTCCGGCGGTCAACGATCCCTACACCGCTGTCCAGGCTATCGATCACCTGTCGGTGATCTTTTGCGCGCTCGCCCAGCGGCCCCTCGGAAACCACGTTGCCCGCCACCCCAGCGGAGCGGCGGTGATCGTGCCCGGACGGCGATTCCCCGAATACCTCGCCGTGATGTGCGGGCTCATCCGCCGCTACGGCGCCCACGAGCCAACCGTGGCCGATGCGCTGCTCCGGCTGCTCGCCACCTGCGCCGACGTGGCCGGCAATGATGCCGAACTCTGCACGGCGATCGAGGACCAGGCACACATCATCATCGCCGACGCCGAACGGGAAATCCCGCAGCCTGCCGACCTTACCTCCGCACACGCCGAAGCAGAATCGGTACGCCGGGCAGTACTCAGACACCGGCGCGCGGCACACTGACCACACCGCCAGCTACACCCTCGCCGTCGTGCGTGGCCTCCGTCACCTGACCAGCGAGGGTGACGGCGGTGCATCGTCAGCACCCGTCATAAAGTGTCCAGTTCGACGCGCCGCCTGCAGCGATGGCGTTGTCGAATATCTGATCTTGGTAAGCGGGGCCTGCGTTGCCGTACGCGCTGGCCGCGCCGCCGTATTTCTCCCAGGTGCCCAGCTGGAACTGGTAGGCACCGCCGCCGTTACCGGGACCCCAGGCGTAGCTGCCGCCCTCTTCGGCGTTGCGGATGCAGATCCCGAGCGGTGAGTGGGCGGCGTCCCCGCCGCCGCTCGATGGCGCTGGGGCCGGGCTCGGCGGTGGCGGTGGTGGCGCTGCCTGCTGCTGAGCCTGGCGCTGGGCTGCCTGCTGCTGCGCGCGCCGCGCGGCGAGGTGCCTGCGCTGGGCCGCCCGCCGGAGGGCGCGGGTCTGCAGGACTGCGCTGTCCTGGTGAATGGTGGTGATCATCTGGTTGCCGGTGACGCCTGATCCGGCGGTCTTCACTAGAGTCGCGTCATCAGAGGGCTTGGACGCCGCCAATCCGCCTTGCAGGGACACAAAGGCCGCAGCCACGCCTGCGAGCGTTGCTGCGGCCATTACCGGTGCCCTGAGCCTGGTGGCGGGTGATTTGACCTTGGCATGACGGGGTGCTGTAGGCATCACGCTCCGTTCCCCGAGGCTCCGCGTTCCCCGGCGAGCTGACGCCAGCTGACGTCAGGCGGCGCAGGGAACGCCCGTCCCGGGGAACTTACTGGAGGCGGGCGACAAGCGTGGGTAAACACAGAAAATAGGGTGCTGACCAGGCATATCGCTATATCCGCTGAACACGGGAAACCATGATGACGAGCACGTCGAACACGGGCGAGCCGGGGCGGGGATCGCGCGTCCGCGCGACCTTGCGCCAGCCCCAGTTGTGGAAGGCGCCCTGCGCCGGGATGGCCGCCGGCAGCACGGTAAGCACCGCTCGTTCCTCGGGCCGGCTGGCGAGGATGAGGTCGTGCAGAGTCTGACCGATGCCCTGCCGCCGCCATGACGCGCGCACCAGCAAGTCGATCAGCGCGAAGGTGCGGCCGGGATGCTCGGCGGTGACCTCGTCCGGCAGCGGGCGGGTCAGGTCGCGCCACCAGGAGGTCGAAGGCCGCAGCGGCAATCCGGCTGCGTAGCCGACCAGATAGCCGCCATGGCGGGCCTCAGCCAGGACAAAGCCGGGCCACTGGCCCAGGGTTCGCGGACGGCCCGGCCGGGCAGCGCCGCACCTTCGTCCTGATCCCGGGCGCCGGCGGCGCCGCGTGGTACTGGCACCGTGTGATCCCGCTGCTGCAGGAGGCGGGCCACGAGGCGATCGCGGTCGATCTGCCCGGTGACGACCCGAGCGCCGGCCTGCCCGAGTACACCCGCCTTGTGACCAGCGCGATCGGGGACCGCCGCAACGTGGTGCTGGTCGCCCAGTCGCTCGGCGGGTTCACCGCGCCGCTGGCCGCCGCGAAGGCCCGGTAGGGTCGGTGGTCTTCGTGAACGCGATGATCCCCTCACCCGGTGAGACACCGGGCGCGTGGTGGGACAACACCGGATGGGCCCAGGCTTCCAGCAGGCACTGGCGCGGGACCGGCTGGGCATCGAGGCGGACGTACTGCCCGGTGGCCACCTGATCGCACTGGCGCAGCCCGCCAGGCTGGCCAGCTATCTGCTCAGCGCCTGACCCACTCTGCGGCCGGGTTAAACGGTTACCCATTCAGTAATGAAGTGGTCGGCACCCATCCTGCAGTCCAGGCGTAGCGACCCTGCCGGGGGCGGCGGGAACGTGAAGCAGCCGACCTCGTCGGCCTGCACCGTGCCTCGCGGCCCTTCGGCGGTCTCCAGCGTCACTTGGCCGGGCTGCGGGGGAGTCAGCTGCCCCACGATCCCGGCCTCGTCGATCTCGATTTCCACGCTCAGCCGCTCGCCATGAAACGCGAGCGTGCGCGGTGCGTCCGCCCCGCCCCCGCGGACCAGCGCCGCAGCGGCCAGCTCGGCGCCGGCATCCAGGTAAAGCAGTTCAAGATCGGCGTCCACTGTCCGCCAGGTGAACGCCGCCTGGGCCGCGCGGATCACGCTTTCGTCCGCCGGCACCTCCCGCAACGCCGCGCCTAGCTCCGCCAGCAGGTCGTCATCAGTCCACTCCGGCGAGCTCACGCTGGTCACCTCCTTTCCCCCCATCGGCGGAAAGCGCGGCCAGATATGCCCGCACAGCACTGGTCTCCCGCAGCCGGTCAAGGCAGCGGCGCAGGGTGGGGCCGATGCTCCCGACCCGCATCCCCGTGAGGTGACTGATCTCCTCATACGGCATAGGCGGGTCGGCCGCGCGCAGCTGCAGCAGCAGCTGGTCCCGCTTGGGCAGCTCGGCGAGCCCGTCGCGCAGTGCCTGGCGGAGTTCGGCGCGCAGCATGGCGTCGTCGGGGTCCACGGTCGTGCCCCGCTCCAGAGTGCCGTCGGCGTGCGGATCGACGGGCAGCACCCGCCGTCCCCGCTGTACCTGGCGGACGCATTCGCGCTGGGTAGTCGTGGCGAGCCAGCCCGGCAGGGCTTCTGGCTCGCGGAGACTGCCCAGGTGCTCGACGAGCCGCAGCCAGACTGTCTGGCTGACGTCCTGGGCGTCCTCGGCGGTCAGCTGGTAGTTGCGGGTCACGGCCATGACGAGGGGTGAGTAGCGGCGCACGAGCTCATTCCACGCTGCCTCATCGCCGCTCGCGCTCGCCCGCACTAACCGGCTGACATCGGATTCGTCCGCCATGTGCTCCATCCTCCTACCGAACGGCGGATCCGGCACGTGGAATTTCCGGCGCTGCCGTCTATACAGGCAGAGCCCGGGGGAGCGGCGGTGATACGCCGTCAGGCAATTTCGCACCGTCAGATCCCCGGGAGTATCTTCAGCGCCCGGCCGAAGTCTGGCATCGGCCGGCCGGCCGACAGGAGCCTGACCAGCGCCTCGCGGAGCGGATACTCGTGCTTCTCATGCAGCCGGGCGAGAGCCCCCACGATCTGGGGCACGGCAAATGACGTGCCGCTCCACGCGGCCCAGGCGCCCGGCCCGAAGCGGTGCTGCTCCGGATCGACCAGGACGGACTCCTCGCCTTCCACGTAGGTCGAGCGCAGGCCCTGCCCGATGGTCGAGCAGTCGACCCAGAACCCGCGGGAGGACCACGCGGCCGGCAGCATGTCGGGCGCCAGGGCGGCGACAGACACGACCCGGCGGAACGCCGCCGGCCAGCAGGGAGCCGTGTCACCGTAGTTGCCGGCCGCCGCGACGATGATGACCTCGCGGCCTTCCCCGTGTTCCAGCTCCCCGATGACATCCAGCGCCGCCTGGATCGCGATCGGCGGAAGGTTCTCCTGGGTCTGGCAGCCCAGGGAGAGATTGATGATCTCCGCGCCCGCCTGGACGGCGCGGATCATCTCGCAGGCCACCGTCACCTCGGAGGCGATGCCGTCGCTGTCCACCGCCCGGTAGACCGTGATCTCGGCGCCTGGGGCGATCTGCTGAACGATCCCGCTGACGAATGTGCCGTGGCCGGCATCGAGGTCGAGCGGGTCGTCCGGCGCGGACAGCGGGAACACGCGGAGCGGGTCGGTGTTGCCGGCATCGCGCGGGACGCGGCTCAGCCACCCGTCAGCGCGGATTTCCGCCGCGATGCCGGTGTCGATGACCGCCACCTTCGCGGCCGCCCCCGGGCCAGCATCGGGCTCATACGGGCCGGCCGGGTCGATGGGCAGCGGCCCGCCGATCGCCTTGGCGACCGGCCCCGTCGGGATGATGTTGCTGACGGAGGCGGTAAACCCCCGCGCCCGAAGCGCCTTGACCACGTCGGAAAGTTCTTCAGGCTCCATGTCGTGGTGGGTCAGGCGCACGACCCGGCCCTCCAGCTCGGCGCAGCCCACCTCGGCGGCCTGCATGCCCAGGACATCGAGAAACGCCTTGGCCGTCCGGTCCGGGCGCCCGCCAGCCGCCCCTGGCCGGCCGTCGTAGTCCCGTCCGGTGATCAGGATCTCACCGCGCGCCAGCAGGGTGTCGGGCCCCACCCCGGCCGGCAGGATGTCGAATTGGGTGACGCTGGCAGGCTGCCCGGAATCTGGCTCCCGCCGCCGCCGCTGCAGCTGGCTCAGCTGGTGCCGGATAGCCGGCTGAAAGCGGCGCTGGGCCAGTTCGGTGATCTGGCGCTGCAGCCCCGCCTCAAGCTCATCCCATGGTTGATGCTCGGCCCGGCCGGGGAAGTCACCACGGAACGGATCACCCTGAATGTTCTCGTCAAACGGCACCGTTTCACCGATCCTTCTTAGATGAGGAAAGACCCATGGCCGCCGCACCTTTCCCGGGAAGTGGGACCGCCTTTTGACTAAGACAGAGCCACCAGGCGACCTTTTGATACGCGCACGGCGGGCCCACGATGAGGTGGCGGCTGACCCGGACCGGTTCCGCCCGGCCGCCGAGGCGCTGGTCGCGGAAGCGAGGCGGGCGCGTGAGCCCGAGGCGCTGGCCCTGGCGCTGCGGGCGGTGGCGTGGGCGCAGCGGTACCGGCTGGATGTCCGGTCGGCCATCCGGCTCCTGGACGAGGCCTGCCGGATCGCGCGCCGGCATCACCTTGACGACACGCTGGCCGAGCTCCTGATGACCCACGCCGCGGTCAGCCAGGAGCTGGGCCGGATGGCGGCGGCGCACCGTGACCTGCGCGCCGCCGCGGCGCTGGTGAGCGGGCCGCGGACCGCGGAACTTGACTTTCACCGTGCCATCCTGCTGCAGAACATCGGCCGGCTGACAGACGCCGCGGACATCTATCACCGCGTGCTGTCCGGCGCGGCCGCCGGCACGCGGCCCGCGGTGCTGTCCGCGAACAACCTGGCGTTGATCGAGTCCCAGCAGGGCCGCTACGTCCAGGCGCTGCGCAGGCTGGCCCAGGCGCAGCCGGCCGCCGCGGAGATCGGCCCGGCGCACGTCGCCATCGTCACCCAGAGCCGCGCCTGGGTGACCATGCAATCGGGGCGGTTCGCGGAGGGCCTGGCCCTGTTCGGGGAAGCCGAAGGGGTCTACAGGGCCGCGGGTCTCCCGCTCGGCGAGCACTACATCGAGTACGCCGACGCCCTGATGGAGCTGCGGCTGGTGCCCGAGGCCGCCGACGCGGCCCGCCGGGCTGTGCAGGAGTTCTCTGCCGCCGGGATCCCGCTGATGGCGGCCGAGGCCCAGCTGCGCGTCGCGCAGCTCGCGCTGCTGGCCGGCGACGTCCGGGAGGCGGTCGCGGCCGGGGCGGCGGCGGCGGCCGCGTTCCGGCAGCAGACCCGGGCGGCGTGGCGCGCCCGCACCCTGGTCGTCACGGCCGAGGCACGGCTGAATTCCGGCACCGCCAGCCTGGCCGACCTGTCCGAGGCCGCCCGGGCGGCCCGGCGCCTGAGCACCATCGGCGCGACGTCAGTAGCGGTGCAGGGCTTCCTGGTCGTCGGCCGGCTGGCCGCCTCCCTCGGCCGGCGCCGCCAGGCGCTCGCCGCGCTGGACCGGGCCGGCGCCCTGGCCCGCGGAGAACCCGTGCTGGTCCGGCTCCGGGGCCGGATCTCCTCGGCCCTGTCTGCCCGTCTGCGGCACCGTGACCGCGAGGCGCTCGCGCATTGCCGGCGCGGCCTGGCTGACCTCGCCCGCCACCGCAATGGCCTCCCGTCCGTGGAACTGCGGGCGCTCGCCTCAGGTCACGGCGCTGAGCTGGGCGCCATCGGCATGGATGTGGTGCTCAGGGATGGCTCGCCAACGCGCGTGCTGAACTGGATGGAACGAAGCCGCGCCGCGGCGCTGCTGGCCGTCGAACCGCCAGAGTTCGGCGAGATCCGGGCCGACCTGGAAGCCCTGCGCGCTGTCCACGCCGGGCTGCGGGGTAAAGCGGCCAGGCCTGGCATCACAGCCGACACGCGCGCCGACCACGCCGCCACGCAGCAGGCGGTGATCGAGACCCGGATCCGGCACGCTACCTGGCAGGCGAGCTCGGTCGCCGGGACGCCGGCCGCCCCCGTGACCGTCGGCATCCTGCGCGACCGCCTGGCCCGGCAGACGCTGGTCGCGTACGGCCGGCGCGGCGAGGACCTGGTGGCGGTGGTGCTCGATCCGCGCCGCAGCAAGATCGCCGCCCTGGGTCCGCTCGGCCCGGTCCGGGAGCAGCTGCGGGCCTTCCTCTTCGCGCTGCGCCGGCTGGCCCAGCCCCGCCCGCCCGCCGAGCTGGCCGCCGCCCGGGCCAGCGCGGACCTGCGGATCCGCAGGCTCACCGAGCTTCTGCTGCAGCCCCTGGAGCTGACAACCGACGTTGAGCTGGTCATCGTTCCCCTGCGCGGCCTGCAGGGCGTCCCGTGGTCGGCGCTGCACAGCGGGCCGGTGTGCCTGGCCCCGTCGGCCACGTTCTGGGCCCGGTCCGCGCTGCTGGCTCAGGCCCGGAGCCAGGCCAGCCGCGTGGTCCTCGTGGCAGGCCCGGACCTGCCCGGGGCTGTCGCCGAGGTGGAGTCGCTGGCGGGCATCCACCCGGCCGCGACCAGCATCACACCGCCGGGCAGCACCGCGGACACGGTCGCCGACGCTCTGGACGGCGCCGATCTCGCCCACCTCGCCTGCCACGGGACGCTGCGCGCGGACAACCCGATGTTCTCCTCGCTGCTGCTCAGCGACGGCCCGCTCACGGTCCAGGAGGCGTACGCCCGGGGCCTCGCGCCGCACCGGCTGGTCCTCGCCTCCTGCGAGTCAGGCTCCCACGTCAGCTACGCGGGCGACGAGGTGCTCGGCTTCGTCAGCGCGCTGCTGGCCCGCGGCACCGCGGGCATCCTGGCCAGCACGGCCGTAGTGCCCGACGTCACGGCGGTCGACCTGATGACCGCCGTGCACCGCAGGCTGGCCCGCGGCGCCACCCTCGCTCACGCGCTGCACGAAGCCCGAGCCGCCACCGACATCGAGGATCCGGGCCATTACGTTAATTGGTGCACCTTCTCTGCCCACGGGGCGGCCTGATCTCACCGCATGCGAATCACGCGATGAGTTGCGCGCCCCGCGGCCGTCTGATTGGTAAGACAGCGAGCAACGAGAGGGGTCGATGATGCGACTCACCCTGCACACCTTCCTCACCATTGACGGCGTCATGCAGGCGCCCGGCGGGCCGGACGAGGACCGCGACGGCGGCTTTGAGCACGGGGGCTGGTCGTTCCCCTACGGCGACGAGGACTTCGGCGTGGCCATCACCGGCTGGTTCGCCCACGCCGACGCGTTCCTGCTCGGCCGCAAGACGTACGAGATCTTCGCCAGCCACTGGCCCAAGGTCACCGACGCCGACGACCCGGTCGCGAGCAAGCTCAACGCGCTGCCGAAGTATGTCGCCTCGGTCACGCTCCGCTCGGTGGGCTGGCAGAACTCGTCGCTGATCAGCGGCGACGTCGCCGCCGAGGTGGCCACGCTCAAGGAGCGGCCCGGCGACGAGCTGCAGGTGCACGGCAGCGGCGACCTGGCGCACACGCTCATCGAGCACGACCTGATCGACGAGTACCGGCTGCTGATCTTCCCCGTGCACCTCGGTGCGGGTAAGAAGCTGTTCCGGGACGGCGCGAAGGCGGCGGCCCTGCGCCTCGTCAGCAGCTCGACGACGAGCACAGGGGTCATCATCGCCACCTACGAGCCAGCCGGGCCCGCGAAGTACGGCTCGTACGCTCTCGACGAGTCCTAGAGCTTGTGGGCGCCCAGCCAGGTCATCGCCGTGTCGGCGACCTCGCGCCACCCGCTGTCGATGGTGAGCGAATGACCGCGGTTGGCGATCCGGCGCAGGTCGGTCACGGCCGTCGAGTGGCGGTACTGGCTGTAGGTCGCGTGCGTGACGCTGTCCGGGACCGTGTGGTCCTTCTGGCCGGAGATCAGCAGCAGCGGGCCCCGGGCCGAGTTCTTCGTGTTCACCTTCGCCGGTGAATGCGGGGTGAAGTTCGCCAGCGCATCCTCGAACAGCACACGGCCGGGCCCGGGGATGGTCCACTCGTCGTACAGCTGCCTCGACTCCCGCTCCGACACCGCGTTGGCGAACCCGTAGCGGAATTGCGCCGGGGTCAGCGATATCACCTTGTTCCTGTTCGCCGGACGGCCCAGGACCGGGTAGGCCGAGCGCAGCTGCGCGGGCGGGAGTATCAGCACGCCCTTGATCGGCGCCGGGTCGATGGCGACCGCAGCGGCGGCCAGGTCCTGGCCGAGCAGGCTCTGCGCGATCAGGCCGCCGAACGAATGCCCGATGACGATGGGCTTGGTTCCGGCCGCGCCGACGATCTGGGCGAAGTGCCCGATGACCTCGGCGAGGCCCTTGCCTTCCTGCTGTTCCGGGTGCTCACGGGCCTGCGCCACGGTGTCGGGCACGCCGGGCCATTCCGGCGCCGTCGCCTCGTAGCCCGCCGACTCGAACAGGCTGATCCACGGCTGCCAGCTGGTGCTGTGCAGCCACAAGCCATGGATGAACACGACAGGGGTCTTCTGTGTCGTCATGGCGCACTCCTCACCGCGGGTTAGTGAACAGGCGGAGAACACTCCCTGACAACCATTGTCATATGGGGCAGGCGCACCGTCATCACCCGCCGTGGGTGGTCACCCGTGCGACATGCTGCGCCGCCGAATTACCTGCCCAGCCAGTTAGGCTCGGGCTGGCCCGCTCCCTCAGGAACGCGTCAGCTGCTGGTGGTTTCCGCCGCCTCCTGCTGCTCGACGAGCTCGCCCTCAATCGTGATCTGGATCTCCTCGCTGACGACGAGCCTGCCATCCAGGATCATGTTGAGGGTCACGCCGAAGTCCTTCCTGTTGATCTGGGTCGTGGCGCCGTAGGCGATCCGGTGTCCCATCATCCCCGGGTCGTTGAACTCGCCGTACCTGGTCACCTCGAGCGTCACCGGATGGGTGTTGTCCTTGATGGTCAGGTCGCCGGTCAGCGTGTAGCGGTCCGGCCCGGCCGGCTTGATGCCGGTGCTCTTGAACGTGATCACCGGGTACTTCTCCACCTCGAGGAAGTTCGAGGAGCGGAGGTCGTTGTCCCTGATCCCGTTGTTGGTGCGGATGCTGGCGGTCGAAATGGTCGCCTCGACCTTGGCCGTCTCGGGGTGGTCGGGGTCGATGTCGGAGGTCGTGCTGACCTCGTCGAAGTAACCCCGCACCGTCATCATCCCCAGGTGCCTCGCCGAGAATTCGACCTGCGTGTGGTACGGGTCAAGCTGCCAAACGCCCATGAGAGCCTCCTCGTCGCGCCAGCTGATGCCGGCATGCCGCGTCCGCCGCCGCACAGCTAGCCGTGTGTGTAGCTGATCTGGAGTCCAGCCTCCGGATTAGGCTACACTTCCGGAGGCTGCCCTCCGCATGGGGGCCGGCTCACCCGGGCACCGGCCGGGAACCGGTAGACGGAAACTCCATGCGGTCGGCCCAGTTCGGCTGATGAGATAGCGGCATGGCTGACGGGGGTGTGGCTGACGGGGATGGGATGGCTGACGGGGGTGGAAAAGAGCAGGTGGCAGGCACGGCCACGCCCTGTGCCCGCCGCCTGCGGGCCGACGCGGCCCGCAACCGCGAGGCCGTGGTCAGCGCCGCCCGCGAGGTGTTCGCCGAAGTGGGGCTGGGCGCGCCGCTGGAGGAGATCGCGCGCCGCGCCGGGGTCGGGATCGGCACCGTGTACCGGAGGTTTCCCTCTCGCGAGCAGCTCATCTCCGCGGCGCTCATTGACAAGATCACGGCGTACGCCGTTGCCGCCGAGCGCGCGCTGGCCGAGCCCGACCCGTGGGCCGGGTTCACCGGGTTCGTGCGGCGGATCTGCGCCATGCAGGCCGGCGACCAGGGCCTGGCCGACCTGCTGCTGATCACCCTGGCGCCCAGTGAGCAGCTTGAGGCCATCCGCGAGCAGGCCAACCGCAACCTCATCACGCTGATCGACCGGGCCAAGGCGGCCGGCCGGCTGCGCACCGACATGGTCGGGGAAGACCTGCTGCTCATGCTCATCGGCAACACGGCCATCGCCGCCGCAGCCAGGGAAGACGCCCCCCAGGCCCTGCCCCGTTTCGTCGCCCTGATGCTCGACGCACTCCAGCCGCAGCCAGGAGCGAGCCTGCCGCGGCCGCCCACCACCGCGCAGATGCGGCGCGTCATGAGCCGGCTGGCCGCGGGCCATGGCTGCGGCCCGCCGCCGGCAGCCAGGACGGGGAAGTAATCTCCGGCCGGCGTTGAGTCTCCTGCGCCCCGCGCAATGGGGAGAACTCCCTATCAGGCGCGGCTCTTGCAAGCTGCAATTGCATGCAATACTGCGGCTACTGCTCACTTCCTGGCGGAGGTTCCGGTCATGCTGGACCGCGTGCGCCCGGCTGCCTACGTCCGCGCCGGCCGAGGTGATGCCGCTCTGGCCTGGCAGCGTGAGGCCGTCGCCGAGGGGGCCAGGCAGCGCGGCTGGCCGCCGCCGGCGGTCTACGTCGAGGACAAGGCGGACCTGGCTGACGGGCAGGCGCCGGCCCTGGCCAGGCTGGAAGGCGCGATCGAGGCCGGCCGCCATGACGCGTTGCTGATCACCGATCCCGGCGCGGTCAATGGCACGGCCACGCACCTGATGGGGCTGCTGTTCCGGTGCACGCGCAACGGTGTCGTGGTCGGGTTCCTGCTTCCGCCCGCGGTGTCAGACACCCCGGTCATGTCTTTGCGGCGAGCGGCCAGGAGTCCAGCGGCCGAGGATGTGCTGCCGTTCCCGGTGCGGCGCGAGGCCTGGGGAGTGCTGGCCCGGGCCCGCATCGATGCGCTATCGGGGCTGTTCCCGGGCTGGCGGATCTGGCTTGACCAGCACGGCTGGCACGCGCGCCGGCGGGAGGCCGTGTACCTGCAGGTCTGCCAGGAAGGTGTCCCGGCGTTCAGCGTGCACGCGGATAGCTCGGCCAGCCTCGCGATGCAGCTGTGCTGGCAGCAGGCGGCCGACCGGCACGCACCAGACGGCTGCTCGGCGGGGTAGCTCGCCAGCTTCGATCACGCGGCGTAGGGCCGGGGGGGCCGCCTCGCCCCCGCCCCTGCAGCGGCGGGGGCGAGGCGCATCACCAGGTCAGCCTTCGGTGCGGACCTGGCTGGGTATAAGACTTAGAACCGCAGGGTTCACGGCCGGTGTGCTGAGACCGCGTTCCGCGCGGGCTACGTCGGGCCGTGTGAGTCTCCTGCGGCCGGTGTGGTGTGGATGACTGAGCCGTCTGGGCCGTTGCGGCTGGCTGAGGCCGCCGGGGTGCTGTCGCTGGCGACGGACCTGGCCATGGGTCAGCCGCTGGAGCACGGGCTGCGCACCGCCATGCTGGCGGTGCGCCTGGCTCAGGCGATGGGCCTGCCCGAGGACGAGCAGGCAACCGTCTTCTACACCGGCCTCTTACATTTCGCTGGCTGCACAGCCGACAGCGAGCTTGACGCGCGGTTCTTCGGGGATGAGCTGGCCGCGGCCCCGCAGATGATGGCGGCATACCTGGGGTCCCGGCTGGAGCTGGTGACGACGGCGATGCGGGTCGTTCACCGGGGGGTCTCGCCGCTGGCGCGGGCAGCGGCGATGGCCAGGTCCGCGGTGGGCGGCATCGCCGAGTTCCGCACGTGGGCCCGCGCGCACTGCGATGTGGCCCGGCTGCTCGGCGCACGGATGGGCCTGACCGAGCCCGTTCAAATCGCGTTGCGGCATCTTTATGAGCGCTGGGACGGCAAGGGCTGGCCGGGGGAGATACGCGGCGACCAGCTTCCGCTGGCGGTCCGGCTGATGCAGGTGGCCCAGGACGCGGACATGGCCTGGCAGGAGGGCGGTGCCGATCTGGCCACCCGGACACTGGCCCAGCGCGCCGGGTCCGGCCTGGACCCGCAGGCCGCGGCGGCCTTCCTGGCGCTCGGTGAGAAGGTCTACGCGGGCCTGGACGCGTCATCGATCTGGGATGAGGCGATGCTGGGCGAGCCTGGCCCGCAGCCCGTGGTGGGCCAGGAACGGCTGGACGCCTGCCTGTCGGCGGTCGCGGACTTCGCCGACCTGAAGAGCATGTGGACGATCGGGCACTCCCGCGGCGTCGCCGGGCTTGCCGGGCAGGCCGGGGTCGGGGCCGGGCTGCCCGCGGCCGACGTGGTCTTGCTGCGCCGGGCGGCGCTGGTGCACGACATCGGCCGGGTCACGGTGCCGTTCAGCGTCTGGGCCAAGCCAGGCCCGCTGACCCGCGGCGAGCGCGAGCAGGTGCGCCTGCACGCCTACCACAGCGAGCGGGTGCTCGACGTGGCCGATGGGCTGCGCCCCCTGGCCCGCCTGGCCGGGTCGCACGGCGAGCGCTGCGACGGGTCCGGCTACCACCGCGGCAGCCGGGCCGCAGACCTGCCGGCCACCGCCCGGCTGCTCGCCGCGGCCGACTGCTACCACGCGATGCGCGAGCCTCGTGCGTACCGGCCGGCGCTGTCACCGGCTGCCGCCGCCGACGAACTGTGCCGGGAGGCGGAGCGGGGCAGGCTCGCGCCGGACGCGGTGAACGCCGTGCTGGCCGCCGCCGGGCAGCCGGCCCAGCCAGCGCCGCGGCCCGCCGGGCTGTCCGAGCGCGAGAGCGAGGTGCTCACCCTGCTCGCCCGCGGGATGGCCACCAAGCAGATAGCACGCCAGCTCGGGATCTCCCCGAAGACCTGCGACCATCACATCCAGTCGGTGTATGCCAAGGCTGGCGTCTCCACCCGCGCTGGCGCGACGCTGTTCGCACTCGAGCACGGCCTGGCCAGCCTGGGCTAGGCCGTCACCGGCCCCGGCCCGGATCGCGCCGGCACCGCTGACCCGCTCACCAATCCGCCCATCGAGGGTATCTCGTGCAATATGCACTCTTCAAATTTCAGGAAACTCTCGGTTATTACACCAACACGTGGCGTTGACTGTTACTCTTCCGGATCGTCATTACCTCCTGAAACACGAGGACGGCCATCATGAGCCTGAGGCGCCGATCCGTGCTCCTGAGAGTTGCACTGCTCGTCTTGATCCCGCTGATCTTGTCAATCGGCTCGTTCGCCTACACGGTTACCACCTCGGTGCGCAGCGCGCTCACGCTGACCCGGTCCAAGGTGGTGATGGACCACCTCAGGCAGCCGGTGGCGACCCTGCAGCAGGCGCTCAGTCACGAGCGTGCTCAGATGATCGTTTACTCCATCCGGCAGACGCCTGCCGCGCAGGCAGCGCTGCGGCGCCAGGAGACGGCCACCGACCACGCCATCCGGGCCTTCACCGTGGCGGCGGACTCGCGAGCCGTCCGGCAGAGCGCGTCTGCGGCCGGGAAGAGCGCCATCGCCGTCCTCGGCGGGAGCCTGACGAGCCTGCCCGGGCTCCGGGCCAAGATCGCCGACCACTCGACCACCGGTCAGCAGGCGTTCACTGCCTACAACGGCATGATCGGTGCCAGCTACGGGGTCCTGGAGCAGGCGATCATCCAGGAGGGCAACTCCGCGCAGGTGCTTCCCGCGATCGCGGTCATCGAACTGGCGGTATCCAACGAGTACCTGCAGCAGGAAAGCGCGCTGCTGAACGGCAACTTCGCTGCCCGCATCTTCCCGGCCAGCGACCACCAGGTCTTCGTGGGGCTGGTCGGAGCACACCGGCTGCTGTACCAGCAGAGTTACTCGTACCTCAATCAGGCGGACCGCAGCGACCTGAACCATGATGTCAGCCCGGCTGCGGCCGCCAGCCTCACCGGGATGGAGAACAGGCTCGTGGCGAGCAACGCCCCGGCCAGCCCGCCACAGGTGCGCGCGGCGACCTGGAACAGCGCCGTCACGACGGTCAGCGTGCAGACGCAGCGGGCGGTGGGACAGGCGGAAACGCGCCTGGCCGCGACCGCCCGGTCGCAGGCCGACGCCAAGCTCCGCAGGCTCTACCTGGTCGGCGGCCTGGGCCTGGCCGCGGTCATCGTGTCCCTGGTCCTGTGCTTGTGGATCGCGATTAGGCTGACTCGGCAGCTGCGCGGCCTGCGGGACTCGGCCCTGGAAATGGCAACCGTTCGTCTCCCCGACGTGGTGCAGCGCCTGCGTGGGGGCGAGAATGTGGACGTCGCCCGGCAGGCGCCTCTGCTGAAACCGAGCCCGGACGAGATCGGCCAGGTCAAGGCGGCGTTCGACATCGCGCAGCGGACAGCCGTTGAGGCGGCCGTGGACGAGGCGAGGGTGCGCCGCGGCATCAATGACGTCTTCCGGAATCTGGCCCGGCGCAGCCAGGCGCTGCTGGAACGCCAGGTGTCGCTGCTCGACTCCCTGGAACGGCGGGCGGCGGAGCCGGATGATCTGGAAAGCCTGTTCCGCATTGACCATCTCACCACGCGCATGCGCCGCCACGCCGAGAGCCTGATCGTCCTGGCCGGTGACTCGCCCAACCGCGCATTCCGCGACGCGGTGCCGTTCGTGGACGTGCTGCGCGCGGCCGCAGCCGAGGTCGAGGACTACACGCGGGTCAGGGTCATCTCCCGGGCACCGGCCGCGCTGGCCAGCCCCGCGGTCGCGGACGTGATCCACATGCTCGCTGAGTTCGTCGAGAACGCCACGATCTTTTCTCCGCCCAACACCGAGGTCCGCGTCACCGGGGACCTGGTGGCGAAGGGATACGCGGTCGATATCGAGGACCGCGGGCTGGGCATGGACGACGAGGACTTCGCCGCCATCAACGCCAGCCTGGCGGACCCGCCGCTGTTCGACCCGTCAGGCTCGGACCGGTTCGGCCTCTTCGTCGCGGCGCAGCTCGCCCGGCGGCACGGTATCCGGGTGAAGCTGCGGCGCTCGGATTACGGCGGGGTGACGGCCATTGTCCTGATCCCGCTGGCTCTGGTGGTTCCCGCCAATGCGCTCGGCGACGGCTCAGCTCCGGGCCGTGCCCCGAACGGCAGCCTGACCACGGCCGCCCGCCAGGTCACCGCGGCGCCGCCACCCGCTGCCGCCGCTCCGCTTGCCGCTGCGGCGCAGCCTGTCGCCGGCGAACAGCCCGCCGCGGACTCGTGGGAGCTGCCCGCGGTCAGCTCTCCGGAGGTCCCGCGTCCCCGCGCCACGCCGGGCACCGATCCTCCGGATCCTTACCGCGGGCTGGACGCCGGGCCACCAGCGTCCGCGATGGCAACGGCCCCGGATCAGCCTCATCCCGCTGGCTCACGCTTCGGGCTGACCGAGAACGGCCTGCCGCAGCGGGTCCGCCAGATGAGCCTGGCGCCGCAGCTGCGGGGGACCCCGGCCCCGCCTCCGCCCGCTAGCGCGGCGGCGAGCTCCCGTTCGCCGGAGACGGCGCGCAGCGTGATGTCGGCCTTCCGGCGAGGCTGGCAGCGCGGTCTTTCCGAAGCCGATGTGGACCAGAACCATGACCCAGGCCTGCCGCAGGAGGGAGACAGCCCGCGTGGCATACGTGGAGAAGGCGGCCGTTCTTTCCCGGGATGGCCTGGCCCTGGGCACCTCGGCCGCGCTCAGCCGCGAGGATGCAGAACACCTCTCGGCCCTGGCCGCCGGAATCCAGAGCCTGGCCAACGGCGGCGCGCTCCACTTCGGCGGGGGCCAGGTCCACCAGACCGTCATCGAGATGGACCACAGCTTCCTGTTCGTGACGTCCGCCGGGGAGGGAACCTGCCTCGCCGTCCTCGCCGCCTCGAAAGCAGATGTCGGCCTCGTCGCCTATGAAATGGCCCTGATCGTGAAGCAGGTGGGACGGCACATGGCGGTCAATAGCCGGCCGGCGACCGGAGCCAGCGAAGCGATGTGAACCACACAGTGGCTCCAACTGCTGATGATCGGCGGCCCAACCAGGGACTGAGTCCTGTGGTACGCCCCTACGCGCTGGTCCGCGGCCGGACCAAGCCGACAGGGGAGGTGCTCGACGTGATATCGATGGCTTACTCCCTGCGCATGTCCGCGCCCGATCCGGCCGAGCTGGAACCGGAGCATCTGGCGGTACTGCAGCGGTGCGGAGTCCCCATGTCCGTGGCCGACCTGGCCTCCACGCTTGACCTGCCGCTCGGCGTGATCCGCATCCTGCTCGCGGACCTCCGCGACCGGGGGCTCATCAGGATTCACCGGCCGCGCCCGGAGCGGCTCACCGACATCAGGCTTCTCAGGGAGGTGGCCGATGGCCTACGACGACTTTGATGCTCCCCACCTGGCTGGCTACGAAGATCCCGCCCCGGTTGCCGTCAAGATCCTCATCGCGGGCGGGTTCGGCGTGGGCAAGACCACGCTGGTGGGCGCGCTTACGGAGATACAGCCACTACGGACCGAGGAAGAGCTCAGCGGCCCGGGGGCGAGCATCGACATGATCACCGGTGTCGAGGCCAAGCGGACCACCACCGTCGCCATGGACTTCGGGCGGATCACCCTCAATGCCGGGCTGGTGATCTACCTCTTCGGCATGCCCGGGCAGGAGCGCTTCTGGTTCATGTGGGACGACCTGTCGCATGGGGCCCTCGGCGCCGTGGTCCTGGCTGACGTCAGGCGCCTCGCCGACTGCTTCCAGTCCATCGACTACTTCGAGCGCCGCAACACGCCGTTCATCGTCGCGCTCAACTGCTTCGCCGGGGCGCACCCGCATGAGGTAGACGAGGTCCGGCGGGCCCTCGACCTCGACGCACAGGTGCCGATCGTCAAGTGCGACGCGCGAGAGCGGAGATCGAGCCGGGACGTGCTGGTCGCCCTGGTCGACCACGCGATCGCCGCGGCGGAATCCGGCTCCCGGATGCCGAGCCCGTCCGGCTCGCGTTTCTGACCCCTCGCCCGATCACGGCGCCAGCTGGACGGCCGCGGCGCGCAGGTGCGGGACGCCGACGGACTCCTGCACGCAGCGGGCGAACAGCCAGAGCCGCAGCCGCTCCGGGTCGAGGCCGGCCAGGTCGGCCATGCGCCGGGCGAAGCCGGCCGGGTCGGCGGCCAGCCGGCCGGGGAAGTTCAGCATGTGCTGCAGCGGGTCGTAGGCCGGGTCGCCGGCGTATGGCTTGGGGTCGATGCCCAGCCAGGGCTCGCGGGCGGCGGCCAGCACGTTGCCGTGGTGCAGGTCGGTGCACAGCAGCACCGGGCGCCCGGCCGTGGCCGGAAGCTGCCGGAACAGCTCGATGCCGGCCCGGGCCAGGCCCGGGTCCAGCTCGTCGCGGCCGCGGGCCAGGGCGGCCGCGTAGTTGACTTCGAACTCGCTGGCCCACCGGTCGCACATGGCCTGCAACGGCCGGAACGGATGGCCGGCCGGCGGGTCGATCCACAGCCTGCGCAGCAGCCCGGCCACCACGGCGTCCTGCTCGCGCGGCGGCAGCGCCCGGGACAGGGGAGTGCCGGGCTCGCACGCCTCCAGCAGCAGCGCGCTCGTGCTGCCGGTCACCAGGGAGCCGAGCAGCCGCACCGTGCCCCCGCCGTCCCAGGCCCGCAGCCCGTCGGCCTCGTGCGCGGCCTCGTCGTGCCACCAGCCGACCTTCAGCACCACGCGCTCCCCGGCCGCGGTCCGCGCGGGCGCGACCCAGGAGGCGGCCCCGCCGGGCTGGAAGGGCCGGCCCACCCGCAGCGACCATCTGCGGGCCAGGTCACCGACGACGAGCGGCAGCCCGGCCAGCCAGGCCCGGCGCTCGAGACCGTGGACAGCGTCAAGCCTGGCATGCCGGTCCCGTTCGCTCTCGGTGCCATCGGGGAAGTTACGACAGTACTGCCTGCACGCCGGGGCTAGGCGGTGATCACGACCAGGCTGCCGAGCGGGACCCGGGACAGGATGTGCAGCGCGGTCGCGGGTACCCGCACGCAGCCGTGGCTGACCGCGCGGCCGAACACGGACGGGTTAGGCCAGCCATGCAGGCCAACCGTGCCGGGGCCGCCCCCGAAGGTGGTCAGCGTGTTCGAGTGGAATCCCAGGGGCAGGATGAGCGGGCTGTAGGTCGGGCGGGGCGGGGCCAGCAGCGCGAGCAGGAAGGTCCGTCCCGTGGGGGTCGGCGTCGGCGCGGCGCCGACTGCCACCGTCCATTGCTCATGGAGCAGGGCCCCCAGATGCCGCAGCCGGGCGCGGATCGCCGGATCGGTGCCGCCGGCCCTGGCTCCGGGAAGCCCGCCGCTGCGGTAATCCAGACTTCATGTTCCCGGAGTAGACCTGGCAATTAGGTCGGCGCCGGCGGGCGCGACCCTTTCTCCCTGCGGAACCGGCCTGGACCTGGCCTACCGGACGTTGTCTACGATTCTGTGAACGATTTCATTCCAGGAGGAGACGTCCGCATGGCCGAGACCACGAACCCCGGACGGCCGCCGTTCCGCGCCGATCACGTCGGCAGCCTGCTGCGCCCGCCCGAGGTGCTGCAGGCCCGCGAGGACTTCGCGGCCGGGCGTATCAGCGCCGACGACTTGCGCGGCACCGAGGACACCGCGATCCGCGAGGTAGTCCGCAAGCAGGAGGAGACCGGCCTGCGGGCGGCCACGGACGGCGAGTTCCGGCGCGAGTCGTGGCACATGGACTTCATCTACCAGCTCGGCGGCGTCCGGAAGGTGCAGGACGACACGATCAGGGTGGCGTTCCACAACGAGCAGAAGACCTACGAGTGGGCGCCGCCCTCCGCGCACGTCGTCGCCCCGCTCACCCTCGAGCACACCATCTTCGGCGACGCGTTCTCGTTCCTGGCCGGCACGGTCAAGACCGCCCTGCCGAAGCTCACGATCCCGTCGCTGAGCATGGTGCACTACCGCGGCGGGCGCTCGGCCATCGACGAGGCCGTGTACCCCGACCTCGGCCAGTTCTGGTCCGACCTGGCGGACACTTACGCCCAGGAGGTCCGCGCGCTGTACGAGCTCGGCTGCTGCTACCTGCAGTTCGACGACACGAGCCTGGCCTACATGAACGACCCCGCGCAGCGCCAGCACGTGGCCGACATCGGCGGGGACCCGCAGCACCAGCACGAGCACTACATCGCGAACATCAACAAGGCGCTGGCCGGCCGGCCGGGCGACCTCGCGGTGACCACGCACATGTGCCGCGGGAACAACCAGAGCATGTGGGCGGCCGAGGGCGGCTACGAGTTCGTTGCCGACGCGCTGTTCAACCAGCTCGACGTCGACGGGTTCTTCTGCGAGTGGGACGACGAGCGCTCCGGGGGCTTCGAGCCGCTGCGCTTCGTGCCCAAGGGCAAGCGGGTCGTGCTCGGGCTGGTCACCACCAAGCGCGGCGAGCTGGAGAGCAAGGACGCGCTGAAGCGGCGGATCGAGGACGCCGCGCAGTTCGTCGATGTCGACCAGCTGTGCCTGTCGCCGCAGTGCGGGTTCTCCTCCACGAAGGAGGGCAACGACCTCACCCAGGAGCAGCAGTGGGCGAAGCTCCGGCTGATCGTCGAGACGGCGCAGGAGGTATGGGGCTCGCGGTGAGCCCCGGGGTGAGCGGGAATGGTGAGCGGGAATATGGAACAGGCCGGCAGCGGGCCGATGGCCGGCCGGACAGTGCTGGTCACCGGGGGCACCGCAGGCATCGGCCGGGCGACCGCCCTGGGCCTGGCCAACATGGGTGCGCGCCTCGCGATCACCGGCCGGGACCGCGGGCGCACCGAGGGCGCGGCTCGCGAGATCCGCGCCGCAGGCGGTGGGCAGGTGGACGTGTTCGTCGCGGACCTGTCCTCCCAGTCGGAGGTGCGGCGGCTGGCTGACGAGGTACTCCAGGGCCTTTCCCGGATCGATGTGCTGGTCAACAACGTCGGGGGATACTGGAACACCCGGCACGTCACCGCCGACGGGCTCGAGCGCACGTTCGCCCTCAACCATCTCGCGCCGTTCCTGCTCACCAGCCTGCTCCTCGACCGGCTGAAGCGCAGCGCCCCGGCCCGCGTGGTCACGGTCTCCTCCCACGTGCATGCCAGGGGGCGGATGGACTTCGCCGACCTCCAGGGCGAACGGTCCTACTCCGGTGCCCGGGCCTACAGCCAGTCCAAGCTCGCCAACGTCCTGTTCACCTACGAGCTGGCCAGGAGGCTGCAGGCCACCCGGGTCACCGCCAATGCGCTGCATCCCGGCGTGGTGCGGACATCGTTCGGGGCCGAGGACCCCGGCGGCGTCCAGCGGCTGGTCACCCCGTTCATGCGGCCGTTCATGAAGGTCCCGGCCCAGGGCGCCGCCACCTCCATACACCTGGCGTCCGCTCCCGATCTGGAGCAGGTGACGGGCCGGTACTTCGCCAACAGCAAACCCAGGAAATCCTCCCAGGGCAGCTACGACGCGGCCGCTGCGGCAAGGCTCTGGCAGGTAAGCGCCGATCTGGCCGGCCTGACCGCATAGTCCCCGCACGCGCGCTGAGCCTGTTCTCCCTGCTGGGCCAGCCAGACGGTGGCGGCGGTGACGGGCGACCGCTACGGGATCCTCGAAGAGGGCTTCGGGCATCGATGGTCGATCGGGGCGGTTACAGATCTGCGGGCAGGATACGGAAAGCGTCGAAGCGCCTGGTCAGGGGGGCGATCGCACGGAAATGCCGCTGATCTGTGGTGAGGATCTCATTGGTGTCGTAGCGCTCGGCCAGGACAGCGTTCACTGCGTCGGTCATCCCGATCTTCAGGTCCTGGTGCCTGGCGACCACTCGCCTGGCCGTGCGCAAGTCGTCGATGTCCAGATCGGGGAGTTCGTACGCGCCGCTGGTCAGGTCATCGATCACGTCGAGTTCCCTGGCCACCCCCGCCTTGTCCAGGACCATGTAGTCGATCTCCGCTATCACCAGCGGTGAGATGACCGGTGGCTGGCGGACGCTGCCCAGTATCTTGAGCACCGTGTCATGTAGCGGGTGCATGGCGGCCGTCCCGGCGAGGTAGCCGGAGGTGTCGATGATCAGCTGCGCCACGAGGCGCCCTCGAAGCCGTCCGCCCCGAACCCCGCCGAAAGATGGTCGTCCACGTTGTCGATGACCGCGGGGTCGAGATCGAGCTGAGGCGGACTCGGCCGCGGGCGTTCCGGTTCGTCCGCCAGGAGCTGGTCGATCGCGTCCCTGATCAGCTCCGCTTCGCTGCGATGACGGCGGTGCGCGGCTGCTGACAGCCGCCGCTTGGCGTCCTGTGACAGGTAGACGGTCGTCCGGGTCATCGTCATGCCATATATGGTAGTCCTCACTTTGCGTCCGAACTACTCACCGCAGGCATCCGCCGCGCTCGACATGCCGGAGAACGGCACCGATGACAAGCTGCTCACTGGCTGACATCCACTACATCGGCCCGTTGTAGAAGGTGAATCGGCTGGGCGCGGGTCAGGAGCCGAGGTAGTGCAGGACCGCCAGGACCCGCCGGTTGTCGCTTTCCGACGGGGGCAGGGCCAGCTTGTCGAAGATGCTGGCCACGTGCTTCTCGACGGTGCCGCGGGACAGGAAGAGGGCGGTGGCGATACCCGCGTTGGACCGGCCCTCGGCCATCAGGGCGAGCACCTCGCGCTCGCGGTTGGTGAGCGGGTCCAGGCCGCCGGCCTGGCGGCTGGCGGCGAGGAGCTGGGTGACCACCTCACGGTCGAGCGCAGTGCCGCCCGCGGCGACCCGGGTGACCGCGTCGGTGAATTCGGCCACGTCGGCGACCCGGTCCTTGAGCAGGTAGCCCACGCCGGCCGGGCTGCCGTGCAGTAGCTGGGCCGCGTACCTGGTCTCGATGTACTGGGACAGCATCAGGATCGCGGTGGCCGGATGGGTGCGGCGGAGCTCCAGCGCGGCGCGCAGCCCCTCGTCGGTGTGGGTGGGCGGCATCCGGATGTCGGCGATCACGACATCGGGCTGATGCTCCGCCACCGCGGCCAGCAGGGCGCCGCCGTCGGCCACCGCGGCGCACACCTGGTGGCCGCCGTCCTCCAGCAGCCGGGTGAGGCCGGCCCGGAACAGGGCGGCGTCCTCGGCGATCACGATGCGCATCAGGGATGCTCTCATGCGCGCAGCGGCAGCTCGACGGTGATGCGCGTGGGCCCGCCCGGCGGGCTGTCGATCTCCAGCCGGCCGTCCACGGTCCTGACCCGCTGCGCCAGCCCGGCCAGGCCGCTGCCGCGGGCCGGGTCGGCCCCGCCGCGGCCGTCGTCGGTCACCTGCAGCACCAGCACCCGGTCCTGCCCGGCCACGCCGACCTTGATCTTGTTCGCGCCGCTGTGCTTGGTGGCGTTGGCCAGCAGCTCGGCGGCGCAGAAGTAGGCGATGGTCTCGATCGCGGGCGTGGGCCGGACCGGGATGCTGACGGCCAGCCCCACCGGGATGGCGTTGCCGGCGGCCAGGGTGGCCAGCGCGTCGGCCAGGCCGTTGTCCAGCACCGGCGGGTGGATGCCCCGGGCCAGCTCGCGGAGCTCGGCCAGGGCAGCCTTGGCCCCCTGGTGCGCGGCGTCGACCAGCTCACGGACGGCCTCGGCGTCCAGCACCTCGCCGTCCGCGCCGAGCTTCTTCTTCGCCAGGCCGAGGTTCATCGCCAGCGTGGCCAGCCGGATCTGCGCGCCGTCGTGCAGGTTGCGCTCCAGGCTCCGCAGCTGGGCGGCGGCGTCGTCGACGGCCAGCGCCCGGGTCTGCTCCAGGTCCCTGAGCCGCTGGACCAGGGTTCCCGGGCCCAGCAGGCCGCGGATCAGCCAGCGGTCGGCGGACACCACCGCCCGGGTCACCCACGGCGCCGCGAGCAGCATGCCCGCGCCCGCCGCGAAGGCCGCGAACGTGCCGGGGAAGGTCGCGACCCGGAAGCTGCCGCCGAACGAGCCGAACGGCGTGACCACCGGTACCGGGTTCAGGTGCACCCCCGGGTCATGGTTGCGGAACGAACGCCACCAGAACGGGTAGGTCAGGTTGACCAGCCCGGCGCCCCAGTAGACGGCGACGGCGTAGAACCCCAGCACCGTGACCGGCAGCTTCAGCAGCAGGTAGGCCACCGCCCGCCAGCCCGGGCCGTCGCGGAGCCTGGCGTCCAGCCGGCCGAGCAGGCCGTGCCCGCGGCGGGCCGGGGGCGGCGCCGGGACACACTCACCGAGCAGCCAGAAGGCCAGGTCGCGGCAGGCCCCGGCGAGCCCCCGTGCGGCGCCGGTCGACACCAGGAGCAGCAGCAGCAGCCCGGCCACCGCCCCGGCGGCCAGCACCTCCAGCCAGGACGGGTTCCCCCCGGCAATCCAGGGCGGCCCGGAGGCGAGCAGCGCGATCCTGACGACGACGAAGAAGCCGACGAACGGGAGGAACACGCCGAACGGCAGCCCCAGGAGGCAGAACAGGAGCTCGCGGCGGGCCCGGCCGGTGAACGGCGCGCGGACGAAGGCACGCAGCGCCGCCAGCCCGGCCGCAGGAGCCGTCCTGCGGGCCGGGCTGCGTTCCGGCCGGCGCCCCGGCGCCGTCCCGCCGTGCGCCGTGCTCACCGGGCTGGCGCCCACGTACTCATTGTCCCCTCAGGCATCGCGGCGGGCGAGCAGCCACCCGCTGACGGCCAGCAGGACAGCGGCGTACGCGGCGATGATGCCCAGCCCGGCCCACGGCGACAGCGAGAACCCGGACACCGGCTTGGTGGCACCCAGCGAGTTCGCGTAGATGAGCTCGGGCAGGAACTTCCCCGCCGGGGTCAGCGCCAGCCCGGCCAGCGGCGCGGCGAACACCAGCGCCAGCAGGGCGGCGATCGCGGCGGCGCCGTGCCGGATGATCGCACCCAGCGCGAGCCCGATCAGCCCGATCAGGCCCAGGTAGGCGCCGGACATGGCCACCGCCCGCAGCACCGTGGGCTGGCTGAGCGCGGGGTGCGGCACGCCCGCGCGGACGACCGCGGCCCCGGCCAGGAAGCCGGCGAACGTGACCAGCTCACCGGCGGCCAGCGCCACGGCGCCGAACACCGACGCCTTGGCCGCCAGCACCAGCGGCCGGCGCGGGATCGCCGCCAGCGTGGACCTGATCGTCCCGGACGAATACTCGCTGGTCATCACCAGCACGCCGAGCACCGCGAACACCACCGACCCCAGGGCCCCGCCGGCCAGGATGTTGCTGGTCACGTCGCCCTGGGGGTTCTTCGTGTTGATCCCGGCCGCAATGCCGATGCCGATCATCCCGGCCAGCGCGAGCAGCAGGGACCACCGCACCGAGCGCAGGGTGCGCAGCTTGATCCATTCCATCCGCGCTGCCTGCCAGAACCGGTAGTGCCCGGACGGAGCCCGCAACGCCGGGGCCGTGACCGCGGTCATGACGTCCTCCCGGCCCGGTACTCGGCGCTGCCGGTGGTCAGGTCCAGGAACGCGTCCTCCAGGGATGCCGAGCGGGTGGCCAGCTCGGCCACGGTGGTGTCGGCGAGCAGCCGCCCCGCGCCGATGATGATCAGGCGGCTGGCGGCCAGGGCTATCTCGCTGATCAGGTGGCTGGACACGAACACCACCCGGCCCTCGGCGGCCAGCGACTTCATCAGGTCCCTGATCCAGCGGATGCCCTCCGGGTCCAGGCCGTTGACCGGCTCATCGAACAGCAGCACCCCCGGGTCGCCGAGCAGCGCCGCGGCGATGCCCAGCCGCTGGGCCATGCCGAGCGAGAACTTCCCCGCCCGCCTGCCCGCCGCGCTGGCCAGGCCGACCTGCTGCGGCCCGGGTGGAACGACCCGGCCTCCAGCAGCGCGCCCACCTCGCGCAGCGGCCAGCCCAGCTCCCGGTAGCGGCGCCCGCCGATCCGCACCGTGCCGCTGTCGGGCGCGTCCAGCTCGAGCATCATCCGCATCGTCGTGGACTTCCCTGACCCGTTCGGGCCCAGGAAGCCGGTCACCACGCCGGGCCGGACGTCGAAGCTCAGCGCATCGACGGCGCGTACCCGGCCGTATCGTTTGGTCAGCCCACGGGCCTCAATCATCGTCAGCCTCCACCGGACAGGGGAGCAACCTCACCCCCGGTCGACGGGCACACTGCCGCGTGCCCTCGCAGACCACGCTAGGGACCCGGCCTGCCGCGCGGAACGCGGAAACCACCCGGCCTCCGCTGGGGGTTTTCTGCAGGTGCGGCTCTGGCCGATGAGTGGCCGCAGGTCGGTACCCTTGGGATCACGGCTGACGAAACAGCTGGTGTTTCTTGGTATGCCCGGCTGACGCCACAGATGTCCCGCCGGCGGGCACGGCGCCCACAGGCGGGAGGCAGTTGAGGTGACAACCCACACGGGCGCGGGTGCCGATCCCGCCGCGGACAGGCTCCGGGATACCCAGGCGATCACTGACGCGGCGCTGTCCCGCCTGGATGGCCAGGATTTCCTGGCCGCGCTGCTCGACCGCATCAAGGACATCCTGCAGGCCGACACGGCCGCGGTGCTGCTGCTGGACCATGCGTCCGGGCAGCTGATCGCGACGGCGGCCGCGGGGCTGGAGGAGGAGGTGCGGCATGGCGTGCGCATCCCGGTCGGCCGGGGCTTCGCCGGCCGCATCGCCGCCGGGCACCGGCCGGTGATCCTGGACCGTGTCGATCACACGACGGTGCTCAACCCGATCCTGACCGCGAAAGGGATCCGCTCCCTGATGGGAGTGCCGCTGGTCGTGGGCGGCACGGTGCTCGGCGTCCTGCATGTCGGGTCCCTGACCGGCCGCAAGTTCACCAGCGATGATGCTGACCTGCTTCAGCTCGCCGCAGACCGGGCGGCCACGGCCGTGCAGTCGATCATGACCCGGGCTGACCGTGCCGCGGCAGCTGCGCTGCAGCGGAGCTTGCTCCCGTCCGCGCTCCCGGTCGTCGCCGGGGCAGAGATGGCTGCCCGCTACAGCCCCGGCAATGGCGCCGTGGGAGGCGACTGGTATGACGCCTTTACGCTCCCGTCCGGGGAGCTGTGCCTGGTGGTAGGGGATGTGGCCGGGTCGGGCCTGCAGGCCGCAGTGGTGATGGGGCGGATGCGGAGCGCGCTGCGCGCCTACGCCCTGGACTCCCCGGACCCGGCTGAGGTTCTCGCCCGGCTGGACCGCAAGATGCAGCACTTCGAGCCCGCCGCGCTGGCCACCGTGCTGTACGCGGTGTTCGACGAAGCGCTGGACCGGGTGCACATCTCATCGGCCGGCCACCTTCCGCCGGCCGTCGCAGTTCCAGGCCAGCCCGCAGAGCTTGCCGACATCGGGCCGGACCTGATGATCGGCGTGGCCTGCGATGCACAGCGGACGGCGACAGCCGTGAAAGTCCCGCCGGGCGCCCTGCTGTGCTTTTGCACCGACGGCCTGATCGAGCGCCGGGAGACCTCGCTGGACGACGGCCTGGCCCGGCTATGCCAGGCGCTGGCCGCCGAGCCGCCGGAGGCGGCCTGTGCCGCCGTGATGGCGGCCCTGGTTGGCGCCGGGCCCGTCCGCGACGACATCGCCTTGCTCATGTTCCGGCGCCAGCCGCCGGGCGCGCCGCCTTCTGTGACAAGGCGCTGATTTCCCGGCCCAGCCGCGGCTGCGTGCGGCGACAGTTCCGCCGGGCAGGTCGCCATCGCGCTGGCCCAGGCCATCGCCTTGATGATGAGCGCCGCCTTCATCACGTACGCACTGATCATCGTGGTCCCGTTTGCCCGGGACCGGGCCAGGCGGCCTGGGGATTCGAGAACACTGGCCTGGCACCTTTTCGTTCCGGCCCTGAACGAGGAGCGCGTGATCGGGGGGACCGTGGGCTACCTGCGGTCCACGCTGCCTGAGGCGCATGTCTGGGTCATCGACGATGACAGCGGCGACTGCACCGCCCCGATCGTTGGCATGCGGGCGCGGCGCGACCCCATGGTTCACCTGGTGTCGCGCCGGTCCCCGGACGCCCAGACCGGCAAGGGGGATGCGCTCAACGCGGCCTACCGGGCGCTCAGCGAGTGGCTGCCGGCCGCCGCCGACCGGCGCAGGACGATCGTCGGGGTCATCGACGCGGACGGCCGGCCTGCGCCCAACTGCCTGGACGTGTGCGCGGGCGCCAGCCTGTTCGGCGACCTGGCGGTCGGCTCGGTCCAGATCCTGGTGCGGATGCTGAACCGGAACGACCGGCACCCGTTCCCGCGCCGGAGCGAACTCGTGAACGCGTTCGGGCACGTCCTCGTGCGGCTCCAGGATCTCGAGTTCCGCGTCCCGATCTCCGCGATCCAGCTCACCCGCAGGTTCACCCGGAGCGTCGGCCTGGGCGGCAACGGCCAGTTCAGCCGGCTGTCCGCGCTCGACGTGGTGGCCGACTCCAGCGGGCGGCCGTGGCGCGGCGCCCTGCTCGACGATTACGAGCTCAGCCTGCACCTGATGCTGACCGGTCACCGCAACGAGTACACCCAGGACACCTTCGTCGACCAGGAAGGCCTGCCCGACATCCGCCGCCTGGTCCGGCAGCGGACCCGGTGGGGCCAGGGCACCATGCAGTGCGGTGTGTACCTGCGCCGGCTGTGGACGTCCCGGCATGTGTCCACGATCGGGGCCCTGGAGGCCTCGTACTACCTGATCCAGCCCTGGCTCCAGCTCGTGGGCACGCTCGTCTATCCCGTGCCCGGCATCGTGTTCCTGGCCAACTACGCGGCGGGGCCGGCCACGATGCAGGCCTGGGTGCTACAGGGCGGGTGGATGATCCTGCTGTTCTATCTCGCCGCCGGGCTCGGGCCGTTCATTCTCTGGGGCCCGCTGTACCTGAGACGGTGCGAGCCGCAGCTCGGGATCGTGCGTGCGACCGGGCTCGGCCTCGGCTACTCGCTGTACGTACTGATCTTCTATGTCACGTCGTGGCGGGCGTGCTACCGCATCCTGCGGCACCGCAGCGAATGGCTCAAGACGGCGCGGAACGCCGAGTCCCTGGCCGACCTCGAACTGCAGGACCAGCTCGCGACGGTCGGCGGTCTGCAGATGCTCGCAGAAATGATGGGCGAGCACTAACCAAGTTGAACTCGTAGAGGTCGGGTCGTGAGGCCGCCGAAGGGACGCAGCTGGGCCGCGCGCGGGGCCCGGCCGGTGGTGCGGGTGCGCGGCGCGGGCGGCTGACCATCGAGGCCTGGTGATCACGTGGGCCAGCAAGGTTAGTGCATGCTGGATCCGTGGAGCCCATCTTCGAGGCAGTACTCGCAAACGACCCGTCCGAGATCGAGGCAATCGCGGCCAGGACACCGGGCGCGGCCGCACAGCGCAGGACAGAGGACCTCTTCGTTGCGGAGCTGCCGCACATGCTCTACCGAGGCGACACGCCCTTGCACCTGGCCGCGGCCGGGCTCCGGTACGACGCTGCCGGTGGGCTGCTCGCCGCCGGCGCCCCCGTCAGCACTGTCAACCGGCGCGGTGCGACGGCTTTGCACTACGCCTGCGATCCCCGGCCGTCGTCGCCAACGTGGGACCCGGCCGGCCAGCGGCGGATCATCGAGCTGCTGGTCTCCCGCGGAGCGGCGGTTGACCAGCCGGACCGCGGCGGGGTGACCGCCCTGCACCGCGCGGTCCGCGCGCGAAGCCCGGCCGCTGTCGCCGCGCTGCTGTCCGCCGGCGCCGATCCGTACGCGGCGACCAGGAAGGCGGGCTCGACCGCGCTGCACCTCGCGGTCGCACCGACCGGCGCGAGCGGGACCGCCGGAGCAAGCGAACTCCAGATCGAGATCGTACGGATGCTCCTCGCCGCCGGAGCGACCATGGCCGACGTGGATAGCAACGGCGTCGCCGTCGTCGACCGGATCCAGAGCCGGGCGTTGCGAAAGGCACTGGCCGCCGGGCAACTCTAGGGTTGGCCGTCGAGGTGCTGATCAGCACGCCGCCCCGTCATACGACAGCGCCTGCTCGGCGTCACTATCCCCGGCTGCCGGGCACTACGAGTTCAAGTTGGTTAGCAACGGGGAGAGCGGCCCGTCCGGCAGGGCTCCTGACCGCGGAACCCTGCCGGACGGCCGCTGCGCCGGGTCATGCCCTGGCGTAGGTGAGGTGGACGACGCCGGTCTCGAAGGTCGCCGAGTCGGTCAGCTTCAGCGGCAGCTTGTCGCCGCCGTCGCGGAACAGGCGCTTGCCGGAGCCCAGGACGACCGGGAAGACGAACAGGTGCAGTTCGTCCAGCAGGCCCTCGCGCAGCAGCCAGCTGACCAGGGTGGAGCTGCCGGTCATGCCGATGGTCTTGCCGGGCTGCTGCTTGAGCTCGGAGATCTCGGCGGCGGCGCGGTTGCGCGGGATCAGGGTCGAGTTCTGCCAGTCCGCGGACTTGAGCGTGCCGGAGACGACGTACTTGACGCTGCCGTTCATGGTGTCGGCCATGTCGCCGGTCTGCTGCGGCCAGTGCGCGGCGAACTCGGAGTAGGTCACCCGGCCGAGCAGCATCGCGTCCTGCGCTCCCATCAGGGATCCGATGGCCTGCCCGAGTTCCGGGCTGAACCACTGGCCCATCCAGTCGTTGGGTAGCTCGATGACGCCATCCACCGAGATGAACAGGCCCGATACGATCTTCCTCATGACAATCTCCCTCGGATCGTGAGCGGTGGCCGGGCCTCTGTAGTCCGGCTTGCTGCTGACGCTTCGAACGGGGACCGGCTAGATGGACACAGTGGCCAGAAAATTTCAAGGAGGTTCTGCGATGCGCTTCCTGATGACGGTCAACGGCGGTGGAGCGCCGCCGGACGAGCAGCTCTTCGCCGAGATGGGGCGTTTCGTGGAGGAGCTGACCAGGGCCGGAGTGCTGCTGGCGACGGGCGGCCTTGACCGCGGCACCCACGTGACCTCTTCCGGCGGGAGCATCACGCTGACCGACGGGCCGTTCACCGAGTCCAAAGAGGTAATCGTCAGCTTCGCGCTGATCGAGGTGCGGTCCAGGGAGGAGGCGCTGGAGCTGTCCCGGCGGTTCTGGAAGATGGTGGGTGACGGCGAGGGTGACATCCGCCAGGTGTTCGGCCCTGAGGGGTAATGACTTCCGGCACCCAGGCTGCCCACCGCGCGATCGAAGCGGTGTGGCGGCTTGAGTCGGCCCGGATCATCGCGGGTCTGACCGGGCTGGTCCGGGACGTCGGCCTAGCCGAAGAGCTGGCTCAGGACGCCCTGGTCGCCGCGCTTGAGCAATGGCCGGCCGACGGCATCCCGCCCAACCCCGGTGCCTGGCTCATGGTCACCGCGAAGCACCGCGCCATTGACCGGATCCGCCGCAACGAGCGGCTCGGCGGCAAATTGAGCCTGCTCGGCCGCGAGCTGGAAACCCAGCAGCTAAGCGCACCCGCTGAATTTGATGCCGTCCTGGACGGCGACGAGAACATGGGCGACGACCTGCTGCGGCTGATGTTCATCTCCTGCCATCCGGTGCTGTCCACCGAAGCCAGGATCGCGCTCACCCTCCGCCTGCTCGGTGGCCTGACCACCGAGGAGATCGCGCGCGGGTTCCTGGCGGCGGAGGCGACGATCGCCAAGCGGATCGCCCGGGCCAAGCGGACGCTGGCCGCTAAGCAGGTCCCGTTCGAGGTGCCGCCGCCTGCCGGGCGGCCGGCCCGGCTGGCGTCCGTGCTCGAGGTGCTCTACCTGGTGTTCAACGAGGGCTACTCGGCGATGGCCGGAGATGACTGGATGCGGCCGGCGCTCTGCACCGAGGCGCTGCGCCTTGGCCGTGTGCTGGCCGAGCTGATGCCGGCCGAACCCGAGGTGCACGGCTTGGTGGCGCTGATGGAGATCCAGGCATCGCGCATCCGGGCCCGGCTCAGCCCGGCCGGGCTGCCGGTCCCGCTGCTGGAGCAGAACCGCGGCCGCTGGGACCAGCTGCTGATCAGGCGCGGCTTCGCCGCGCTGCTCCGGGCCGAGCGGCTCGGCAGCCCGCCGGGACCCTATGTCCTGCAGGCCGCCATCGCCGTGTGTCACGCCCGGGCGCACGCGCCGGAGCAGACCGACTGGACGCGCATCGCCACGCTCTATCAGGCGCTGGCCCTGCTGATGCCCTCCCCGGTGGTGGAACTGAACCGCGCGGTCGCGGTGGCGATGGCGTCCGGGCCCGAGCGGGGCCTGGAGATCGTCGACGGCCTTGTCGCGGAACCCGCGCTGGCCGGCTACCACCACCTGCCCAGTGTGCGCGGCGACCTGCTGGCCCGGCTGGGCCGCCATGCCGAAGCGGCCGGCGAGTTCCGCCGCGCGGCGTCGCTCACCAGGAACATCCCGGAACGCACCGTGCTGCTGCAGCGCGCCGCTGACAGCACCGCACGCGCTCAGCGGATCACCCCGTAAGCCCGCCGGGGTTGAGCAGACGACGGGGAGCGTGGCGACGGCCGCGGCCCGCCTTCCCCAGGCTCAGGTGGCTGCGGAGGTTCGCCGTGCGGTGCGGTAGAGGCTGATCAGTTCGCCAGTGGTGGTGGCGTCTTGCGCGGACTTGTCGTCGCGCCATCGCCCGGTGAAGCGGGGGAACCGCATCGCCAGCCCGGCCTGTTCCTTGATCTGTCCCCAGCCAGCGGTGTAATTCGGCGAGAGGGTCAGCTCGGCGCTGAGGATCTCCAGGACCAGCCCGGGCTCGAACCACACATCGGGCTGCTGGCGTGCGTCCACCCGGGCGGGCCGCGTTGAGCGGGCCAGCGGCGCCAGCCGGGCGGGCAGCGCGGCCAGGTCGGCGTCGGAGAACCCGGTGCCGCACTTGGACACCGCGGCGAAGACGTCAGCGTCCGGGTCGTAGGCGGCCAGCAGCAGCGCGCCGTAAACGCCGCGGCGGCGGCCGCGCCCGGCGAACGCACCCACGACGACCAGGTCGACGGTGTCGGACAGCTCGGTGCGGTAGTCCCGCTTGAGCTTGATCCACAGCCAGCCGCGCGCGCCGGCCTGGTAGCCGGCGGCCGGGCTCACCGACTTGCACACCAGCCCCTCGCAGCCGTCGGTGACGGCTTGGTCGAACGCCGCGTCCAGGGCGGCTGGGGTGGCGACCTCGGTGGCGGTGGTGAGCCGCAGCTGGGGTGAGGGGGTGATCGCCTCGGCCAGCCTGGCCCGCCGCTGCGGATAAGACAGCCTGGTGAGGTCCTCGCCGTCGGCGTACAGCAGCTCAAAGCAGAAAATGCCCACCGGCACATCCCGCACGGCGTCGGCGATGCCGTGCTTGCGCCGCCGGAACATGACCTCCTGGAACGGGCGCAGCTCCCCCGCGGAGGGGTCGAAAGCGACGACCTCCCCTTCGATGATCGCCTCGCTTGGGCCCAGCCCCGCCGCGAGCATCTCGACGACGTCGGGGAACTGGGTGCTGACGCGCTCCAGCCGCCGGGTGAACAGCTCGATCTGGCCGTCGGCGGTCTTGTGCGCCTG